>ENA-ORPH01001839-ORPH01001839.1-human-gut-metagenome-genome-assembly--contig:-NODE-1839-length-19160-cov-3.380686_pt1 | contig 19160 bp, 17 predicted proteins | sample MGYA00242142_ERZ509074 | MGnify/ENA primary metagenome ERZ509074 (study PRJEB26280, sample SAMEA2338724) | human gut metagenome | biome: human gut; feature: human-associated habitat; material: faeces...
ACGCTGCCGCCGCCCTTGAACATCCCGTCGCGCGTGCCGTATGCCGCATACCCCGAGAGGCGTATGCGGCGGCTGACGGCCGTGGTGGTGCGGAATCCCGGCTGCATGCGGAACCCTTCGAGCTTGTTGAAGCTCGCCAGTTTATAGTAGGGGCCGATGCCGATGTATTTGGTGTTCCAGTAACCGACGATGACCGTGTTGATCAGGGTGTAGATATTGCGGTACAGCGGGACGTTCTGCACCGAGTCGACCATCGAATAGATGCCTTTCTCCTTGTCGCTCAGCCGGTAGGGGCGGACGCTCTCCCAGAAGGCTTCGTCCTTGCTGCTCTCCTGCCCCTGGTCGCCGATCACGACGTTGTTGTCCATGCGTATGACCTCGGCGGGGATCGGTTCGCCGATCCGCACGTCGGTGTAGACCACCTCGCGCGTCCCGATGAACGAGGTCAGTTTCGATGAGTCGGCCGTGGTGACCGAGAATTCGGCCGATACGCGGTCGCGGCTTCGGAACCACGTGCTGTCGCGCACGATGCGGTTCTCGTTTTCGAGCCGCAGGTGTTTGATCCAGTTTACGTTGACGCCCTTGGGCATGCGCGCCGAGGCCGATTGCAGGGCATACGACGCCGAGTCGATGTTCACCTCGCCGTCGAGCACCGGGGAGGTGAGCCGTTTGGGGTGGAACCGGATTTTGTAGGTCTTGCGGCCGTCGACCTGCATGCTGTCCACCAGGAAATAGTCGTAATAGAAGAGTCCCCCGTCGGAGAGCGGGCTGGCAAAACGGACGTTGAAAATGTCGATGAAGTTGGCGTAGAAGTTGACGTTGCCGTGCATCTGTCCCGTGAACTGGGCGATGGCGAAGCTGTCCTCCACTCCCGATACGCGGTTGGCGCGGATGATCTCGCGCGACAGGGAGGGGTTGCGCTTGCTGTGGTAAAAGTCGGCCGTGGTCTCGGAGATCATGGCCGGCAGGTAGGCCTGCCCGGTGAGCGCCGACGTGTCGATGTATTCGAAGATGAAGCCGAAGTTGCGTTGCAGCCGCTTATTGCGGAAGCGCGGCTTGACGTTCGTCAGGTCGAGCTCCATCTTGGTGTACGTGGCGCAGTGGTAGCGTTCGTACTCGTCGGGGTTGTTCTGCGGCTTGCGGCGCACGACCCCTTTCAGGATCGGGTGTGCGGGGTTCTCGCCCGGGGTGATGACGACGCTGCCGATGCCGAATTCGACCGCTTCCAGGGCGAAGTCTACCTGGTTGAAGCCGCCCCGCGTGAGCGGCTTGGTCTGCGTGGCGTAGCCGACCATCGAGGCCTGTACGCGTCCCACCGTATCGCGGGTCTCGAGCGTATAGATACCCTCCTCATCGGTCGTGATGCCGGTCGTGGTGCCGGGGAACACGACGCTCACGAACTGCATCGGGGCACCGCTGGCGGCATCCGTCACACGGCCGCGGACACGGGTGCTCTGTGCCGACAGGGTCGTGCACACGGACAAAGCTGCGATCAGCGAGGCGAGCAGCCTGTATGTAATTTTGCCACGGAGCATTTTGCAAAAATAATTAAAAAGAACCTGTTTGGTCAAAATAAATTACTTTTGCATAATTTAAGTCGAAAAATCGAACACCAAAAGCAGAAATGGCACACGGAAAAGTCGAAAAGACCAATGCGGCCCGCTTGCTCGACCGCGCTAAGATAACCTATGAACTCGTCCCTTACCGGGTCGACGAAGAACACCTTGCGGCGACACACGTGGCCGAAGAGCTGGGAGAAGATGTCGGAAGCGTATTCAAGACCCTCGTGCTGCGGGGCGACCGCACGGGGCATTTCGTATGCGTGGTGCCCGCCGACCACGAGGTCGACCTCAAGGCCGCCGCACGCGTATCGGGCAACAAGAAGGCCGACCTGATCCCGATGAAGGAGCTGCTGCCCGTGACGGGTTACATCCGTGGCGGCTGCTCGCCGATCGGCATGAAAAAACAGTTTCCGACCTACATCCACTCCTCGGCCGCGTCGCTTCCGGCCATCTACATCAGCGCCGGCGTCCGCGGCCTCCAACTGAAAATCGCCCCGGCGGAGCTCATAGCTTTCGTCGGGGCGACCATGGCGGAAATCAGCCGGGAAGGGTAGTGCCGGAATGAGTTTCGGGTTCAGGGAACTTGTTTCCGACCGTTTAATTTATCATATACGGCGGCAAGCCTTTTAACGATGGCCGTCCAATCGTATGCTTCCAACTCATATTTTTGTTTTTGTTGCCGGGGGTATTTGAGTTTCCGCTCTATTTTCCGGGCCAGTTCCTCATAGTCTCCTTTGCCGAAATAGTCGTCCGCAGGCAAATCTACCAGATGGCTGGCCGGAATGTCGCTGACTAGCACATCGAGGCCGTAACTCATCGCTTCCAGCAATACCAGGGGAAATCCTTCGTTGTAGGACGATAATACGTACAATCCGGCGTGTGTGTACAACTGGTTCAGTTTCTCGCCGTACACATAGCCCGTGAAGACGATCTTTTCCGGTGGCAATATTGATTTCAATTCGTCCAGATAGGCGGATTCCGTCTCCACGCTCCCTGCAATGACCAGTTTGTAATCGGTATCCACTCCGGCAAAAGCTTTTTCCAGACAATCGAAGCCTTTTTCCGGAGTAATGCGTCCTACGCCCAGTATATATTTTCCCGGAGTCAGGCCTAGTTCCCGGATATAATTCTGCTGTGTCGCAGGAGTGATGCGCGGAATCCCGTTCGGGATATAATACGATTTGCTCCTGGTTCGCTCATCGTATTTTTCCAGTTGGAATTTATTGACGAAGATGACTGCGTCGGACATTCGCAATGCTATCTTTTCGCTCCATTTCAACAGCGTTCGGGCACCCCATCCCCATTTTTTGTGTTCGTAATTGGGACTATGGTACGTAAGCACGACTTTTATGCCGCACAGCTTCAATAGCGGAGAGAACAGAGCGGGGCCTATGTTGTGGATATGTACGATGTCCGGTCGGCTGAGAACCGCACGGCAGGTGGACAGGAATGAATGGTATACGGCCTCGAAACCTTTTATTTTCGTGGACGGCAGGTCTATGAAAGTTATGTTGGGATAGGACGGAGTGACGCGGACATACGGTTTCCGCCTGAAAATAACAAAGCGATATTCTGCAGGAAATTCCGTATACAGGGATTCGCAGTGTTTTTCGACCCCGCCCTGGATCAGAGGGAACCCCCTGGTTCCCAGTACGCAGATTTTCATAAATACGACCTTACCAGCAAATATCCTTCCCCTTTGCTATGCGTATCTTGTTTTTCAATATCCACATGATCGGCTTCCATGGCTTGCGGATCATGTCATTACGATGAAAGCGCAGTTCCGGTCGCAGGCTTTTACCTTTTCCGCGACCTCTTTGGCTTTCTCCGACTTCATGATGTTCTCGAACGAATCATCCTTGATATTGCCGATGATCCACTCTTCCGAAGAACCGTTGCAGGGCGAGACATTTCCCCAGGGGTCGATGAAGAAAAAGTCGTTCAATGCGCCGCAAGGGGGTCTGTAACCGGGTTCGTCGCCGCGCAGCCGGCGATGGATGCTGCGGTTGAAATAAGCACGGCCGTAATCTTTCAGTTTGTTCTTGAATCCCCGGCGCTTGGATGTCAAAAGCGCTTTGACGAATTTTTCGTGCTCGTGCAGGGCCTTGTCGCTTGTCAAATTATTGTCCTCTTTGTGGAAGTACCACGAATTATGGACGACAGAGTTGCCCAGTTCGACATCCAGCGCAACGCAAAGGTCGTACAGATAGATCAGATCTTTGTAGTTGTCCGGTGAAATGACCACCGAGAATCCGATATTCTTGCATTTGGTCTTTTTCAGTTCGAGCATTGTCCGCAACGCGTGGTCGAAGCCGTTGACGGTGCCCCGTTTGGTGTCGTTCAGTTTAGGAAGTCCCTCGAGGCTGACGCGGATCAGGATGTTGGGGTATTTATTTGCCAGCGCGACGATCGTTTCCGTATTGTATCCGTTCGTGCTCAGCTCCAGCAGGGAAGCCTTGGGATATAATATCCGGAATATGTCGTCGATGTCTTTGCGGATCGTCGACTCTCCGCCTGTAATGTTGATCCGGAGCCCGGCCGGGAGCTTTTCATAATAGTGGTAATCTATTTCCTCTTCCGGTTTGGTTTGGTGCTGCCAGATATTACACATGTTACACTTGGCATTACAGCGAAATGTCGTAATAAGACTACCTTGTACTACTGTTTTCATTATAAAATATCGTTTTAAAAAGTATTGTATTTATTGGATCACCGCAGGCTTTTCGCCTGTCGTTTTACCGGCTTCAACCCGAATAAAAAGCGGAGAACTCTATTTTGGGAAAGGATGCGGCGGTGAAGGACGATAGGGAGAATAATTCCTGCTCCCACAATAAGTGCCGCTCCGATGGTGAAATACAGTGAATTGTTCCCGTTTGCCAATGTGGGGACTTTATGGATGAGCGATTTTACGAATCCTTCGAATGTCGTGTGGAACAAATATATTATGTAGGACGATGCCGATATTACCAGTAATTTTTGTGTCGCGTAATTCCAATGTTTTATTCCTCTCGACAGGACGCATATTGCATAAATTCCGATGAACGGCAGTATATAGTCCAGGATGGTGGTTAATATAGTATTTTGGGTAACTCTATTAAAGATGAACAATGCAGGTAATGCGCAGACCGGAATAATTCCCGGCACTTTTTTCCCGATCTCAGTCCAGCGCGGATATTCATTGAGGATTATGCCCAGCATAAAATATTTCAGCATTCGTATGGCGAAATTTATGCAGAATATTTCGGGCCATTCGATGGGCAGAAATGCAACGCACAAACTTATTGCGAACAATACGACTTGTCCAGCTTTTGATCTTACCGCGGCGACGAGCAAAAAAATCAGCCAAAGCGCCCAGATAAACCAAAGGAAAAAACCGGCTTCCGGCAGGTAAAACATCTTGAAATAGGACAAATACGTCACCGGATTCTCCACCAGCATCCTTTGTTGTGTCAAAAGTTTTATGCTGATTATGATGATACTGGTGCTGAAATAGGGTATCATCAACCGTTTGAATTTTTTATAAAGAAACTCCCCCCCCCTCAGATTCCCGATTGTCGCTGCGTACACATATCCACTGGCAAACATGAACAAAGGCATATGAAACGTGTAGATGAACAGATTGATTGTATGATACCATTCGGGGGCGTTATCCGGATTGTAATGACCGATGACAACCAGGATAATGCATATTGCTTTGGCGATGTCGATTGAGATCAAACGATTCATACTTGTCTATGCCGTTTTGGAGAAAAACAGAGCGTTTCTGCCGTATTATAAAGAAGTGTATATTTTCAGGAGTTTTACATAGTATCTTTCTGCCGAATATCTTTTCTGGGCGTCGAGTGCGATCTGCCGGTATTCGAACGGGGTTGCGAACATTTGGTCGATTCGGGTCTTCAGTTCTTTTGCGTTTCCGGATTCGAACAGCATTCCGGTCTTGCCTTCATCGATCAGTTCGGGGATGCCGCCGATCCGGCTGCCGAGCACCGGAGTGCCCAGACATTGTGACTCGATGACGGACAGCGGATTGTTTTCATACCATTCCGAAGGCACGACGCAGAATCGGGCCCTACCGACTATTGCCTTGATTTCCGCCCAGTGTTTATAACCCAGAAGTTCTATATCGCTTCCTGCAGCTGCGGCGCGCAGCGTCTTTTCGAGCGAACCGCCACCGATTATCTTCAGTGGGTAGGGCAGTCGCTTTGCCGCTTCGATCAGTGTTCCGATCCCTTTTTCATGACTAAGACGGCCTATGTAACAGTAATACTTCTCTTTGTCGTAATCGTCTTTCCGGGTTTTGGCAATGTCGATAAAATTGCAGAGCGTATTGATCTTCTGTTTGTCGAAGTTGCCCTGAACCATTTTATCCGCCATAAACCGGCTGGGACAAATAAAGGCGTCGGTAATTGCTTCCAGGCGCATACGAGTCCATTTCATAGCTTCCTTGTATGCCAGAAAACTTGCCAATGCGGAATTTTTCATGCATTTGTGCTCCCGCACCTTGCGTTTGTCGCTAAAGCACTCTTCGCAAACCTGCAACCCGTTGCGCAGGCAGTCGTAACGAGGGCAGAGCAGTTTGTAGTCGTGCAGAGTCCATACGACTTTCACGCCTCGTCGATGGGCTATTTCGGCGATAACGGGAGAAAGTTGGGTGTGGATATTGTTCAGGTGGAGTATATCCGGTTGGAACTCATCGAGCAGTCGGGTGAACTTTGTCCTGACTTCACGGGTGCCGAATGGGCGGCGCAGCGCCTCGATTATTCCCAACCCGGGGGCGAATTTAACCTCGCTCGGAAAGTATTTGCTCCAGGGAGTTTCCAGATTTTCCGGATGCTGCATGGAAAAAACGGCTACTTCATGTCCTTTTTGTTTCAAAAGCTCTTCCAGATTGATCGTGCAGACACAATCGCCGCCGCGCGGATAATAGTATTTATTGGCTAAAAGTATTTGCATAAATTGTTTTATGTCCGGTTGCCGTTGATTTTATAGTTATTCGTTTGTATTATGATTATATATCAGTGCTTTATCCGATTATAATATTTGACGAAAATTTCTTTAGGTGTTTTTCTTGTCAGAAGAGCTGCAGCAACATTACGATTTGCTGCTGACATTATGCTAGCATTATCACCGGATACTTTGCTCTGTATTCGATATTTTAAGCTTCTCAGAACTGCTATTACACAGGCAAAGCATGTTAAAAATATATATAATACTACAGACGGCCCGGAAAGGAATCTAATCACCCCTTTTTCACCTGCAGGGGCTGTTGCCGTTTTGATCTGGGAAATGTGTGTTTTGCCACTACAGCCTTCATAATGAATTAATTCGACCGATGCGTTCACATAGCAAAAATAACCACGCCTGTTCAGCGCGGTGGACAATGCGATATCTTCCGGACAGAAAAAGTAGTATTCGTCGAAAAATCCCATTTGTCGGAATATGTTTGTTTTGATCATAAATGCCGCCCCGACGAGATTGTATGTCCGGAATATTCCGGTTCGGTTCGTATAGGGACTTTCGGCCGTTTTTTCGCGCCACAATCCTAATTGGGCCAAAACATATGTTTTCCAATTTATTTCAGGTCGGCCGCAGTATTGAAGCGAGTGGTCGGCAAATAGCAATCTTGGGCTGACGACAGCTGTCTCCGATGGTAATTGGTCGAACGTCGCCGCCAAACTCGTGATTACGTCCGATTCTATTTTTGTGTCGTCATTCAGAACAAAACAATATTTTCCGGTTGCTTTTCGCAATGCCAGATTGTTGTTGGCCGAGAATCCACGGATTTCATTACTTTCAATAATCTGTGCCCACGGATAATTTTGTCTCAAATGCTGAAGGTTTTCCGGTGAGAAGAGATATGCGACGACAAATACCTCATAAGAGGTCGAGGTGTGCGTTCGGATACTGTCCAGACATCCGCTTAGCATCTCATAATTGTTCATGCTAACAATGATGACTGAAATTTCCATTGTTTCGCTTGTTTATTCGTGATTGGTTGCGATCTATTTTATAAATCAGAATGTAGATCAGATAAAAAAGATAAAGGTGCATTCCCGGTGTTGAGGATACGGTCGCCGCCGCTATGAAAGCCAGCGGGAGAAAGAACAGGCACTTTCCCCGCGAGTGCCAGCCCAATCGGCATAAAGTAAAAATAAAGATACAGTATGTGATAATTCCCAATATTCCTCGTTCGACCATAATCCATATCCAGATACTTTCCAGTCCCAGAAGCCGGCCTACCAATATGCGATCCGGAAAGTACAGTGTCGCTTTCTGTCCTAATCCCCATATGGGGCTTTTCGACATAAGAATATAGGCGGCTTCGAACTGATCCTGGCGCATTTCGAAACTGCTGCCTCGTATTTCGGTTTTTTCCGGATTTAATACCGATACGATCAAATTTTCAACAAAATCCAGATAAGGCATCAGGACGATTATACTGATTACCGCAAAAGCTAAGATGCGAACGGATTGTTTGTTTTTTAGATTGATCAGCGGGAGTATTCCTACTGCTAGAAATACCAGCGGTGTTCGGCTGTTGGATAGCAGGGATGCGATGAATGCCATAACGCCGACAAGCAGCATGGTTTTTTGCTGTAGTTTACTGAAATATGCTTTATAATATACGTACCCATACAGGCAGAGGCAGAATATCAATCCGAAATTGATGCTGCCGCCGATTGGATGAAGGAAAAACGATTGGATACGGGTTCCGCGCTCATCTTCCAGATATTGCCAGTCTGTTGCTCTGGAACCTGCGAGGTCTATTTCATAATCCATTACGGGATTGTAACCCAGGGATTTTTCGATAAATGCATATGTGCAAATTATCAACGAAGCTCCTAGTAATATATTGACAACTTTCAGTATATCTTCTTTGCTTGATATTAACATCCAACATAAATAGGCACTGATGAAATCGCAAAAAACAACGGATAGCAGTGACGTGAATGTATTCTGGATTCCGGCGATCGAAATAAAGCTCGATACTACATAGGACAATAGTACCCAGATAAATACCTTGTTGAACGGCAGGGGAGATGTCGTTATTACCCGGCTGTATCTTTTTCTTTTGATTACATATAGCAGGGCGAAGAAGATCGACATGAATACTTCCAGGGTCAATAACGGAACGCCCGGAAGGTTTATCAGGTTTATGTTGTTGTTTAGGAACAGCCGGAACGCCAGAAAGAGAAAAAAACCTTGTTTGTAGTTTTTTAATGAGTACAGAATTAGCAGTGCCGCTATAATCAAGAATGGATTCATGCAGTCATTATTTTATAATTCGGGCCGGAATCCCTGCCGCGATCGAATACGGGGGAATATTTTTTGTAACCACCGCATTCGCACCGATGATGGCCCCCTCGCCGATCGTGACTCCGGCCAAAATCGCGGCTTTCTCCCCGATCCACACATTGTCTCCGATGACTATCGCACCTTTGGAATAAATTGGCCGGGCATTCGGTGCGATGTTCCGGAGCGCCATATCTTCGGGATCTCCGTGCGAATTGTCCGAAATGAGCACGCTTTTCCCCGTGCGGACGTTTTTTCCGATCCGAATAGAATTGACTGCGGTAATATGCATATCCGGACCGAACATGCAGCCGTCACCAATCGATATTTTCACCGGAGTAGTGTATTGTGGCATTTCATGAGCCGTGATATGGGAATTGCGGCCGATAAGACAATAGTCCCCAATCTCAATGTATTTTTTCCCATTGACTAAATATAATCCCGGTTCTACCTCTGTATGAAGCCCTATTTTTCGGACGTTATGTGCAATCCATGCTGTATAAAACCATGCGTAATATCGGCTAAACCGTTGTGAAAGCGAATATGGCCATATACAATGAAGTAAATTGCCGAATGTTCGTATATATTTATAAAGCATTTTTTATTTTGTATTTAAAAATTTATTTTTCAAATGCCCGTATAATGTTTTCTTACCATCTGCCGTTTCATAATATGATAACCGATGGTTTAGTTTGAAAACTGTGGTTTCTCGTTTGATGCGATCGAATTTTTCTTCATTATATGGTTGGTTCATCTCGGAAAGCAATTGGTGTAAATATGGGGATGTATAGGGCATCGTGTCTACACTTTTGCGGAAAGAATCATTTTTCCGATAAATTAGATCGAAGATGTAATCTATCAGAAGATAATCGATCATCTTATTGTATTCTTGGAGGTATTTAAGGAAGATACTTTGGATAGTGCCAAATGCCGGATTATCGTGAGTTGATGCAAGGAAAAATGTAGCCCATCTGTATGCAGATATGGTGGTATTGGATCCAGTCACAATTTTTATTGAGTGAAAATAGTCTGGGGCAGGAATTGATATTGAATCGGTAATCAGTAAAGTACTGTCCATCCAAATACCGCCTTTATTAAATAATAAACAAATGCGTAATATGTCGGAAAAGTGGGTGTATGAAAGTTCTCCTCTATTCAATCGATCATATATATAATTAGGCAGTGTAACGTGTGAGGCAATATTATCTTTGGTCAATAAATGGACTGGCCGGTCATGTATATTCGAGACAATACTATTGTAACATATTTTTACAATTTCAGGCATTGCACTCTCTCCCTGATACCAAAAGATCCATACAGGACCGTTATTTGACTTTTCTTGTAGCGATGGAAATGTTGCAGGAACCATATCGCAATAATGTTCATCCATCCATCGGCGAATAGAATCTATTTTCTGGTTTTCAAAAAAACAGCATTCTTTGAAATGAAAATTGAAAAAATCCCGTATCAGTTGGATGAATAACACGCAAAGTGTCCGTATCCGTAAAAATGAACTTAATCGGACAATATTTATGATCTTAGATCCATATAAACGAATTGTACGATACATTACTCTGGATTATTTTGGTCGGATAATTTTGACATTCATCGTTGTCGATGAGAAATAATTTTTTGATAGATATCGGTTAACGTATTTTTGATAGATTCGGGATTATGCCGTTGCCGGGCTGCTAGTTGTCCTTGGTGACTCATTTGCTCCATTAATTTTGTATCCCGGCTCAGTTTAACGATCTCCATTGCCAGCATATGCGGTTCATTTGACGGGATGAGAATGCCGGTTTCGTAGTTTTTGACGAGAGACGGAATCCCGCCTACATAGGTCGTGATGACTGGAATTCCGATTATTTGGGCCTCGCATAATGAATTAGGAGAATTGTCGATATATGCTGTATGTATGTAGATGTCGGCCTCTGCAAGTTGAACGGCTAAATCTTCGGCCGAAAGTGTTCCCAGAAATTTTATGTTGACTGCATCATGAGGCGTACGTTCATTTTTCTCGAAGAAAGGGAAAGACCCGGTGGGGCCGGCAATAAGCCATTCGAAATCAAAATCCGTATGATCTTTTAATAATTTGGCTGTCTTCAAAAGGAGATCCATGCCTTTGACCATACTGCATGACCCGACGCTGAGCAACTGTATGCGCTTCCTTTGTCGAAATGTCCATGTTTTCGGGGGATTGAGGAAGACTGGGCGTAGTGCTTCATTACAATGATAATATTGTGAGTCTGGGGCATACAGGCGTGTGATATTGTAATCCCAATTCGTTCGCCCCATGACATAACGGCAGTGTTTCAGGATATCTATTTCACGTGCTACTTTATAGTTGTCATTTCTACTCCATACAAATCGTCTTTTTAACAGTACGATAGGGTTGTAGTGCGATGTTTTCCACTGGGTGAAGAAATTATAGCCTGGAGGATACGAGGCATTTACATAGGGAGGAAGGCTGCCCTGCATGTGGATGACGACTGGTATGTCTACGTATTTCTCAACCAATCCGAATCCCCATTCCGAACCGAAAACATGGATGATGTCCGGTTTGAAATCCTCGATGACTTTCAGGCAGTCCGCAATAATTATCTTGTCTTTTTCCGATGCATATATGCGTCGCCGCAATCCCGGTTTTACCCGGATCGGATAATAACACACCCCGTCGATTTCTTTCTTGAATATCGGATCCGGATGTTCGAATGCTACCCCCAGGCGGATGTTATCTGATGTTCGGATTATTTTTTCCAAGGATGCGATCCAACCGCCGCCGTTGTGTTCGCCGTTCCGGTGGGCATCGTAAAGAGATGGATTTACGGCAAACCAAAGTACTTTCATATTATGAATTGGTATTATGTGACAGGAAGCTTTTACTCGTGTCGATTTTCCCGGATAGAAGATCGTCTATGCGCTTCCAATCCGGAGTTGACAGGGTTGTCATGTCCTGTATCTGTTGAGGATCGAATCTGTCGATCATTCCCAATCCGTTCAGGAAATCCCGCATCCGCGAATGGTTTGTTCTGCCGCGGAGCGGATAGGTCAGGAACGGTTTATGGAAAAGGACGGAGAATGCCGTCGCATGAAACGAATTCGAAATGACGAATTCCGCATTTTTAATCCATGCGAGGAATTCCAGCGGCCCGGCGTCCGAAATATTCCGTTCCGCATAGGCAAGCGGTGCGAAATCGTTCAGGGAATACAATTTGACTCCGAGCTGCCGGGCTATTTGCCGTGCATGTTCCCTAATAATGGGATCATCCGAGAAATCATATACGAGAACATACCTTTCTTGGGGTGTTATGTCCGCGGAAATTTCTTCCCAGCTTTGTCTGTTCAACAGAAAAACCGGATCTTCCACCTGTTCTGCCGTTCTGCCGACAGAAAGATCCCTGATTATTCTTACCCCTGTCTGCTCCCGCACCGATATCGCATCGAATCGCTGCAGTTTTTTCGTGACGAAAGCCCTGTATGCGGGAGCGATCTCCGATACTGCGAAACTGGCTGCATAGGAGATACGCCGCGTGTCGTCGGATCCGAAATCAAGATAGAACGCTGCATCCTTTCCGTTTTCACACGCCGTGTTCCAAATCTGGTCGCTTCCGGCAATATATAAATCTGCCTGCGGTGGAGTGGCCCTTAGCTCTTCGGCCGAAGTATAGGTATTGTCGGTAAGCGTCAGGAATTTTTTCCTGAAATCGTCGAATTTACGTTTCCGGCCGATCGTTTTGTATATTTTCCGGTTTTTGAGCAGAAAATAGATACATTGTGTCCCGACGTAATCTTTATAGGGATATAATCTTGATTCAGCGGGAATATGCCGCCAGTTATATCTGTTGTTCAGATAATAGGGCTTGTAATCGATGATCTGGACATCGTGTCCCGCCTGCGACAGATACCGTTGCAGTGCGTACGCCTGCAAAGAGGCTCCGTAATTATAAACGTTATGACAGGTAATCGTCGCTATTTTCATTTTGCGATGCGTTTTATGAGTTTGCGCATTGTCGCTGTCGGATGACGGGCGTGATTTACTATCCGCGTTAATTGTTCTCGACGGGTTACGTAGCGCTCTATTTGTCTGAGCGAAATTTTCGGGTTTCGCAGCAGCGACATGATGTGATCATAATTGCCGGGTTGTCGGGCGTTCTCCCGCATTTGTCCCTCCGCTGCCGTTTCGAATGAAATCTCCGATATATGGCAGCCTTGCAATATTTCGACGATATTTTGGCCTCGCTCCGTGAACGGGATCAATGCGCTGACCCCTTGTTCGTCGTGCTGGTAGCGGGAACCCCAGAGGTCGCCGACCCGCAAATCTGCGGCTGAGTTGTTGAGTTTATATTTGCACTGTTTGTAACACGAGGAATTAAGACAGAGGTCATTTAGAAATACTTTAAAAAATATGTCACCATCTGATAATGACGAAAAACAGTGCTTTGTTCCGGCTGATGTCGTGTGCTTATAACTTATTGCATAGGAGTCGTGCCAGCCCCGCCGTTTGCTTCGCCATTTGATGTCCGTGAGTTTTGCGTTTTCGCCGATCGTGCGCAGGTATTTTTGCCATAACAGCATTGACGGAACTCCATGACAAAAGAAATCTACGAGGATGAAATTCGATTCAACCCTGAAACGCCGGATGTAGCGTCGGAAAGATGCGATTTGACAAGGAGTACCCGTCACCACGTATTTGTCATGGATATCTATTCCCGCAAATCCGTCGGTTGTATCGCTTTGCAGATATTTGCTTCCTGCAGATGCAGCCAGCTCTTCCTCGTTTCGTGCGATATAATGTTCCGGAATCTGTTTTGCATAATTATAACGGACGACGCATATTTTGAAGCCTTGCTGCAGCATTTGCCGGCAGATTTCAAAAGCGATTCCCCCGGAAGATGAATTTTTGCGGATATCGTCGTTCAGGCTCCATGCCGCATAACTTGTCGGTTTAAGGTCTATAACCTGGCTATCTGCCGCAAAAGCGCAAACCTCTACGCAGATCGAGCATTTTATACACTGATCCGTCGATTCGATGCGGGGTTCGTAAAAGCCGTTTTTATTTAAGTTCAATGCGATGATTTGTTTGGGACAAGCCTTGGCGCAAACCCCGCATCCGAAACAATCGTGTATATCTGCAATATTGATCATATTTTTATGCAGAACATTTCTGTTTGATCCTGGCTACTATTTTTTTCTGCACGAAAATCCGCTCCTGCACCGACAGTCCGACATAGTAAATGACGATCAAAGTCGCGATGGCACATACGCCGGAAACTACGAATAACCGCAAAATACCGGCATTCATCAGGTGAGAGACTATTATAGGGCAGATTGCTGCCAGAACAGCCACCACGCAGACATTCAACAGCACTTGGGTAAAGTAGGACTTTATGGATATTTCCACCTGCCGGTGAAGAAACCAGAGGCGGGCGAAGAGGCATCCCAAAGAGAGGCAAATGGCTACGTACATGGTCGTCTCTGGTGCATAACCTTTGTCCAGCAATAGATAGGAGATCGGGAAATTGAGCAGTTGAAGGCTTCCGACGACGATCTGGTAGTTCCGTATATTGCCGGTTGCCTGCAGGGCCGTTATTTGCGTGCCGGACAAAACTTCGCACATGGCGAATATCAGAACCAGCCGGACGAAGATTACGGTGTATTCCGGGACGTTTTTCAACCATAGTGTCAGGATTGTATTCGTTTCGATGATGATCGGGAGCGATAGCAGCAACAGCAGGTAGAATGAAAAACGGGCGCCGCTTTGTACCAATGTAAGCATATACAGATAGTCGCCCGATGCGTAGCTTTTCGTGATTTGCGGATTGATTGCAGTCATAAAATTAGTTGCAAATCCGTTTACGGCGACGTTCACCTGGAATGCGATAGCGCGCGCTGCGTTGATGACCGGGCCGCAAAACAGATTTATGACGATATTGACCCCCTGATCCCGCAAAACCCCCGCAAAAGACCCGATGAAATTCCAGCCGGCAAATCCCATCATTTCTTTCAGAAGAGCTTTGTTGAATGTAAAATGATATGTGCACTCTTTGAAATTTCGCTTGCAGTAGATGCCGTAAGCGATTCGGATGACACAGGCGACGGCCAGCAGTAATATACCGTACAATTTTAACTTGTCGAATGAAAAAATGACGAGTATGTAGACGATCAACAGCTTGATTACTACTTCGATAATGCTGATATACGCAAAAGCCTGCATTCGTTCGTGTGCAATGATCGCCGCATTGTACGGAACGCTGATCAGGTTCACCATGAACGTCAGTATGGAACACTGAAGCACCCAGTTGGCAGCGCCGATACGACTCTCCGGCAGGTTCATTTTTTCATTCAGGAACCATACGCCCCCTATTTCGGCCAATACGAAGATCAGGAGCGCCAGCCCGATCTGGATTGTTACCGACGATGAAAATACGGATTTTAATTTTTCGATATTGCCCTGTCCCAGCTCGAATGTTATGTATCTGCTTATCGCTGCGGATAATCCGCCGGAAATGACGGAGAACATGGCGACGACTCCGCCGATGACATTATAGATACCGAAATCTTCGACTCCCAGCGTATTCAGGACGACTCGGCTGGTGTAAAGACTTACAGCCATCATGAATATCATCCGAAAATAGAGCAGAAGAGTATTTTTCGCTATGCGTTTGTTATTTCCCGATGATGTCTGGACTGTCATTCTGTTTGCCTTTGTTTGCCGGATTTTTTGTTTGCTAGGCTTACCTGTCCTTATACATGCTCTGATAGTATTGCTGATACTCGCCAGAAGTTATGTCGTCCATCCATTTTTGGTTTTGGAGGTACCAGCGGACAGTTTTTTCGATTCCTTCCTCGAACTGCAGGCTGGGCTGCCAGCCCAGTTCGCGCTTGAGTTTGCGCGAGTCGATGGCGTACCTCAGATCGTGCCCCGCGCGGTCTGTGACGTACGTAATCAGTTTCTCCGATGTCCCCTCGGGGTTGCCCAGCAGCCTGTCCACCGTCCTGACGATCACCCGTATCAGGTCGATGTTCTTCCATTCGTTGAAGCCTCCGATGTTGTACGTATCGGCGACCTTGCCCCTGTGGAAGATCACGTCGATGGCCCGTGCATGATCCTCGACGTACAGCCAGTCGCGCACGTTCTGCCCGCGGCCGTACACGGGCAGCGGCCTTCGGTGGCGGATGTTGTTGATGAAAAGCGGGATCAACTTCTCCGGAAACTGGTAGGGCCCGTAGTTGTTCGAGCAGTTGGTCACCAGTGTCGGCATCCCGTACGTGTCGTGGTAAGCCCGCACGAAGTGGTCGGACGAGGCTTTCGAGGCCGAGTAGGGGCTGTGCGGGGCGTACTTCGTCTCTTCGGTGAAGAACTCCTCGCCGAAGGGCCCGCCGCCGCTCTCCCCGCCCGCAGCATCTCCCTCGGGACGGGTCAGCTCCAGCGCCCCGTACACCTCGTCGGTGGAGATGTGGTAGAACAGCTTGCCTGCCCAATCACCGTTCCAGTACTCCCGCGCAGCTTCGAGCAGCGACAGCGTGCCCATGACGTTCGTACGCGCGAAAGTGAACGGATCCCTGATCGAGCGGTCCACGTGGCTCTCGGCTGCGAGGTGGATCACCCCGTCGATGCCGTACTGCCGGAACAGTTCACGCATCGCCTCGAAGTCGCAGATGTCGCCCCTGACGAAAGTGTAGTTCGGCCGCTCCTCGATGTCTCGCAGGTTGGCGAGGTTGCCCGCATAGGTCAGTTTGTCCAGGTTCACGATCCGGTAATCCGGGTATTTCGTCACGAACAGGCGTACTACGTGCGAGCCGATAAAGCCCGCTCCGCCCGTAATCAGGATGGTGCGTTTCATGGGTTATTTTCTGTGAGTCGTTTCATGCAGTAGATCAAAGCCTCCCTCCAGTGGGGGATGTCCATTTGGAAGGTCTCTTTGAATTTGGTCTTGTCCAGCACCGAGTAGGCCGGGCGGGTGGCCTTCGTGGGGTATTCCGACGTGTGGCAGGGGATGATGCGGCACGTGCCGTGACCCGCGGCCGCGGCGATCTCCACCGCGAAGTCGTACCACGAGCACACGCCCTCGTCGGTGAAGTGGTACACCCCCTCGTTGCCCGCGTAGCGCCCCGTCTCGATCAGGGAGAAGATCGCAAGCGCCAGGTCTCCGGCGTAGGTCGGAGTGCCCACCTGGTCGAAGACCACGCGCAGCGTCTCGCGCTCCGAGGTCAGCCGCAGCATCGTCTTCAGAAAGTTGTTCCCGTACTCCGAATAGAGCCACGCCGTGCGCAGGATCAGGTAACGGCATCCCGAGGCCTTCACGGCCTCTTCGCCCGCCAGCTTCGTACGACCGTAGGCCCCCAGCGGCGAGGTCGCCATAGCCTCCGTGTAGGGCCTGTGCCCCGTGCCGTCGAAGACGTAGTCCGTCGAGACGTGGATCAGCGTCGCACCCGTTTCTTTGGCCGCAGCTGCGAGGTATGCCGCGGCCTTGTGGTTGAGCAGGTCGGCCCTTGCCTCGTCCTCCTCGGCACGCTCCACGTTCGTGTAGGCCGCGCAGTTGACGATCACGTCGATACGCTGTTCCTTGACCGTTTGAAGCACCGCCCCGGCGTCGGTGATGTCCAGCTCCGCGACGTCGGTGGCCAGGTAGTTGTTGGGCGATACGCTCCCAAGCTGCCGCAAGGAGCTCCCCAGCTGCCCCCGGGCGCCCGTAATCAGGATATTAAGCATAGTAGTCCGTATTGTAGTCGAACAGTTCCGCGGCCTCCGACAGCCGCGGGTGGCCGCTGTCCTTGGGCGAGAGGACGACATCCCCCGGCGCCAGGTGCCAGTCGATGCCCAGCGTGGGGTCGTCCCACGCGATGGCGCCCTCCGATTCGGGGGCATAGAGGTTGTCGCACTTGTATTGGAATACAGCCTCGTCGCTCAACACCGAGAAGCCGTGCGCAAAGCCCCGCGGCACGAAGAACTGCCGTTTGTTGTCCCCCGAGAGCTCCACAGAGACGTGTCGCCCGAACGTGGGCGAGCCCCGGCGGATGTCCACAGCGACGTCCAGCACGCGGCCCCGGACAACGCGCACCAGCTTCGACTGTGCATGCGCCCCCCGCTGGAAGTGAAGCCCGCGAAGAACGCCGTACTTCGACATCGACTCGTTGTCCTGCACGAACCGCACGGGGCGTACGAGCCTGCCGAAGGACTGCTCAGAATAGCTCTCGAAAAAATAGCCCCGCTCGTCCCCGAAGACATCGGGTTCGAGGAGAACAACACCTTCTATTTCGGTAGGGATGACTTTCATGGTATCAGTGTCGGGTTTCGTCGGTGAGTTTCAACAGGTACTGCCCGTACTGGTTCCTGAGCATCGGCTGCGCCAACTCCCGGAGCTTCGCGGCCGTGATCCAGCCGTTATGGTAGGCGATGCCCTCCAGGCAGGCGATCTTGAGGCCCTGACGTTTCTCGATGACCTCCACGAAGATCGAGGCCTCGGCCAGCGAGTCGTGCGTTCCCGTATCGAGCCACGCAAACCCGCGCGGAAGGGGCTCCACATGCAGGCGCCCCGCCTCGAGAAAGGTCTGGTTCACACTGGTGATCTCCAGCTCGCCGCGCGCCGAGGGCTTCACGCCCCGGGCCACCGCGACCACCTCGTTGGGATAGAAGTAGAGTCCCACAACCGCATAGTTCGACTTCGGATGCGCGGGCTTCTCCTCGATCGACAGGCAATGCCCCGAGGCATCGAACTCCGCAACGCCGTAACGCTCGGGATCGTCCACCCAGTATCCGAAGACGGTGGCGCGCCCCTGCTCCTCCACGCGGAGCACCGCCTCGCGGAGCATCGCCGAGAAGCCGGCGCCGTGGAAGATATTGTCGCCCAGGATCAGGCACACCGAGTCATTGCCGATGAACTCCTCGCCGATCAGGAAGGCCTGGGCCAGTCCGTCGGGCGAAGGCTGCTCGGCATAGCTCAGGCGGATACCATAGTCCGATCCGTCGCCCAGCAGGCGGCGGAACCCCGGCAGGTCGGCCGGTGTCGAGATCACCAGTATATCCCGGATTCCGGCCAGCATCAGCACCGAGAGCGGATAGTAGATCATCGGTTTGTCGTAAATGGGGAGCAACTGTTTGCTCACGCCCTTCGTGATCGGATAGAGCCGTGTGCCCGTGCCCCCGGCCAGGACGATTCCTTTCATGTGCACATTCGTTTTTCGGCGGATTCCGCCATCGGACGACGCCGGCGCATCCGCTGCGGGATGCGGCCGGGCGATCGCGACGTAAAGGTAACGATTATTTCGGAATTACCCGCCTCCGCCGGCCGGAAACCGCCGTAC
>ENA-ORPH01001850-ORPH01001850.1-human-gut-metagenome-genome-assembly--contig:-NODE-1850-length-19082-cov-5.026541_pt1 | contig 19082 bp, 16 predicted proteins | sample MGYA00242142_ERZ509074 | MGnify/ENA primary metagenome ERZ509074 (study PRJEB26280, sample SAMEA2338724) | human gut metagenome | biome: human gut; feature: human-associated habitat; material: faeces...
GCCCTAAATTCATGACCTCGCTTGCCGCACCCTGAATCGTGACTGTTTTGGACATAGGTTTCAAGGTTTCCAGCGTTGCAGCCACGTCCGCTTTTTCTGCCGGTGTCGTTGCAGGAAAGGAGAGAAGTACCTGCTTCCCGTTTTCACCCTGCCTTAAAAACAGCGTCACCATGTCATGCCCTCCATTTTTGCTTCCTGTTCCTGCTGATAGCATTCTGCCGGGTCATCCCGCATCAGCTCGTCCAGCGTCAATGTGCCGTGGTAGGCTGCCAGCGGCAGACGTGACCGAAGACCCGCACTATCACGATACATGGACGATGCTGCGAAAATACCGCGATGTCGTCTGGAGTCTGGAGGTTTCCGTGCGTCAGGTTCGGAACCGGTTCCGGATCGACTACGGCAAGACGATCGAGGATTTTCTGGAATCCGTCTATCTGGCTGGCGCAGATCTATCCGGTACGGAGTTGGAGCATCAGGCGAGGTGTATCGAGCAGAGCCATAAAATGCTCTGCCTTGTAGACAGCGCTGTGGATCTCATGCGCGCCAAACACAAAAACGGCGAAGAATTTTATTGGCTGCTCTACTACGCCTACCTCTCCCCGCAGGAGTTACAGAACGTCGAGGAAATCATCGACCAGCTTCGCCCGCACATCCGAGACATCAGCACCCGGACGTATTATCGGAAGCGCAAGGAGGCCGTTGAGGTGCTTAGCTCGGTGCTTTGGGGATATACGGCGCAGGATAGTGCGGGGATCGTGAGGGAGTTTTGTGGTCAATAGCACAATGCGCCGAGTAGGAATAATCTTCTATTCGGCGCAATCAAGCATTTCTCTCAGTTCTCAATTCATTCAATATCTACGTCACCAACTGTGTCCAGATTATCCTGCGTGATGCCAAGTTCTTCGTAGAGGTGCTCTGCTGAGACAAACAGAGCGTAAGGACGTTGCATCGATCCATCGCCCAAAAGCCACCGGCCTTTTTGATGTTGCAGACAGCAAATACAAGAAGGACGCAACGTATCGGGACTATGCAGAAGTCACAGACAAAGTCTGGTTTTTCTTTGATGTAGAAACCAAAGACATTGGTGCATGGGAATCCAGACTGAAAATTATCAACCGCTTACGATCCTTGCGCAAGGATCCCAATATTAAGGTTCGCTTGCTGATGACAACTGGTTGTATTGAATACTGGCTCATGCTGCATTATGAGATGTATGCCCCGCCCATTCAGACTGTTGCCGACAAAGCTCGTGTTATAAATCGGCTGCTCTCCAAGGAACCGCTTTATAAAAAGGGCGACTCTGCTATAACCGCTAAAATCGCCCGTGCCTATCCCACGGCAGTCACAAATGCCAAAAGAACTGTATCAAGCTTGCTGCAGGACGGACTTCCCGGTATAGAGGACACAGATAAACGTAACCACTGGCTCTGCAAAAATGCTTGACATTTTCAACTGTATATGAGGCAATCGACTATTTATGCACCCTGAACGCGTAATCTCATTTAAGGATTTAGGTATACCAGAATTCTTTTTAGACTTTTCGTATATCGTTCGGCAGTAAATTTGATTTATTTTAATATTATCGCATTTACACTTGACTTTTTATACGATTTATGTAAAATAGAATCAAACATTACTGGAGGTGTACACATGAACCTTACATCCGAACCTACTTGCCTTGGCCTGTCCGAGATTAGTCACGCTATTGTCGAATCGCTGCGCAGTCCACTGGAAGACAAAATTCCGGATATGATGCAGGATTACGGCCTTACCGAACGGCTTGGTCATGGTCAATACCGCTGGAACTTCATTATCACGCAGCTTAAGGATACATGTTCCCATTTAGGCTGGATTGTTGATAATGGTCTTTGTCGGAGAGGTTCTTGGAAAGTCCCTGTACTTTTCTACGGAAAAGCACGCATCTTGATTACCTTCATGACGGAAAGCACGTTCTCTCAAGTTCGAAAGCGCCGTGACAAAGAAAAGCATTATCTATGCGGTGCTGCCGCGTTCAACCACAACGTCAAAGTACAGTATGAGCAGTTTGAACTGCAACTTCCTGGTATCCTCCCTACTGATGAAAAATGGATTGCCACATCCCAGGAGCAACTTACGCAGGCTGTTCGCAAAGACGTCGGGGATATAGCTGAACATGTACTTATTTTATTTGATACGCACTTTGACCGTTTGTTGAGTGTACGCGCCGTCCGGCTTACACCGTCTCTTGATATTTCATTTGAAGAAAACTGGACAGATTTTATTCACGATCCGTATGATGCCGAACAGGTTGTTACTCCTCAACCCAACGACATTGACGAAAATGAATTGCTTGTCTCCCTAAAATAATTTTCCAAAGTCCATCACAAGAGAGCTAATGTACAATGATATATGGAAACAAAATAAACCCAGAGCGACTAAAAGAGGCACGTCTTTTTCAAAAAATGACTCTGGAAGACCTAGCTATTGCCGTTGGAATTAACAAGCAGGCCATTTCTCAATTTGAGAACAGGAAAGCATCCCCCGATCCAATGACATTAAAGCGGATTGCCGATGTTTTACATTTTCCCTATACCTTCTTCTTTGAAAATGATCCTGCAGCAATCACTGGAAACACATATTTCCGCGCATTGTATTCCAGTAAGAAGAAAGATCTTGTTTCACAGCAAGTCAAAGCAAAGTACCTTGCCAGAATCCATTCGATTCTGGCCACAAAAGTTCGTTTTATTGAGTCTAATCTTCCCTGCATCCCCACTGAGCCGCAAATATCAATCGAGGAATGTGCTATGCGCGTTCGGCAGCATTGGGAGCTTGGTGAGCAACCTATTGCCAATATGGTATCTCTTCTTGAGCGAAATGGTATCATTGTCGGTGAGTTTGCCACTGATAGTCGAGAAATCGATGCTTTTTATCAATACTCAGAAGAAAACAATCAGCCGTCGTACTGTGTGATCCTTGGCACTGATAAACATAGCTTTTATCGTCGTCAATTCAACTGTGCGCATGAATTAGGTCATATTATTCTTCACGAACGATATGACGATTTGAATGAGATTGACCGCGACGAATATCGGCGGCGCGAAGATGAAGCAAATGCGTTTGCCGCTGCGTTTCTTCTTCCAGCGAGAGCGTTTGGCCGGGATGTTTCAGTGTATCCAAATAAGCTAAGCCATTACATTCAGCTAAAGAAAAAATGGAATGTCTCTATTATGGCTATGATTATGCGGGCACACTCATTGGGGTATCTCTCTCCAAACCAGTATTCATATTTAATGCGTCAGATGAGTATGAATGGCTATCGGCAGAAAGAGCCACTTGATGACACCGTTGAGTATAAGCATCCTGTTGCGTTTAAGCAAGCGATTACCCTTTTACTTACCACTGGAAATATGAGCAGTGGAGAAATCATGAATATATTCTCCAGTAAAAAATTTTCCATTTCGCCTGAATTAGTAGAGGATTTATTAAACCTTGATCCCGGAACATTATCAAAGCGTCATGTAGAAGATAACATTCTTGTTTTTCCCCAACATAGCACCTAATTCATAAAAGCGAAATACACGCGCAAAGGGGCAAAATCGGACGATTCCGATTTTGCCCCGTATTTGTAGTGATGATTCCTACTGTCCTAAGTTTTTTACGATCTGCCTCAACAACAGTTTTTCTATAATACCTACATCATCTTAATTATAAAACAACGTTATCGTATTCGATACCTTTCACTACGCTGTGATTTAACCATCTTTTTGTTCATCATTTATATCCTTTTTACGGCACGTTTTCTGCTCGATTTTTCGCTCAAAAAAACTTATGATATGAGACCAAAAAACCTGCTTAGCTTTATCATCTGTGATGGTCTTCTCTATAATCAACAGTTGCTCCGTAACCTGTGTCTTTTGTTCAAAGCCACAGTTAAGAGCGTATACGGCTTTTTGAATTTTAGGCAAGAGTTCATCAGTCCAACGACTATATTCAGCATCCTCCATCTTATGTGATGCTTCCATTTGAAAATATGGAAGCGTCGGCATATTAAAAAGTTGTACTAGTACTGCTATTTTTTCTTCATCTGAGGGAAACAGAGTATCATTGCATATTTGTTCCCATAGTAGTGTATAGAATGTGTGCTCGTCTAAATTTCTCTTTTGGAGTTTGTCTAAGATCTGCGTTACGATTTGTCCCTGTTTTTCAATAATATGCCTATAATCGTCAGGCTTCGTCTGTGGTTCTACATAGTATGGTTGTTCATTATCTCTACGTCCCACATTTTGAAAAAACAGCATAAGATTATTGTTTGCTTCTTGATTTCCTTTTAAATAGTGCGTATAAAAAAACGCACATACATCTGTCAATAGTCCATCTACCGCTTTTAGAAAATCCAGCACAGGCATCATATTATTACTCATATTGCTTCCTCCAGAACAACGCAATTACTTATATTTCCAGTTGAAAGTCAGCTCTATTTGAAATATTCACATACGCAAAACTCTTAATATTCTCACAGCCTTTGATTGAAATATATGGCGTTTCTAAATAAGAATACTTTTTCTCATTATTTGTATATGAGACTGCTCTAAAAGTATCGTTATTGAAATCCGACCATCTTTGAGCAGTCTTATCCTTCGAGATCACTGGTCGAACTATTCTACAATATGCTTTTCCGGCTGGTGATAAAGCATAATATTTGAAGCGCCCACTTCTTGTAACAGATACGAGCCCAGCGCCCTCCATTTTTTGCATGATTGGTGTCAAACTACTTTTGTCAACCCTAATCGCCTTTGCTAATTCCCCATGCTGAATCATTTCCATTCTACATAAGACCATCAAAACCTCATTTATATGCGGAATGGAATTCCTATTTGCGCTTTCTTGCATAAGCTTTACGATTTCCTCCTGCTGATAATGATGTTTAAGGATTTGTTTTGATAACTCTAGAGTTCCCATAACCACACCAGCCTGATATGCCAGTTCGTCGCGCTTTTTTTGGATGGCTGCAGTATGTGTAATAAATCTATACTGAACTTGAATCAAATGCTCCAATGCATCAAACTGATTCTCTCGATAAAATCCATTTATATGAGTGACTAGCTGTTTTACATATACTGCAAATTGTTGTGTATTGTTTTCGGCTACTGCATTCAATACAGAAGACATACTAAGTATCATATTGTCATTCTTAACCATAATAACCTCCATTAGGCCTACATTCTTACTTAATCATATTATTAAAAAATATGATTTACATAGGCACCAATATCTTTATGCCTATCGTCACCAGCGCAGTCTAGCGGTAAATGCACTAAAAATGCACAGTTTTCACTACATTTTTGATTGCATTCAGCCACAATCCGTCTTTCACTCACATTTTCACCGATTGCTGGAATATAGATAACACCAATAAAACCATCCCAATGTTCTGAAGCAGCAATGCACGAATTTCCCCAAATTGAACTTGCTGCATATGCTTTTACTGCAGATGCTGCCAGTTCAAAATCGGTACTGCCAGGGCTAAACGAGGGGCATATCAAAATATTTGCTTGAATTTCCTGCAAAAGCAGATTTCTGTATTCTTGCTGCAGAAGATCTTTACAAATAGGAAATACGATTTTTCCCCAATAGGGAATATGCAGAATCCATATCTCATTTACACATCGGCTTAAATCCTCTGTATGTCGTTCGTATGTGTAACCATATTGCTTATCCTGAGTTAGTAAATGTTTTCCCGTAGAATCAAATACTCTTAAGCTATTCTTTCCCTTTTCAGATCGCGTTGGCGCAAGAATTAAACTAGGAATTTTATCCTGAGTATGCTTTGCTATGACCTCTACTAGAACTGGATTGAACCCAACTTCATCTATCTCAAATAGACGTTTAGTGCATAGCATTTCACATGAGCATACAATATCTGCCTTCTCTTCACAGGCTGTATTATAAAGATTCACAAATCTATCTTCAATATAACTTTCCTTTTCCGTTCTAATTCCATCAACGGTAAAAACACCGTGTGTTTCGCCATTTTCTTTGGTCACATCTCGTTTTTCAATTTGCAAGAAATCTTCAATTCTTCCGTTACAAAGTGGTGAATAAGCTACTTGTAGGCTAGTACGGCAAACTGTATTTAACACTGGTTGATATATAATATTATTGATTCTAAATGTTCTTCCGTTAACTATAAGTTTATCTACTGCAATAAAGTAACATCCTTCTAGTAAGGGATTCAACCAAGAACTGAATCTCAACGGATCTTTTCTTGGCCTCCCGTCATGGGTTGTCACTGTAACTGGGACTTTAGGAAGAAGGATTATACCTGTTTCCTGCGAATTACTATTCATAGAATAAAACGGTTCGCCAGACTGCATATCCGCAAATGTTTCCCAAGACACCTTTCGGGATAAGAGCATTAGTATCCATCTCTTGCAGTGAAAGGATGGTGTCTTTTTAAATTCATCTAGTATACCTTGGAATTCGTGTTCCTCTTTGTCAAATAACACTGTATATTTTTTCCCAAAGCCGTAGCTTTCAAGTAAATTTTGCGCCTCAATTCTCCTCGTGTTATCATCTTTTTCAGATAAATTATCAATTCCATCAACCAACTCTGGTTTCTCTTTTGCTTCAGCCAAAAGTATCGCTATCATCTCGGCAATTAAATCTAGTAATTGCTGCACTATACTTCCTCCCCGATTTTCCCACCGTACGGTTCTTTTCTAATTATTTTGTTTTTTCTTACATTATAGCATGTGGATATTAGAAATCAACAATCAGTTTGAAATTAGTTTGTCCATTTGGCGTTTGTTTGCAGCTTCAGGATCAATATTTTTTATAGGAAATTAAGCGTCCGTGGGTTTTTAGTCCAAATTGTCACAACATTGGCACAGTTTTGCTCTTTCGGCGCAAATCCATATATGCTATACTGAAGATGCTCAAAAGCATATAAAACTGAATCTTGTTGCGAGCAGACGCCCGGATTGGGCGTCTGCTTTTTGCATCGGGAAAAGAAAAGGAGGAGCATCTTTGAACACTTCCAACAACCTGCCGCAGCTTCCGCCGCCGAGGAAAAATCCGGGGCGCTGGCTCTACGCCGCCTGGCTCGGCGTCAGCATTCTGCCGCTTCTGATTCAGCCGGCTTCGGCCACGACGATCTGGGAAAAGGCGACGGAGATCATGAAGGACGTCTATCAGCAAATTCTTCTCATCTCCACCATCGCCGCCATCGTCACCGCGTCTGTCGCGCTTTTGATGATGAATTTCTCGCGCAGCGGTCGGACGGTCGAGGAATCGCGTGCATGGCTCAAGCGTATCGCAATCACCTGGGCAATCCTGAATGGTCTTGGCTTCATCATGGCCTACGTCACGCCATTCTTCTCCGGCGGTCAGTGGACAGCATAAAGCATGGGGATTCTTGACGGCGTTGTCGAATGGATCTCCGAACAGATCATGCACGGTCTGGACCTCATCAACACGTCGGTACTCGGTGCGCTCGGCTGCGGGATGGACACGTTTCTGCGTTACTTCCCGGCAGCCGAAACAATGTATGATATTTTCACCGCCATCGGTATCGGCCTGATTTTATTGATGTGGGTCTGGAACCTGTTCAAAAACTACTGGCTGGGCGCCGGCTTTGAAGCCGAGCACCCGGTCAAGCTGACCTTTCGCGCGATCATCTTCATCACGCTCACCTACTGCGCGAAAAGCATTGTCGAGATTGTCCTGAAGATTGGTGGCACGCCGTATGACTGGATTCTGTCTTCCGAGCTGCCGCCGCTCAGCTTTGCGGATTTCAATTCCGTCATGCTGGTCATCATCGGCGCTTGCGCAAACGGAGCGGTCACGCTGATCGTGCTCATCATCGTTGTGCTGCTGGCGTGGAACTATCTGAAGCTGCTCTTTGAAGCCGCCGAGCGGTATATCCTGCTCGGCGTTCTTGTTTACACCGCGCCGGTCGCGTTCTCGATGGGCGGCTCTCAGTCCACAGCAAACATCTTCAAGGCATGGTGCCGGATGCTGGGTGGGCAGGTGTTTCTGCTGCTCATGAACGCATGGTGCCTGCGGCTGTTTACCAGCATGGTCGGCACGTTTATTGCAAATCCACTTTCTCTATAAGGAGTATCCATGAGAAAACGATTCTTTTTGAACTGTCTACTGATTCTCACCCTCGTTGTAGTTATGTCAACTAGCGCATTTGCCATTTCCGAGAGTGACGTAGAATCTGCAGTCAGTGCTTCCGGGAAGGAAGCTGTTTCCGGCAACGTGCTGGTTTGGTTCCTGTGTGCCATTGCGTTCTTAAAGGTGTCACAGAAGATCGACAGCTTTCTGTCCAGCCTTGGCCTGAACGTCGGGCATACCGGCGGCTCCATGTTCTCTGAGGCGATGATTGCCATGCGCGCCATCAACACTGCGACCAGTGCGGTCGGCAGCGCATTGGGCAGCCGCAGCCGTCACGGTTCTGCTCCTGCATCCGGGAAATCCGGCAGTGGAAGCGCGGCTGCGGCAGGCTTTTTCAGCGGCGGACTCGTCGGCATGGCAAGCCGCAAAATCGCGAGCGATGCTGTGCGCACGGCAACGACGGAGAAAAATATCGTTCAGCCGCAGCAGGCCGAGGCGACTGTCAGCCGGACACACGCCAACAGCGACACCCATTCCGGTTCGCAGTCTGCTTCCGAGCAGCAGCGGCAGAACACCAGCCAGCTTGACCAAAACCAGCAGACGGTTTCTTTCCGCGCTGTAAAATCGGAACAGCAGGAACGCTCTCAGCAAGCACTCCATGAATCGCAGCGTTCTGTGGATGCCAGCAAGCTCCATCAGGATACACAGACTGCGCAGGAGCAGCAGTTCCACGCGGCGCTGCATACGGAGGATCAGCAGGCATCGCATCTGGCGTTCCAGTCAGAACAGGGCGAGTTTGTCGGCTCTGTGGTGCAGTCGGATGAATTTGATGCAAGCAGCGAAGAAGCCCGAACGGAACAGTCGCAGGTCATGCAGTCCGCCTTGCAACAGGAGCAGATCGGTGTTACCCAGCGCGAGGTGCAGTCCGAGGAAAGCCGCCACGCGCAGCATGATACGATGGCTGGTTTCCACACGGAACAGTCCGGCATCACGCAGCGTGAGCAGGCGCAGTATACCCAGCAGGAGACGCAAAGCTCCACTTTCGGGCAGGTGGAATCGCAATCCCGGCAGCATACTGCGCAATCCGACAAACAGTTTTTCTCCGTCCGCAATGGACTTTCCAAAACCACCATTGCAGAGCGGACTGTCCAGGCGCAGGAGCGCCCCGGCAGATTCCTGCACAGCAGAACACCATCTGCTGCGTCCGCTTCTGCCTCGGCAAATGAAGCGCCTGCCGGCCGGTCTGCTCCGATCCCGTCCGCACCGACGCAGTTCCGCAGCTTCGGCGGAACACTGTTTGCGAAATCGCTCTATCAGGGCGGCGCGTTTGCCAACGACGTGATCGGCACGGTTGCCAAGGGTGATTACCGCACGACCGGCTCCATCACCGGCGAGACCGCGACGCGCTCTCTGATGTCCTACATGGGCTTCACAGCACTCGGAGAACATGCACCCAACCTTCCGCGTTATCAGGACGTGGAGATCGGCGGAGGCCGCATCACGGGGCGTGAGTTCACGCCGGAGCATCCGGGCGGCATTGATTTCTGTATGTATCATGCCGACCAGTACGCCCAACCGAAGGGCGATTACAGCAAGGTCTACTCCGCGGACGACGCCGCATGGTATAAGCAGTACGCAGCGGACACCGTGGAACGCAAGCCCTATCAGGCGGAGGACGGCAAGATCGCCTATCACGAAAAGATCGTGCAGAAGCTGCCGAATCCACCGCAAAGAAAAGATCGGATGTGAGAACCTATGAGTCAGGAACAGCGGGACAGCTATGTGATCCCGCCAAACTTTATTGAGGGCGGTTCGTTCTTCGGCGGCTTATTCAAGGCGCGAAATGTGGTCGAGGCGGTCATCCTTGCCGCCGGCACCGGGCTTCCGATCCTGACGCTCTCGCTGACGCTAACCGTCCGGATCATCCTGCTCTGCCTGACCTCGCTGCCGCTGGCGCTTCTGGCGCTCATCGGGATCGCGGGGATGCCGCTCTCATCCTATATCATTCTCTTTTTTCGCTTTCTGCGCAACCGCAGAAGCCTGAACAAAAGTGGCGGCAAAAGCAGCCGAAAGCAGGCGATCCTCCCGACGTGGGATAAAAAATCCGGCCCCAGCACGGCTGTGCAGCCCGCCGCCTACAAAAAGGACGGCAGCCGCATCCGCTTTGCGAAGGACACGCGCCGCCTGATGCTGGACACTGCCTATCGGCAAAAGAAGCAGGCGGAACGCCCCGGCAATCCGCTTGCAGCGTATGTGCCGATTCAGAAAATCGAAAACGGCATTGTCTACACGACCGACCACCGATTTATCAAGATCCTGGAGATCGTGCCGATTAACTTCTTACTCCGTAGCGCAAGAGAGCAGCGGAACATCGTGTATTCGTTTATCAGCTATCTCAAAATCGCGCCCGTGAAGCTGCAGATCAAGGTCATCACCAAGCGCGCAGATATGAACCGGCACATTGAAACCGTGCGCCGGGAGATGGCGCAGGAAACGAATGAAAGCTGCCGGATGCAGCAGGAGGACTATCTGAAGCTGCTCAAAAAGCTTGGCTCCAGAGAAGCCATCGCGCGCAGGTTTTTCCTCATCATGGAATATGAACCGCTGCCCGGTGCGAAAAAGGACCGAGAGGAAGCCGACGCTATTTCCTCGCTTCAAACGGCGGCACGGACGGCGGCAAATTATCTCCGGCAATGCGGCAACAGCGTCGTCCAGCATGAAAATGAGGACGAAGCCGCTGCCGAAATGCTCTATACATTTCTCTGCCGCAGAGAAAGCACGGATATTCCGTTTTTGCAGCGCATCTCCCATATCACATCCAACTATATAAAGTCGGGCTGCTCCATCGACGAGATTCCCGTCGGTGATTTTTTTGCGCCCTCGCAGCTGGATTTCACGCATGGCAGCTATCTCTGCATCGACGGAACGTATTATGCGTATCTGCTGGTGCCGTCAGATGGGTATAAATCCGAGGTTCCCGCGGGCTGGCTGAGTCTTCTGGTCAACGCCGGGGACGGCATTGACCTCGATGTATTTCTGACGCGGCAGCCAAAGGATCGCATGATCCGCAAGCTCGGCCAGCAGCTTCGCATCAACCGCAGCAAGATCAAGGAGACCAGCGACACCAACACGGACTTTGACGATCTCGACAGCGCCATCCGAAGCGGCTATTTCCTGAAAGACGGTCTGAGTAACCATGAGGATTTCTACTATCTGAATCTGCTCATCACCGTGACCGCGGACAACCCGGACGATCTGGACTGGAAGTGTGCGGAGATGAAAAAGCTGCTCATTTCGCAGGATATGAACGTGCAGAGCTGCAATTTCTGTCAGGAGCAGGCGCTTCGGTCTTCTTTTCCGCTCGTGAAGCTGGATAAATCGCTCTTTGAACGCAGCAAGCGAAACGTGCTGACGCTGGGCGCAGCAAGCTGCTATCCGTTCACGGCGTATGAGCTGTGTGACGACAACGGCATCCTGCTCGGCGTCAACAAGCATAACAATTCTCTCATCATCGTGGACATCTTTGATTCGCGTATCTACAAAAACGCCAACATCGCCATTCTCGGCACGAGCGGCAGCGGCAAGACCTTTACCATGCAGCTCATGGCGCTGCGGATGCGGCGCAAGGGCATTCAGGTGTTCATCGTCGCGCCGCTCAAAGGGCACGAATTTCACCGTGCCTGCTCCAACATCGGCGGCGCGTTCATTCAGATCTCGCCTGCCTCTCCCAACTGCATCAACGTCATGGAAATCCGGCAGACAGATCGCTCGGTCGATGAACAGCTTGACGGCAGCACCGTGGAGCACTCCATGCTGGCCGCCAAGATCCAGCGGCTGCACATCTTTTTCAGCCTGCTGATCCCCGACATGAACCATGAGGAACGGCAGCTTCTCGACGAAGCTATGATCCGTACCTATGCCAAAAAAGGCATTACGCACGACAACGACACGCTCCGCGATCCCAAGCACCCGGAGCGGTACCGTGAAATGCCGATTCTGGGCGATCTGTACGCAGTCCTCAAGGAATCTTCCTCCACGCTACGTCTGGCAAACATTCTGAACCGGCTCGTCAGCGGCTCTGCCAAGACATTCAACCAGCAGACGAATGTTTCGCTCGACAATAAATACATCGTTCTGGATATTTCGGAGCTGACCGGCGATCTTCTGACCGTCGGCATGTTTATGGCGTTGGACTTTGTGTGGGATAAGGCGAAGGAGAACCGTACCGAGGAAAAAGCCATCTTCATCGACGAGTGCTGGCAGCTCATCGGCGCCAGCAGCAACCGCCTGGCAGCGGAGTTTGTGCTGGAGATTTTCAAGATCATCCGCGGCTACGGCGGCTCGGCCGTCTGTGCAACGCAGGACCTCAATGACTTCTTCGCGTTGGAGGACGGCAAATACGGCAAGGGTATCATCAACAACTCCAAGACCAAGGTGATCTTGAATCTGGAGGATGAGGAAGCCCAGCGCGTCGGCTCCATTCTGCATCTGTCCGAAGCCGAGCTGATGGAGATCACGCACTTTGAGCGCGGCAGCGCTCTCATCAGCACGAACAACAATAATGTTGCCGTCGAGATCAAGTGCAGTGAACTGGAAAAGGAACTCATCACCACCGACCGCAGGGAGCTTCAGGAATTACTGAAACGGAACGGCAAAATAGAGCGTGTCTGATTGGAGGATTGGAAGATACTGTGATACTCTGCTTTGCGGTGCGGTCTGCCCTCTTTCTTTTGGTTTTGGGTATAAGAAAAGCACCTCCGCAGAGATGCTTTCTTAATACTGCTTGAAATTGTTCAGATTAGATTGCTCGGGATAAAGCAGTTATCCGCGTCGATTGGAATCGGCTCCTCACACATACAGATGATACCGCCATTTCCACGCTTCAAGGATGCCTTGTCGATTACACTGTACTTTTTGACCTCCCGGCGGTCGGGCGCAGCACTCTTTTTGATTTCGAGCGGATGAATGACATTGTTTTCCTCAACAAACACGTCGATCTCTTTTGCATTGGAATCCCGAAAATAGGTCAGATTCACCTTGGACTTCGCGTAGGCGTAGTTCTTGACCAGCTCCATTACAACATAGTTCTCGTAGTAATGCCCGCTTGCAGCGCCGCTGCGCAGTGTATCCGGCGTCAGCCACATGGATAGATACGCGCATAGCCCGGTATCGCAGAAGTACAGCTTCGGCGTTTTGCTGAGACGCTTGAGTTCATTGTTGGAATACGGCGCAAGCAGATAGACGATACGCAATCCTACAAGTACGTTCAGCCACTCCTTCGCCGTACTCGGAGCAATGTCGGCCGACTCAGCCAATGTGGAATAATTGACCTGCTCCGACACGAGCGAGGCGCATCCAACAAGGAACTTGCGAAAACGCACAGCATCGGTGATGCCGCCGGCTTCGGTTGCATCACGCATCAGGTAGGTATCGATGTAGGAGTTGAAATACTCCTGTCTGAGTTCATCATCCACGCCCTGCACCTGCGGCATACCGCCCTCCCAAATGTGCTGGAATACCTGAATTACATCGTTCTTCGGAACTTTCTGCTGCCTTGCCTGCAGCGTGGCAAGCGAAAAATCCAGATCCGTATCGAATACAAACCCTGCTTTTTCTCTTGCGGATAAGCTGTATAGCTCCAGAATGCCAATTCTTCCGGCAAGGGTTTCCTGCACTTTTTTCATCATATTGTACTGCTGAGAACCAGTCAGCCAGATAAGGCCCTTTTCATCACTCTCGTCGCAAATGATCTTGATTTGCTCAAACAGCTCCGGTGCTTTCTGCACCTCATCAATAAGGACCGGCGGCTTATAGGTCTGAAAGAACAGCACGGGGTCAGACTGTGCGAGCTCTCTTGCCATTGTATTGTCCATCGTGACATAGGTTCTGCTGCTTTCTGCAAGGTGCTTTAACATCGTCGTTTTACCGACCTGCCTCGCACCTGTAACAAGGATGACCTTGAAAAAATCATTGAGCTTTAAGAACTTACGCTCAAGCTCTCGTGTGATATATGCCATAACGCCCTCCACATTTTTAGGATAATCTATGGTCAATCGTATTTTATCATAGTTTTCTCATTTTATCAAGGGAGCATACGCAGGATGGTTTTTAACTTTTCTGTAAACGCTCAAAAATTCGAGCAGCCCATTCATATACAGAGTTCTCTACGCAAATCTGCAAAGACTTCGGACACAGCGCTGGAATGGTCAGCCTTTGCAGCACTCAGCCCATCTTGCATCATGGCGTTAAATTCAGCATCCGTCATTTCAACGCGGACAAGTGTCTCTGAAATATCGTGTTGCTTCTCAATCCCATCTACCAAATTTCCTACATTGGGCTCTGCGTGGGTCGTGAAAGTTACCGTTCTCGTATCCAAACGAATCGCCTCCCATTTGTCTCCAGCATATATGAATACGCCTAAAATTGCAATCAATTTTGCAGCTTTGAAAGCAACATCTTTTCTCTAAAATCATCTTTGCGTACACAATACGTCTTTTATACGTACAGCAGCCATCTTCAGATCTGACGGCTACAGTTTGTATGTATTCTGTGCGGCAGTTATACGCACAAAAATTAGAGGTGACGACTATGAAAACCCGCGCACAGATCTACTCGCACGAAGCCAGTGGCATCCTGCGGGATATTTCCACCTATGGTATCCTGACACAGAAACAGATTTTAGGTTTGTACCCACAGAAAGACGAACAGCTCAAAAACCTTTTGTCCTATCTCTGCAAGCAAAAACGCTTGTTCCTTGTGGACGGCTTCTATTCCCTGACACCGGAGCTGCCGAAAGACCGCGACCGTGGTTTGGAAGCAGCGGTCACAGTACTGGCGGACTTTATGGAGCAGGTCGAGTATCACGCCGCAGGAGAATATCCTGTGAAAATCATCTTTCTTGCCGGCGGCGAGGTCTATGAAATCCTCTACGCCGAACCGGGCAAAGAAGCCATCCTGAATCTGTTGCTTGCCCGCCCGGAACAGGAACCACCTGTGCGGCTGGTCATTCTGGAAGACGCTGCGCAGGTTGATCTGATTGCCATTCCAAATGTGCGCGCATACTGCCTGCTGGATGGTGATGGAAGTGTTCAATATCTTCAAGAACTCATGTAAAAGGACGGATGCAGCGTCTGCATCCGTTCAGAAAATAAACTATATAAATTACATTTCAGTCGTTGCTATATACTGTTGCCACCAGCCTTCTGTGAGAAGCGAGCAGCGCAGATTTCATTTGCTGATCTGTGATCTCGCCCCTTGCCCAACAAGCAGAGAGCGTTTTGGCATAGTCAGAAACCGGAACGCCTTCAATCGCATTGATCGCGTCGGCTGCCTTGACAGCAGCAATCCGGCGGTTTTGTATTTGATCCATAACAACCGCTCCTTTCACACATCGTATTTTTTCAGTTCAGTATAGCCTAGATTCTAAATAAAATCAATTTTCTTTTTTTGAAGCTCTATTTCACACTATGGAGGTTATCTATGAACCGTGCGCTTTTATCCAAGCGAATATCCTCGCTGCTGGCAGAGGTCTCGCGGCTGAGCAATGCACTTTGCGCCATGAACACAATGGACTTGCAGCGGTATCCGGAAAACTATGAGCTGCTTTCCACTGACGCGGCGCTCCGCGCAGAGCAGATCGCCTGCCGGATGCGGCATCTGGTCTACGGATTCACCACCGTGCAGAAGCATGAATACCTGACCTCCGCCGCAAATGTCCTCGGCATCACGATCACCGCGCAGCCAGGGCTGGTGGAAATTACGCTGCCGGGTCTGCTTCCTAAGAAAAAGCAGCGCAGCGCCGAATATCTGACCGACCCGCTGGAGCAGGCGCTCGGACAGTTTGTTAAAGATCATCCTCTTTCCCATTTTGAGTCGTGCATCATCTGCTTCTGCCATATCTATGCGGTATCTGGCGGACGCGGCCGCATCCGGGACTATGACAATCTGGAAATGAAGCAGATTTTGGACGTTGTCTGCGCCTATCTTATGATGGATGACAATGGGCTTTTGTGCAACGTCTATAACACCACGGAGTTAGGCGAGGAAGATGTCACAAAGCTCTTTGTAATGGATCAAGATATGTTTCCGGGCTGGCTGGAAGAGCATCAAAATGCGCTGGAAACCATGTCGGATTTTTAAGCATTTTTCGTCCTTCTTTTTCAGATACCGCCGCGCATGGTGTTTTCCCTTGAAACAGCAGGCGTTTTCGCTTGACCGACAGCGCAAAAATTACCGAAGTTAAGAGCCGATACGGTAAAAGAGGTCACTTTTATGAATCCGACGCAACTTCCCACTGATGGCACGCTTCCGCTTCTTGTGCTGCAGATTATTGCCGTCTCCGGCGAGTTCCCGGCTGCTTTTTCCGGCCACTTTCCGGGCGGCTGCAGCTATATCGAAAGCGTGATCGGCAAGCTCAAAAAGGACGGGCTGCTCCGTTCGTATACCAAGAACGGTTTGCGTGGACTCAGGCTGACCGCAAGCGCCAAACAGCTGCTGCTTCAAAAATATCCATTTGACCTTGCGCCCTATCTTACAGGCACGTCCGAAACAAACTCTTTGAAGTCAGAACCAGAGCGCCGGCTGCGGCTGCACCGGATGGCCGAGGCGCTTTTGATCCTGCACAACGCGCAAATCCCGTCACTGCCGTGGGAAAAGCCGTCCATTCAGGACTGGCGCTCAAATCCCACTCTATTTCCGGTCTACTATTCCTCCCGCGAGTTCAAATCTCTCGGCAGTCTTTGCACCAAAATCCGCAATTCCCGCATGACGGGCGTGCTGTTCACAGAGCAAGCCATCTTCCCAGTTTACAACATGGCTTCGACCTTTCCGAGATGGGCATACAATGCCGAGATTCGATTAAAAGCTATTTTACAGACAGAATTTTGCCGCAATACACAGTTCACGATCGGCGGCATTGTATTCGGCAGCTCACCTATGCAGATACCTGCGATCCTGAATGACATGGCGCAGAACCATTTCCTTTTGGATGGCAGCTATCCGCATTTCTATTTTCTGACGCTCGACCACTTTGGAGAAGTCGGCGCGTTTCAGTTATGTCAACCGGATATGCAGGAGCAGTTGAATGAAATCCTCTCGGAAAACCTCCTGCCGCCGTCCCCCGCAATGCCAATCGAACATGACGCTCTGGAGCAGGACGGGTCGCCCGTCCTGTTTTCGTATCTCTGCGATCTGCCAAGGCTGCACCGGTTTCGCTGTGCGCTGACGCTGCGGAACCTGACTGGCAGCATCCTCTGCTTTGACTATCAGGCAGAGGCGCTGCGGGAGGCGTTCGGTGCGCAGGTCAATATCACAAGCATCGACTTTGCCGCTTATGAAAGGGTGTTGCTCCATCAATAAGAAACAGAAGATCACGCTGGCCTGTTTTCTGCCTGTCGCACTGGCCGCGCTTTTCTATGCGGGCGGCTATCTTGCGCAGTTCATCTACAACTATCAGGCATGGGCAGCCGAAGGCGGCACGCCGTACAGCGGCACCTCGCCGCCGATGCCGGACGCCGCGTTCGGCGTCTGCCTCCGGTTCGTATTCCGCTTTCCATACGGTCTGTACGGCATGGGCATCTTTCTGGCGGCAATCGTACTTCTTGTCGTGGCGATCATGCACATGGGCGCCAGTGGAGACGGGCAATACGATAAAACCAGAAACCTGACCTATTCCCACAAGGGAACCTACGGAACCGCCGGTTTTCTCAATCCAAAAGAAGCCGGGCAGGTGCTCGACTTTGTACCGGACCTGCGCAAGCACCACGGCACGATTCTCGGCGAAGTGGATGGCCGTGTGGTCTGTATCCCGGAGAAAACGCGCTTCAACGGCAACCTCGCCGTCTATGGCGCAAGCGGCTCGAAAAAGACGCGCGCATTCTGCGTCAACATGATTCTTCAATGCGCGGCGCGGAAAAACTCGCTGGTTATCTGTGATCCGAAGTCGGAATTGTACGAAAAAACCAGCGCGTATCTGCGCGATCAGGGCTATACCGTGCGCGTGTTCAACTTGGTCACGCCTGCGTCGTCAGATTCGTGGAACTGCCTGTCCGAGATCGACGGACAGGAACTGATGGCGCAGCTTTTCTGCGACGTTATCATCCGCAACACCGGCAGCGACCGGGGCGACCACTTCTGGGACAGTGCCGAGATGAATCTTCTCAAGGCGCTCGTCCTGTTTGTCGAGCGCAGCTATCCACCGGAACGGCGAAACATTGGCGAAGCGTATCAGCTGCTTGTAAGCTGCTCGGAAAAGGAACTGAACGAACTGTTTGACGCGCTCCCGCTGGGACATCCGGCCAGAGCGCCGTACAGCATCTTCCGGCAATCGTCGGAGAGCGTGCGCGGCGGCGTCATTATCGGTCTCGGCTCCCGGCTGCAGGTGTTCCAGAACGCAGATATTCGCGCCATCACCAGCCATGATGAGATCGATCTGGAGCTGCCGGGCAAGCAGCCGTGCGCTTATTACTGCATCACGAGCGATCAGGACAGTACCTTTGATTTCCTGTCCTCGCTGTTTCTGTCGTTCATTTTTATCAAACTCGTCCGCTACGCCGACCAGAACTGTCCGGGCGGCTGTCTGCCGGTTCCTGTTCATGTGCTCGGCGAGGAGCTTTGCGCCTGCGGCGTTATCCCGGACCTCAGCCGAAAAATCTCCGTGATCCGTTCCCGGAACATCAGTATGTCCTGCGTGTTCCAGAATCTCGCCGGTCTGCAAAACCGCTATCCCAACAACCAATGGCAGGAAATTCTCGGAAACTGCGACGTGCAGTTGTTCCTTGGCTGTACGGATGCACTAACGGCAGAGTTCATTTCCTCACGCTCCGGCGAAGCAAGCGTCGCTGTGACCAGTCAGGCCAAGCAGCTCGGCACATGGCGCATTTCCAACTACACCCCGGAATACCGCGAGACAAGCGGCGTCGGCAGACGGCGGCTGCTCACGATGGACGAAGTCTTGCGGCTGGACGTGGATAAAGCGCTCGTCATCA
>ENA-ORPH01001851-ORPH01001851.1-human-gut-metagenome-genome-assembly--contig:-NODE-1851-length-19050-cov-4.484812_pt1 | contig 19050 bp, 19 predicted proteins | sample MGYA00242142_ERZ509074 | MGnify/ENA primary metagenome ERZ509074 (study PRJEB26280, sample SAMEA2338724) | human gut metagenome | biome: human gut; feature: human-associated habitat; material: faeces...
AACGGTCCGCCCCGTTTTGTCGCCACCCCACCGCCGCACCGCAGAACGCCCCGGGCCTTCGGCCGTGCGGAAGGCGGCCGGCCCCAAAGGCCGAAGATCCGCGGCCGCACCCGGAGAGCGTAAAAAACATGCGAATCCGGGCCGGCAACCGGCGGTTTTCTAAATTTTTTTCGTATATTTGGTGCAAATATGCGATCATGCACAAATCCGGTTTCGTCAATATCATAGGCAACCCCAACGTCGGGAAATCGACGCTGATGAACGCGCTCGTCGGCGAGCGGCTCTCGATCATCACCTCGAAGGCACAGACCACGCGCCACAGAATCATGGGTATCGTCTCGGGAGACGATTTCCAGATCGTCTATTCGGATACGCCCGGCATCCTCAAGCCCGCATACAAGCTGCAGGAGTCGATGATGAAGTTCGTTACGGGGGCGATCACCGATGCCGACGTGATCCTCTACGTCACCGACACCGTCGAGCAGAGCGACCGCTCGGCCGGAATCGTGGAGAAGATCCGCCAGAGCGGAATCCCGACTGTCGTGGTCATCAACAAGATCGATCTCTCGTCGCCCGAAGCGCTCGAAGCGCTGGTGGCCAAATGGAACGAGGAGCTGCCCGGCGCCCGGATCGTGCCCGTATCGGCCCGCGAGAAGTTCAACATCGAGGGGTTGTTCGACACCATCCTCGGACTGCTACCCGAAGGCCCGGCCTTCTACCCCAAGGATACGCTCACGGACAAGACCCTGCGCTTCTTTGCCTCGGAGATCATCCGCGAGAAGATTCTCCGCTTCTACGACAAGGAGATACCCTACTGTTGCGAAATCGAGATCGAAAGCTACCGGGAGGAGCCCGAAATCGACCGCATCGCGGCGACGATCTACGTGGCGCGCGAATCGCAGAAGGGCATCATCATCGGGCACAAGGGCGAGAAGCTCAAGCGCGTGGGGCAGACCGCACGCGAGGACATGGAACAGTTCCTCGGCAAGAAGGTCTTCCTGCAGCTCTTCGTCAAGGTGAGCGAGGACTGGCGCAACAACGACCGCCTGCTGCGCCGGTTCGGATACGAACTCGAATAAGGCCCGCAAGACAAAAAGGACAATAAAAAAGAGGTAAGGAACGTTCGAACGACGCACAACAGCAATCTCGGAACCATGCGGAAATTCATCCTCGGAATACTTCTCTCGATCGCACTGCTGGACAGTGTACGCACGCACGCGCAGTACAATCGGGAATACTTCTTCTGGGTCGGCCGTTCATGCATGATGAACAACAACTACCAGGAGGCCATCCGCACGCTCAACACCCTGCTCCGTTTCGACGACAAGGCCTTCGAGGGTTACTTCCTCCGCGGAATCGCCAAGTACAACCTCGACGACCTGCTGGGCGCCGAGGCCGACTTCTCGACCGCCATCCGGCTCAACCCGGTCTACACGCAGGCCTACACCTACCGGGCGATCACCCGCTCGCGCCTGGGCAACTACGACGACGCCCTGCAGGATTTCCGCGAGGCGATCGAACTGCGCCCCGACCTGCCCGGCCCCTACTACAGCCGCGGCGTGACGCGCCTGCTGAACCAGCAGTTCAAGGAGGCGATCGAGGATTTCGACAAGTTCATCCGCCAGGAGGACAAGGTGGCCGACGCCTTCATCTGCCGGGGTCTGAGCTACCTCCACCTAAAGGACACGGTACGCGCCTACGAGAACTTCAACACGGCCATCCGCACCAACCGCGAGGATCCCAACGGATACAACCGCCGCGGAAGCCTTTACCTCGAGCAGGAGCGGTACAAGGAAGCCGAAGAGGATTTCGACAAGGCCATCTCGTGCGACTCCTCCTACCTGCTCTCCTACTTCAACCGCGCACTGGTCTACTCATCGACCAACCGCCCGATGAAAGCCCTGGCCGACTTCGACAAGGTGATCCGGCTCGACTCGACCAACTCGCTCACCTACTTCAACCGCGCCATACTCCGTTCGCAGATCGGAGACTACAACCGCGCCCTCGAGGATTACGACAAGGTGGCGCTCTACTCGCCCAACAACGTGCTGGTCTACTACAACCGCGCCAGCGTGTACGCCCAGCTCGGCCAGATCGAGAAGGCCGTGGCTGACTACACCTCGGCCATCGAGCTATACCCCGACTTCGCGAACGCCTACACCTACCGCGGCCGGCTCAAAATGCTCCTGCGCGACCCCGAGGGGGCGCGCAAGGACGAGCAGACCGCACAACGCAAGATCGCCGAGTACAAATCGCGCCTGAGCGACAGCACCTACTCGATCTATTCGCCCGCCTGCTCTCGTTCGACAGCAAGTTCGCGGGAGGCAGCTTCGACCGCATCACGGGACACAACGGTGGCCATGAGGAGATGCGCCTGCTGCCGCTCTTCAAGTTCACGCTCATGCAGCCCGACTCGGTGCCGGCGCCGCAGCCCTACCGCCTGCAGCGCGTCGAGGACTTCCTCCGCAAGGTCGGCAACACGCGGCTCGCACTCTCGTGCCGCGAGAGCAACATCACGCCCGATTCGCTCGTGATGCTCGACAAGCAGTGCGCCGAGCTGCTCCGCAACGGCGACACGTCGTGGACCCGGCTCTTCGAGCGCGGCGTGACGCAGGCGCTCATCAAGCAGTATACCAACTCGGTGAACACCTTCTCGGCGGCCATCGACGAGAACCCCTCGAATCCGTTCCTCTACCTGAACCGCTCGACGACCCGCGCCGAGATGATCGACTTCATCTCGTCGATCGACAACTCCTACCAGCGGATCACGATCGACTCGGATCCGGCAAACCGGCTCAACACCAACTCGAAGCGCACGTACAGCTACGACGAGGCGGTAGCCGACCTGAACAAGGCGATCAAACTCTTCCCCGACTTCGCCTATGCCTACTACAACCGGGCAAACCTGCAGGCCCTTTCGGGACAGCTGCCCGAGGCATTCGAGGACTACTCGAAGGCCATCGAACTGAATCCCGCATTTGCCGAGGCGTACTACAACCGCGGTGTGATCCAGATCTTCATGAAGGATACCCGGAAGGGATGCCTCGACCTCTCGAAGGCCGGAGAGCTGGGAATCCTCGAGGCCTATGAGGTGCTCAAGCGCTACGCACAGATGGAAGACTAATCAAAAACCAAACGATATGGCAGAAACTATCCAACGCAAATTCCTAAACGACTCGCCCGTCGCCCGATGGACGGCTCTGGTGCTCATCGCACTGATGATGTTCTTCGGCTACATGTTCGTGGACGTCATGTCCCCGCTCAAGTCGCTCATTGAGTCGGCCCGCGGCTGGGACAGCGGAACCTTCGGCACCTATGCCGCCTCGGAGTATTTCCTCAACGTATTCGTCTTCTTCCTCATCTTCGCGGGCATCATCCTCGACAAGATGGGCATCCGTTTCACCGGCCTGCTCTCGGCGTCGCTCATGGTCATCGGCGCCTCGATCAAGTTCGTCGGCATCTCCGAATGGTTCCAGGGCACCGGACTCTGCGCCTGGCTCGACAGCTGGTGGATCTCCTTCCCGGGCAGCGCCAAGATGGCCTCGCTGGGCTTCATGATCTTCGGATGCGGGTGCGAAATGGCCGGAACAACCGTCTCGAAAGCCATCGCCAAGTGGTTCAAGGGCAAGGAGATGGCCCTGGCCATGGGGCTTGAGATGGCCATTGCGCGTCTGGGCGTATTCGCCGTCATGTGGCTCGCCCCGATGATCTCGAACCACTTCGACAAGTCGGTCGTAGCCCCCGTGGCCTTCTGCACCGTACTGCTGATCATCGGCCTGCTCTGCTACACCGTATTCGTCTACATGGACCGCAAGTTCGACCGGCAGCTCATCGCAGCCGGGGAGCTCAAGGAGGAGAAATCCGCCGACGAGGAGTTCCACGTCAGCGACCTCAAATACATCTTCGGCAGCAAGATGTTCTGGCTCGTGGCGCTGCTCTGCGTGCTCTACTACTCGGCCATCTTCCCCTTCCAGCGCTATGCGCCCAACTTCCTCGAGGTGACGCTCGGCATCGACGCCGAATCGGCGGCACGCCTCTTCAGTTGCTTCCCCATCCTGGCCATGGTGCTCACCCCCTTCCTCGGAGCGTTGCTCGACTTCCGCGGCAAGGGCGCCACGATGCTCATGGTCGGCGCCGTCATCATGATCGCCTGCCACCTGAGCTTCGCCTTCCTGCTGCCCGCCTTCCCGTCGAAGTGGCTGGCCCTGCTGCTTGTGGTGACGCTCGGCGTGTCGTTCTCGCTCGTTCCCGCAGCCCTCTGGCCCTCCGTGCCGAAGATCATCGATGCAAAGATCCTCGGATCGGCCTACTGCCTCATCTTCTGGATCCAGAACGTAGGTCTCTGCCTCGTGCCGCTGCTCATCGGCAAGGTACTCGACGCAACGGGCGGCTACACCGTGCCGATGATCATCTTCTCTTCGTTCGGCGTGCTGGCGTTCATCTTCAGCTTCTACCTCAAGATCGAAGACCGCAGAAAGAATTACGGACTCGAAAAACCCAATATCATCTGAACCATGCAAGACAATCTGAACTACTCGTGGAAACAGACGACCGCCGATCTGTACAAGGCTGTCAAGATCTATACGTTCGCAGCCATCGCTGCCACGATCTTCGGCTTCATCGGATCGATCGGCAATGCCGCTTCGGCTCTCGCGTCCCTGGCCGAGGGTAATCTCTCGGGCGGAGGCTTCGGCTTCTGGGATGCGCTTGAAATCCTCGCCACCGTGGCCCTTGTCTACGGATACTGGCTCTTCATCAAGTCCCTCGACATCTTCAAGGGACAGGTGAACCCGGCCGATGCCCCGCGCATCGGTTCGATCCGCACGGCCACCATCCTCTCGATCGTAGGCGCCATCGTTGCCTGCATTCCGCTGCTCGGCTTCGTCGGCGGTATCCTGAACCTCATCGCATGGATCCTGCTCCTGATCGCCTACTCGAACCTGAAGAACTCCATGACGCTTCCCGAAGGGGCGCGCCGCGGCATGTCGAAACTCTTCACGGCCATGATCCTCGGAATCATCGGCTGGGTCGTAGGCCTCATTCCGCTGGTAGGCGGAGTCATCGAGACGATCCTCGAGATCGTGGCCTTCTTCATCGTACTTTCGGGCTGGAAGTGCGTATCCGAATCGGAGGAACCTGCAGCCAAGGCCTGATCGCCGACGACGGCACGCGACAAAGGGAGGAGATCGTGAGCCGGCCGGAATGTCATCGAGTCCGACAAATCCGGCCGCCGTCCGAACCACAGACGCTCGGCCCGTCACAGGCAACCGAACCGAAAAGGGCGGAACCCGACAATGGGTTCCGCCCTTTTTCGTCATCGCGACAGCCATGCGGCCGACGCCTACTGCTGCTGCGCGGCGACCGTCCGGTAAAGCTCCGTAATGCGCGAGCACATCTCCTCCCATGAGAAGCGCCTGCGCTCGACGGCGCAGTTCTGCCGGAAGCGCTCCAACGTATCCCCCTCATACATGCGGTCGATTGCTGCGGCAACACCCTCGGCCGTCGGCGGGCAGACATACCCTACCCGGCCGTCGGGCACGATCTCGGCCAGTCCGCCGACCCGCGTCACGACCATCGGCGTGCAGAACTGATAGGCGATCTGCGTCACGCCGCTCTGCGTTGCCGTCTTGTAGGGCTGCACGACGAAGTCGGCGGCAGAGAAGTAGTACTTCACATCGGCATCGGGAATGAAACGGTCGTGCAGCAGCACCTCGTCCTGCAACCCGTGATCGGCGATCCGCTTCAGGTAGGGTTCGCGGGCCGTATAGAACTCCCCGGCCACGACCAGCCGGCGGCCCTCCGTGCGGCCGCTCCGCTTAAGCTCCGCCCAAGCATCGAGCAACAGGTCCAGACCCTTGTAATCGCGGATCAGGCCGAAGAAGAGCACATAACGCAACGCCGGGTCGAAACCCAGGCGGGTGCAGGCCTCGGCACGCGGTACGCGCTCACCGAAGTTCTCGAAGAGGGGATGCGGCGAGAAGAGCGCCGGAACCCGGGTGTAGGCCTCCAGCTCGCGATGGACCTGCTCGGACATGTAGACGAAGCCATCGACCGTGCGCAGGAAGTAGCGGTTGAAGATCCTGTCGGTCAGGTGGTGTTCGTGCGGCTCGACGTTGTCGATCTGGCAGAGCACCTTCGTATGGCCGTTTCGGCGCGCCAGGCGAGCGATGGTGCCGAAGCAGGGGGCCATGAAGGGGGTCCAGTACTTCAGCAGCACGAAATCGGGCCGGTCGCGGCGGATCTGCCGCCCGACCCGCCACCAGTTGAACGGATTGACCGTATGGACGCAGCGGGTGATGTGCAGATCGCCCGGCGGCGGGGTCGTCACGGTCTGGCTCTTCCCGGGAAAGAGCAGCGACGGATATTGCAGTGTGAAGGTCCGAATCAGAACCTCGTCGCCACGGCGCAGGAACGTGCGCGCCATGATCTCCATGATCGAGGCCAGACCGCCCCGATAGGGATGCGCCGGACCGAGAATCGTTATCTTCATAATTGCGTTGAGATCGGGTTGTCTATGCGTCCGGAATCATTCGCCCCAGGCGATGGAGGCCCGCACGGAAGCCGTGGCTCCGCCGTCGGAGGAGATCTCGAAGAGGGCCGACCGCTCGTGCAGCTCGCAACCCACGGTCAGCGTCTGCCCGTAGCGGCACTCCTTCAGGAAGTGGATGTCCAGGCGCACGGGGGCCTCCTGCGTCAGCATCTCGATGGGCAGCTGGTCGAGCATCATCTCGATGTAGCGCATCGTATTGACGTGCCGGTTGAAGTCGATGTCGCTGTAGACCACCCGATGTTCGGTGCACTGCGTCGGCGTCACGGAACGGATCTTCCGCGGCCGGTCGGTCGGCGAAGGCTCCTGCACGATGGCGTCGGCATGGGCGTCGCCCACCCACGAGAGATCGACCGCCGTACGGCTCCTGAGGTCGATCATCGCCCACTGCGAGACGGCCCGCCCGAAATCGACGCCCGAGGCGTCGCACAACGTGAAGTTACGCGTGGAGAGCACGCGGCCGTAGTCGCTGATCCACGTGGAGATAGTATAGTCGGTATACTGGGTCGGACGCCGGTCGAATTCGATCGCCATGCGCGAAAGCACCCACGAATGGTTGTCGGCACTGAGGGTATCGACCCCGAAGCCCTTGCCGTGGGCGTCGGCCCCGGCCGTATTGAGGATGGCCGAGCCCAGCGACGGAATCGTCGCCCGCAGCGTGAAATCCACATCCTGCGGCTCGACCCGGAAATTGTAACGCGATTTTTCTGCCATGTCCGGTTCGTTTTCAACCCGGGCACCATGTCCGGGAATCAGACAAAGATACGAATTTTTCACGCATTTTCCGAATCCTGCCGTCCGAATCGAAAAACAGGATACAGGGCCGATATAACTCCGATATGAAAGTTTTTTTTCGGTCAATTTATCGTTTTTCGATAAATATTATTTGTTTTTCAAAAATATTGACTTATATTTGCATGACAGGAATTCAAGTTGAAACAAGATGCAGAACAAAAAAACACTGCTCCATCGGCTTCTGGTGATCTACATCACGTTCTTCATCGTCCTCGTGGCCAGCATCGCCCACAACCTGCTGACCGACTTTTCGCGCGGGGCGTCGGAAGGATTCGAACTCGGCGAAAGCATTGCCGAAAAATGGAGCTCCGGAACACCCCGGATGATTTACGTGCTGAACAACATCCGCATCACCGAAACCCCCGAATGCCCGCAAACCGCACCGGCAGGACAGCCCGGATGCGAACTCGACGTACGGGTTTCGAAAATCGACCTGCATGTCGAGCAGGACGCCACCGGAGTATCGCCTCTCGGCCTGGCTTTCCGCTCGATCGGCGGCAGCGGATGGATCTATGCGATGGTGATGGTTTGCCCGTTGTTCTACCTGGCGATCATCGTCCTGATGTTCATGATCATCCACTCGCTGCGCCGCTCGATCCGCGAGGAACGGACGCTCGACCGGCGCAACGTCTGGTACCTGCGAACGATCGGACTGCTCACGATCGCCGTGGAGCTCATCGGCAACATCGTCGATTGGATCATGAATCGCCGTGCCGCCGTGCTGCTCGCCGATTCGGGATTCACGGTGGACACCTCGTTCCACTTCTCCTACCTGATGATCATCATGGGCATCCTGATCCTTTTCGCCGCCGAGGTCTTCGCCATCGGACAGAACCTCAGCGAGGAGCAGAAGCTCACGATATAAACGCACTCGTCCGACCATGCTGACAATACAACATACAACCTACAAAAACAACGGGAGGGGGTCGATATGGCGATAATCATTAACATCGATGTGATGATGGCCCGGCGGAAAATCTCGCTCGGCGAACTGGCCGAACGTGTGGACATCACCCCGGCGAACCTCTCGATCCTCAAGAACGGAAAGGCACGCGCCGTCCGCTTCTCGACGCTCGAGGCCATTTGCCGCGAACTCGATTGCCAGCCCGGAGACATCATCGAATACCGGCCGGAAAGTGGGCCGCAGAAAACGGACGGCGACAAGGAGTGATCCCGCCCGCAGCAAACCGAAAGAAATGACAACCCAATTTATTATGCCTATGAAAAAACTGATGATGCTTGCCCTCGCGCTCTTCGCCGCGGGCGGAGCAATGGCACAGATGAATCCGATGCAGCCGATTCCGGCAGACAAGGATCTCCGCACCGGAAAACTCGAAAACGGACTCACCTACTACATCCGGCACAACGAGAAGCCGAAGGGTCAGGCCGATTTCTACATTCTCCACGACGTGGGAGCCATCCAGGAGGATGACGACCAGCAGGGCCTGGCACACTTCCTCGAGCACATGGCCTTCAACGGAACGAAGAACCTCCCCGGCAAGCAGATGATCGAATATCTGGAGACCGTGGGCGTCAAGTTCGGATACAACCTCAATGCGGCCACCAGCTGGGACTACACCGTCTACAACATCTCCGACGTGCCGACCGCACGCCAGGGGGTCATCGACTCGGCCCTGCTCGTACTGCACGACTGGTCGCACTTCATCGCACTGCAGCCCAAGGAGATCGACTCCGAGCGCGGAGTCATCATGGAGGAGCTGCGCACGCGCGACGGTGCTTCGTGGCGTTCGACGATGAAGCTGCTGCAGGCACTCGGCAAGGGAACGAAATACGAGCACCGCAACCTGATCGGCTACCTCGACGGACTGAAGGGCTTCGAGCATGACGCCCTCGAGCGCTTCTACCACAAGTGGTACCGCCCGGACTATCAGGCCGTGATCGTGGTCGGCGACATCGACGTAGATGCCGTCGAAGCACAGATCAAGACGCTGATGGCCGACATTCCCGCCCCGGCAGCCGACGCCGCACAGAAGGAGGTGATCGAGGTGCCCGACAACGAGGAGCCGATCGTGAGCATCTACACCGATCCCGAGATGCAGGGAACGAAGGTACAGCTCTTCATCAAGCGTCAGGCCATTCCCGAGCAGTTCAACAACACGATTGCCGGTGAGATGACCGACGTCATCGAGTCGTTCCTCTCGACGATGGCCAACGCCCGGATGCAGGAGATCGCCATGCAGGCCGACGCACCGTTCATCGGCGGATACATCGGTAGCGGCGACGTGATCGGCATCATCCCCACGCTCAACGCTACGGCCGCCGTAGCCGTGACGCAGGACGGACAGCTCGCACGCGGCTTTGAGGCCCTCTACACCGAGCTGGAGAAGATCCGCCGCTACGGATTCACGCAGGGTGAGTTCGAGCGCGCCCAGGAGGACCTGATGCGCCAGGCCGAGCGTTCGTACGCCAACCGCAACGATCGGACCAACGAATCGTATGTCAATACCTACCTCCAGGCCTACCTGAAGAATACGCCGACGCCCGACGCCGAGACCGAATGGCAGCTCGACAGCCTGCTCATCAAGTCGCTCAACGTCGATGCCATCAACGCATTCGCACAGCAGACGATCATGCCGGAGAACCAGGTGATCATCGTGACCGCTCCCGAGAAGGAGGGCATCGTGAACCCCACCGAGGAGGAGCTGCTCGCCATCCGCGACAAGGTAGCAGCTGCCGAGATCGAGGCATACGAGGACGATGTCGTGAAGGAGCCGCTGATCCCCGAGGGCACCGTGCTGAAGGGTTCGCCCGTGAAGAAGACGGCACAGAACGAGCCCTACGGAGCCATCGAGTGGACGCTCGCCAACGGCACGCAGATCGTCGTGAAGCCCACGACCTTCAAGGCCGACGAGGTGCAGCTCAATGCACAGGCCAAGGGCGGCCTTTCGATACTCTCCGACGAGGAGTACTACATGGGTGAACTGCTGCCCGCCGTCGTCTCGATGTCGGGCGTGGGCAAGTTCTCGGCAACGGAACTCCGCAAACAGCTCTCGGGCAAGTCGGTCGGTGTCAGCCCCGCAACCAGCGAATATGCCAGCGTAATGGGCGGAAGCTGCTCGCCCCGCGACATCGAGACGATGCTGCAGCTCGTATACCTGAGCTTCACCCAGCCGCGTTTCGACCGCACCGACTACGACAACCTGATGAAGATGCTCGAGGCTCAGCTGGCCAATGTCGAGTCGAACCCCGACTACCTGATGCAGAAGGAGACGATCGACGCCCAGTACGGCCACAACCCGCGCCGACAGATGCTCGGCAAGGAGCAGCTCGCAGGCTTCTCGTTCGAGGCCCTGCCCGCCATCTACAAGAAGCTCTTCCCGGATGCCAACAGCTTCCGCTTCACGTTCGTGGGCAACATCGACCCCGAGGTGCTGAAGCCCCTGGTGGAGAAGTACATCGGTTCGATCCCCGCATCGAAGAAGCCCATGACGTTCGTGGACGACAAGGCATATCCCGTCGAGGGCGAGGTGAACGACACGTTCACGGCCAAGATGCAGCAGCCGAAGGTTTCGATCAACTACACCTTCACGGGTGAGTTGGACTACACGATCGAGAACAAGCTGGCCCTCACCTACCTCACGCAGGCGCTCTCATCGCGCTACCTCGTATCGGTACGCGAGGAGAAGGGCGGTACCTACGGCGTACAGGTCTACGGATCGACCGAGTACATCCCGCGCGAGACCTACTCGATGACCATCGCATTCGACACCAACGACGAGATGGACGACGAGCTGTGCGAGATCGTAATAGCCGAGCTCAAGAAGATCGCCGAGGAGGGCCCGCTGACCGAGGATATCGAGAAAACGCGCGAATTCCTCCTCAAGGACTGGCAGAACGGTCTCGAGCAGAACGGCACGTGGATGCGTTACCTGCAGATGAAGTACGGCTCGGGCCTCGACTATGTGGCCAACGGCGAGCAGGCCATCCGCACGGTTTCGAATGCCGACGTACAGAAGCTGGCCCAGAAGATCCTCGAGGACAACAACCTCGTGAAGGTGGTGATGCGTCCCGAGGCTGCCGAGGAGTAAGCAGCTGCGAATCTACCCTTTCGACCAAAGGCGGCCCCTTGCGGGTCGCCTTTGGCGTTTTTTGCAGGATGCCGAAATGCATCCGTGCGGAGTGCCGGAAGAGGATTGGAGGCACGGATCGGAACAGCGGGAAACGACAGCAAACAGACGGAAGCGAAACGCCAGGGGCTCGGACGGAAGGAGACCGGCACAGACTGCAGGAAGAACCGAGTGAAAGAGTAACGGAGAGGAAGGCAGGACGGAAGGAAAGATGGGACGGAAGGGAATGCCGGAAACAAAAAAAGAGATGTCCCCGAAATTCGGAGACATCCCGTGTTATCGAAGTCGATGGCGGGGCCGCAAGGATCATCGGCTGCCATCCCCGACAGGGAGGGGATCAGCGGATCCGGTCGGCGTCGCGCACCAGCAGCTCGTCGTGGAAGATGGCACGGGCCGCCAGGAAGGCGAACAGCAGGCCGACGAGCGGCAGGGCAATGGCAGGCTTGAAGCCCTGCGTGTGGAACGCCATGTCGGAGAAGATCCGGCTGCTCAGGAAGTAGTAGATACCCTCCATGGCCGTAGCGCCGATCAGGAGCACCATCTCCACCACACAGAGGCGGATCTGAAGCAGGCGCCGTTTGTAGAGGAAGATCGTCATGAGCGGAAGCAGGCAGGCCAGCACGAGCAGGATGCCCATGTAGGCGGTCGATTGCGACACCGACCCGTCGAGGCTCTGCAACGAGAAGGAGTAGAGGCGGAACTCGCCCATCTCCCCCGCAAACCAGGCCAGCGGGGCGAAAATCGTTACGGCCATCAGGGCCGTCAGAATCAACAGATAGAGGGTTTGGATGCGTTGTATCATTTCAATTCAGCGTTTGATCGATCAAATACTTGTTGCGGTCCGACGAACTGCGGTTGATCAGTTCGCCGATGAACCCCGCGAGGAAGAGCTGGACGCCCAAAATGACGGCCAGGATGGCCAGGTAGAAGAGCGGCTGGTCGGCAACCGGTCGCAGCGGGAGGGCATGAGCCTGCTTCCACAGCTTCTCGGCGATGATCCACACCGTCGTAGCACCGCCGAGCAGGAACATCACCGTGCCCAGGCCTCCGAAGAAATACATCGGCGAACGGCCGAAATGCGACATGAAGAGCACCGAGATGAGGTCGAGGTAGCCCTTGACCATCCGCTCGAGACCGAATTTCGAATGTCCGTATTTGCGGGCATGGTGGTCTACCACCTTCTCGCCGATCCGGCGGAAACCCGCCTGCCGGGCCAGCACCGGAATAAACCGGTGCATCTCGCCGTAGACCTCGATCGACTTGACCACCTTGCGGCGGTAGGCCTTCAGGCCGCAGTTGAAGTCGTGCAGGCGGATGCCCGTCGCGGCACGCGCCGTCCAGTTGAAGAACTTACTCGGCCACCGCTTGCCGATCGGGTCGTGGCGCTTCTTCTTCCAGCCCGAAACCAGGTCGTAACCCTCCTCGAGGATCATGCGGCGCAGGGCGGGGATCTCCTCGGGCGAATCCTGCAGGTCGGCGTCCATGGTGATCACCACCTCGCCGCGCGCGGCCGCAAAGCCGCAATAAAGGGCAGCCGACTTGCCGTAGTTGCGCGAAAAACGGATGCCCCGCAGCGTCGGATACTGCGTGGCCAGGCGCTCGACAACGGCCCACGAGCCGTCGGACGAGCCGTCGTCCACGAGGATCGCCTCATAGGTGAAGGCATGGGCCGCAGCGACACGGTCGATCCACGCCAGCAGTTCGGGCAGCGACTCCTCCTCGTTGTAGAGCGGTACGACGACCGAGATGTCGGGATTACGCGTCTCCATTTCCACGCTCGGAGAAGATATCGGGATTACGGCGTGTCAGGCCGGAGATGAACAGGCCGAAGAAGCAGCTCTGGAAGATGGAGCCAACGACCGACGAAACGACGACCCAGATCGGCGAGAAGAAGATCGAGCGCATCATCGGGGCGACCAGTTCGAGCTGCTGCTCGCTGTAGATCGTCGCCATGACCTGCATGTTCTCCTGAAGCATCGCCTCATAGCGGTCGGCGAAGAGCAGATTGCGGCCCACAATCTCCCATGCGCCCCACAGAATACCCGAGAAGCAGGCCATCCAGAAGATGAACTTCATGCACTGCCCGTAGCTGTAGCCCTCATCAGCCCCGTAGAGCGTCACGCGACGCCGCGTGAAAAAGTAGATCATCAGCACGATGACCACGACGGAGAGGAACGAGAGCAGCGACGAGCGCCAGAAGAGCCCCGCCGTCGAGAAGAGGATCTGCGCGATGGCCATGAAAGCGCCGTAATTCGCCGCATCGTTCCAGAAATTCGTTTTTGTCATTTCCTTATCCTGTGTTTTGTCTTTACGTCATTGCAGTTCGCCCTTGCCCTCGCGAAGGATCTCGGGCTCGCCGTCCGTGAGGTCCACGACCGTCGTGGGGACGTTGTCGCCCGTGCCGCCGTCGATGACCAGCGCCACCTCGCGGCCGTAGCGTTCGTGGATCAGTTCGGGATCGGTCGTATACTCCACCACATCATCCTCGTCGCGGACCGACGTGGTGACGAGCGGGCATCCCAGCGTCTCGACGATCGCCCGGGCTATGGGATTGGCCGGAATGCGGACTCCGATTGTCTGGCGCCGCTCGAGAGCCTTGTCCGGCACGCGCGATGAGGCCGGGAGCACGAAGGTGAAGGGACCCGGAAGGTTGCGCTTCAGCACCCGGAAGGCCGCATTGTCCACACGACAGTACTCAGCGACCTGGGCCAGGCCGGAAAAAACCACGGCGAAACTGCCCGTGCCCTTGTCGCGCAGGCGGCGCAGGCGCTCGATCGCCCGGGGCGACCGCAGCGAACAGCCGAAGGCATAGACGCTGTCGGTGGGATAGATGATGATCCCGTCGTGCTCGAGGACCTCGACCACACGGCGCAACTCACGCTCCGAAGGGTTCCGTTCGTAGATTTTCGTAATCATGCAAGGGCAAAGTTACGAAAATTTATTTGATTTTCCGCCGGTTCAACTCGGCGCTGTAGGCCCGCGCATTGGCGTTGTGCTCACGCAGGGTCCGGGCGAAATTGTGGTAGCCGTCGAAAGTCGGGCGGGCGCAGAAGAAGAGGTAGTCGTGCTCCTCGAAGTGCAGCACCGCATCGATCGCATTCTTGCCCGGCATGCAGATCGGCGAGGGCGGCAGACCGCGGTTGATATAGGTATTGTAGGGCGACGGGTATTTCAGGTGCTTGTGCAGGATGCGGCGCAGACCGAAATTCTGCATCGCGTATTTCACCGTCGGATCGGCCTGGAGCGGAATGCCCCGGCGCAGGCGGTTGATGTAGACCCCGGCGATGCGGGGCATCTCGTCCGTCTGGCGTGTCTCCTCGTAGACGATCGACGCCAGAGTCATCACCTCAAGCCGCGAAAGGCCGCTGCGCTGCCGGGCGGCATCCCGCTCGGGAGTCCAGAAGCAGTCGTATTCGCGCTTCATGCGGCGGACCAGCTCCTCGGGGCGGATCGTCCAGTAGACCTCATAGGTGTCGGGGATGAACATCGAGAAGAGGGTCAGCGAGTCGAAACCCACCTCCTCGGCCAGCTTCTTCGACTGCAGCACCCGCAGGATGGAGGTCGAATCGGCATCGAGCTGCCGGGCGAGCTTGCGGGCAAGCTGCTCGGGCGTGCGGACGTTGTTGATCGAGATGCGCACGGGCGTCTGCAGCCCCAGCTTGAACATCCGCGCCACCTCGATGACGCTCATGCCCGGCTCAAGCACGTAGTGTCCCGGCTTGAAGCTCCCGGCAAGGTCGAGCCTGCGGGCATAGCAGCGGAAAGCCGCACGGTGCCTGATGCGGGGCATCAGCGAATCGGTCAGCTCCTCATAGAAGGCGTGCGAGCCGACAAAAAGTTCGTAGCGTTCGGGAACGGCATTGCCCTTGAAGGCGACAACGAACAGCGCCACGACGGCGACGAGAATCAGAACGAGGCCTCCGAGAAGCGTGCGGAGCAAGTTTTTTCTGCGCATCTCACTTTTTTTTTGCAAAGATATAAAAAATTCCTACTTTTGTGCCCGGGTGAGTCTTATACGACCAGCTCCTACAGAATCCCCCAGGCGAGGAATCGAGCAAGGGTATGTGGTCGTAGCGGTGCGATATAAGGAGCTCACCCTTTTTTGTTTTACCAATAAGAAGGAAACCATGATACGTCTGAATGTATTCATCCGCACGACGGAAAGCAACCGCGAGGAGTTGGTGAACACGGCCCGCGAACTGGTGGCCGCATCGCTCAAGGACGAGGGCTGCGTGGCATACGACCTCTTCGAGAGTTCAACGCGCCGCGATGTCCTGATGATCTGCGAAACGTGGAGCGACGCCAAGGCGCTCGCCGCACACGAGCAGGCGGCACACTTCACCACGCTCGTTCCGCGCATCCACCAGTTGGGAGAGATGAAGATCGAGAAGTTCGTCTTCTGATCCCGCAGCAGGCAACAAGGCAACGGCCGGATTCCTTCGACAGGAATCCGGCCGTCTCGTTTCCGGAGCAGAGAGTCGGGATCACTCCCCGACGGCCCGGAAGGCATCCTTGTAAAGGCCGCACACGGGGCAGGACCAGTCGTCGGGAATCTCCTCGAAGGGGGTACCGGGGGCTATACCCGTCTCGGGATCTCCCTTTTCGGGATCGTAGACATAGTCGCAGGCCGTGCAGGCATACCGCTTCGGAATACAAAGATCGGCCACCTTGCGCCAATCGACAAGCCCCCAGAAGGCCTCGACGAAATCGGCCCGGCGGTTGCGGTAGTCGATGTAGTAGGCATGCTCCCAGACATCGATCGTCAGTACGGGGCGCAGCCCTTCGGTCAGCGGATTGCCGGCATTGGAGCGGGCCAGGATCGAGAGACGTCCCGACCGGTCGGCGACAAGCCATACCCAACCCGATCCGAACAACCCGACAGCCGCCTGCGTGAATTTCGCGCGGAACTCCTCGACCGAGCCGAAGTCGCGGGCCAGACGCTCGGCCAGCCCGGCCGGCATGGGCGAAGGATCGGGGGTCAGCATCCGGAAGAAGAACTCGTGATTCCAGGCCTGCGCGGCGTTGTTGAAGAGCGCGCCGTCGGCCGTGCGCACGATCTCGTCGAGCGGCAACTCCTCGTAGGGTGTACCGGCGATCAGGCGGTTGAGGTTGTCCACATAGGTCTTGAGGTGCTTGCCGTAGTGGTATTCGAGGGTCTCCCTGCTCATCTTCGGAGCAAGTGCTTCCATCGCATAGGGAAGCTCGGGCAACGTGTGTTTCATCTTTTCGAAGGTTTTGGTTCGGGGGAAGATAACAAAAATTCCGGTTCGTTGTGACAACGAACCGGAAAAAGCGATACTTCGGACCGTTCGGGTCTCCGCCGGACGGACACCGCGTCAGAAATTGAGCTTGACACCCGCCGTGAAATGAGCTCCCAGCTCCGGATACCACAGGTATTCGTACAACTTGCGGTTGATCAGGTTGCGGCCCTCGGCAAAGAGGGTCACACGGTTCGAGACATGCCAGTCGAAGTGGACCCGGAGATCGACGCCGCACGGAACCTCGACCCGCGAGACGGCATTGCGGATCTCCGCCGAACCGTCACTGCCAGCGATGTGCTCGACATCGAAGACATTCCACGTGCGGCAGCTCTGCATCACGGCCTCCACCCCGAAGCCGATCTTGCGGCCGGCGTAGGTGACCCCCACATTCCCTTCGAACGACGGCGAGGCATTGGCCCAGCGCTCCTCGTCGTTGTAGATATAGCCGTGCAGACCGAGGTCGAACTTCAGCGCGCTCGTCGGACGGTATTCCAGCTCGCCGTTGAACGACGTGACAGTCTGGCGTCCCTGCATCGGGCGAAAACCGCCCGGCATCAGTTCGCCCAGAAGCTGCGGTTCGCCGGCCGATGCATCGAGGAACCGGTAACGCTCGGCAAACCAGTAGACCCGGTTGTCGTGGATCGTGAAGCCGGCATAGAGGCGGTAGGCAAAGCGGTCGCGCCCCAGCGTACCGCCCACACCGAAGCGGCCGTTGTAATCGACCGAGCTGCGGTCGAGCCACGCTGTCTCGGAGAGGAAGGGATTCGCCCCGGCCAGCGACCGGAAGCTGTTGTCGCGGACGTCGCCGTCGATCTCGATGAACGGCTTCAGGCTGCGCGTCCCGAGGTTGATATCGAAATGGGCATAGGGAATCACATAGTTGCCCGTCTTCACGATCGGATCGGGGTCGGCGGCCGACTCGACGCGGTCGTGGTAGAAGTCGGCACCGATCTCCATGCGGATGACATCGCCGTCGATGCCGTAGCGCAGACCGGCACGGATCGTCTGCTGGTTGCTGCCGTCCAGATCGCGGCGGCCCGCCAGGTAGTCATACCCTACCCCGGCCGAAAGCATGTGGCGGCCGAAAGCCCGGGCGATACGCCCGCAGGCTGTCAGTGAAGTTTGCCCGTAGGCCGCATCGAAATCCCGCTCGGAGTGGTCGAAGAAGAGGCTTCCGCCCACGCCGACTTCGAAATTCGTGCGCTCGAGGTTCTGGAAGTCATCGCCGATCCGGATATTCAGGCGCGCATCGCCGTAATCGTTCATCCGTCCCGGCTCGAAATCGCGCTCGCCAAGGTCCAGCCCCGGGGTGGCCCAGGCACCGTAGCGGTGGAACATCCGGTTGTCGTAGGAGAGTTCTCCCTCGAGCACGTGCCGTCCGAGGTATTTGCCCGCGGCAACGCCCGCCCGGTTGTACATCCGCAGCGAGTTGTATTTGCCCCCGAAGTCGTTCTCGATGTCGGCATACCGCCCCTCGTGGTTCACGTAACCGATCAGATAGCCCGTCGAGGGGTTTTGCGTCGAGGCGTAGAAGTCCAGCACCGAATTGAGCGGATAACCCGCACCGGCCTTCAGATAGAAGGGCTGCGGACGGTTGAACTCCCAGTAGGTTACCGTCGCCGGCCGGATCGGACGCGTCGTGAGCGTCGTCTGCAGCGACAGCGGCGTAATCGTATAGTCGATCTCGGGGCGAATGCGCGTCGTGTCGGTCATATCCGGCTCGACGGGCAGTTTGGCCGCGCTTCCCACACGCGGCACATAGGCCTTGGTCACTTCGACCTGCTTCTCGACCTGGGCCGCGCCCATCCGCGGCAGCGCCGCCAGCAACAGGGCGGCCAACAGCAGTTTTTTCATCGTCAGTTCTTCAGTTTTGCGATTCGCTCCTTTGCCTCGTCCACAATTCCGTCATCGGCCGGGGAGTATCCGTCGGCGACGCTCTGGTAGGTCGCACGCGCCTGGAAGGTATCGCCCTTGCGCACGTAGACATCGCCCAGCAGCAGGAAGGCCTTGGCCAGCCAGTAGGCATTGGGCTCCCGGTCGGAGAAGGCGAAGACCTCCGACTCGGTCTTGTCCAGATCGCCGCTCTCGAAGAGCGCCTCGATCACGTAGTAGGCCGCCTCGGAGCCCTCGCGGGTCTTCACGTCGGAGGCCAGCTCCTTATAGAGTTTCAGGGCCTGGTCCCGATCGCCCGATGCGCGCAGCTGGCCGGCCCAGGCATACTTCGCCTCACGGAGCGCCGTGGCACCCGCATCGGCGTGTCCGCACACGTCGGCTGCCATGGCAGCGATCCGGTTGCCGTCGCCGCCCGCCACCGTAGCACGCACGTAGCCCGTCATGGCGGTCTCGCGGCCCGAGCGGG
>ENA-ORPH01001868-ORPH01001868.1-human-gut-metagenome-genome-assembly--contig:-NODE-1868-length-18909-cov-4.518723_pt1 | contig 18909 bp, 19 predicted proteins | sample MGYA00242142_ERZ509074 | MGnify/ENA primary metagenome ERZ509074 (study PRJEB26280, sample SAMEA2338724) | human gut metagenome | biome: human gut; feature: human-associated habitat; material: faeces...
GACGTGCCATCTGTTTGAAGTCCCTTGTGGGGATGTGGTCACGCCCGGTCTCGCTGGCACTTTCGCCACGTTCCAGATCGGGATATTTCTTTACCATGTGTTCCCAATACTTGTCCTGCCACTGTGTCAGCTTCTTTTTGTTCCCTAAAATCTCCTTGGCACACAACCTTTTATCCTCCGTCAGAGGTACAAAGCAAAGGTGCATATGGGGCGATTTCTCGTCCAGATGCACCACAGCGGATATGATCGTTTCGGGAGCTTGATTCTGCTTGATGAACTCCAACGCTTCATTGAAGAACTCACGGATTTCAGCTCGTTTCTTTCCCTTGAAAAACTCCGGCGTAGCGGTTATGAGAGCTTCCACCACACGAACGCTGTCCGAGCGTGTGCGGCATCCGGCTTCTGCAATCTGACACTCGGATTCAGCTCTGTACTTCCTTTCGGGCTTGATAAGATGGAAATTCAAGTGTGTACGGGACGGGTCAATGTCTGGATTGCTTGCGTATTTCTCCTTGGTGCGCTCGTTATGAGCTTCAATGCCGCTGATCTCCGGTCCCTTGTATTTCGCAAATCTTAAAATAGCGTACTGTGCATTTGCCATTATTTGCCCCTCCTTTTCTGCCATACGATGTCGTAGCCCAGCACATCGGCAAGCTCCACGACTTCCTTGTATCGGATACTTTCTCTCTGTAGTTTTGCGGACAGATTGGAAACGCTGTCGCTCCATCCGTACTCGTCCGAGAGCAGGTCAACAACTTCCTGCATAGTCATTCCGGTACGGATGATCTGTGCCTTTATTTCGTTGCGTACATTCATATTGATAAAATCCTCCATAAATTTTGTTTGTAATGCGGCGAAAACGGTACGCCCTACGGCATACCCACTTCACCGATTAGTGAAAATCTGCAATCTCTGAAATCCGTTCAGAATTTTGCTTGTGATGTCCTGCCCATATATGACCATATCCCACTTTACTGTTCCGTGTGATTTGCTCTGGAACAGAGAAAATACCTATTGTTCCGTAAACGGGATACATTGTTCAGAGAAGCACGATTTCGTGAAATGGTTTTGTTCTGCGGTCAAAATCTTTCCTGTTTTCATTACCATTGATTTTCAATGCCCAAAAACAGGGCATCCGCCAACAGCATTGAAAAATAATAGTGAAACGGACTGAAAAGTACGTGTACCAAGTGTACTTGCTGTACCGTGGTACACTTGGTACGGATGGTACACGTATTTTCGGGTCAATATCATTTTTACAGAAATGGTCTTTGCAGAAGCTCGATGCCGACAAATCCTCTGGCATACCTCCCGCCGCCGATATTGACCTTATTGGTGTACTCGATGTTGTACCGACTCTCATTCTGTTTGAGAAACGAGCAGAAACTCTTTTGGGAAAGGCTGCTCAAAGCGTTATCATCACACCACAGCTTGTAAACGGCGTACAGGTCTTTGGAGCTGACCTCATAATCTGCCTTGAAGCGGATATACCCCTCGGAGCTTAAAAACTCGATGATGTTGTTTCCGTCCGATACGGCAGCGTCCATGTTGTCCTGTGCCGACTGGCTGACCGTAAACTTGTAATCGTTGTCGATCAAACGGTGCAAGCCCTCCAACGCCCACAGGAAGATGCCCTCCGCTTCGGCGCACATCTTTTCAGCGATATAGGGATCGTCCTTTCTGTTCGGGTCTTTCTCCTTGGTGGAGAGGATGATCTGTCTGCGGAAAAAACCAACGCTGCGGTCATAGAGAGATTGCAGGACACCGTTACCCAAGCCGATGAAGCGTACATACAAATCACCTTGATAGCTCTGCTGTCCCTTTTTCTCCAAATCCATCGGCAGCTCCGCTGTGATAATCGCCTTGATGTTGTTGGTCTGGGGGAGAGCTTCCAGTTTCATATCATCGTCCAGCATCACAAGTTCATGTTCCAAATCTGCACGAGCAAAGGGACTTGTCTCCACCTTTGCGATACTGCCTGTGTTCATGTTGCTGCCAAGCAGCGCACGAAGGACGATACCGATGCGGCTTTTCCCCTCGCCGCCCTTACCGATCAGCAGGAGCATCTTCTGTCCCTTGGTGGAGGGGATAAAGCAATATCCCATAAACTCCTGCAAGGTCAGAATGTCCTCCGGCTCTAAAAGTTGGGATAAAAAATGCAGCCATGTCACAGGCTGCGGAGCATCGGGATTATAGGCAACGGGCAGACGGTTGCGGCAGAAATCCTTTTCGGGACTGAATGTGCCGTTCAGATAGTACGTGCCGTTCGCCACATGGATACGGTCTTGGTACAGAGATAGCTTTGCGGTGCAGCACTCCATACGCATGACATCCAGCAGATTGGTGACTTTCTTTGCAACGCCGCTGGTCACATAATACTTGATGCGGTCATAGATGACCTTTTTCAAGCGGTTTTCATCGTGTACTCTGCCATTGACCGTGAAAAAAGCATCGTTCACCGTGACCATCGGATAATCACGGAGAAATTCTTCACAGAATACAGTTTCATTGATTTTCTTTCCGTCAAACCACGCCGGACACTCAAAGGGCGAGGTCTGCATCATTTCTTCGCTCATGGCGCATATCCTCCTTTTTCTTTCTTGTGGTGTAGTCCTGTAGGAACGTGATCTTGCCATTTTTCATCAGCTCGTCCACCACGGCAACACGTTCTTCCAGATCACCTACGGTCAAAATATCTGCCAGATATTCGATATAATCAATCATCTGGCAGGCTTCCACAAAGCGATCATCCAGAGCATCATCCGGCGTTTTCGGTGCATACCACACTTTCCAATCTTCCAGCAGATGCAAATAATCCGTCAGCACTCGGAAGCACAGCATTTCGTCCTCCCGGAACTGACGGATATAGGGATGCTTTAACTTGTGGGGAACTGCCACAGGCTGTCCCGGCTCGGTGCTGATACCGAAGTCCGCAGCCAGTCTTTGCGCCGCTTCGTAGCTGCTCAGATCAAAGAGCCTTGCCACGAAGTCGATCACATCCCCCTTGGCTCCGCAGCCGAAGCAGAAGAAATATTCCTCGTTCAGCTTCAAGCTCGGATGCCTGTCATTGTGGAACGGGCAGCAAGCCATGCCGTTGCGGCTCACTTTCAGCCCGTAGTGTTCGGCGGATTGCTTTACGCTGATTGCCGCCTTGATGCTTTCATAAATGTTCATCGCATTCCTCCATAAATTTTTCTCGACGATTTTGTTCGTCTGCTTGAATATACGGAGAAAATGTCTATAGACCGAAAAATCACGCACAAATGCAGGAAAACAAAAAAGCCGCCCTGCAATTTTGCAAAAATGCAAAACGCAGGACGGCGATTGTTCACAGTTATGATATTGATTTTATTCCACTTGTGGTATATAATATAAAGTAGTACAGGAATGGAGGGTAATACCGATGAAATATCTTTCTACCTTTGAGGTTGCAGAAAAATGGGGCATTTCCCACCGCCGTGTCGGTATCCTCTGCAATGAAAACCGCATCCCCGGCGCACAGAGGGCGGGTGGACGATGGATTATCCCCGAAAATGCAGAGAAGCCCGCCGATGCAAGAGTCAAGAGCGGAAAATATATCAAGTCAAAAACAAAAGATTGATGCCAATAGGAAAGGGGGCGCAGAGCATGGAGCGCAAATACTTATCCGGCAACATCAGAGAACGTTTGCAGGATTTGATGAAAGAACGTAAGATCACGCAGAGTGAGCTTGCCGCAAAAATTGGAATGGATGTCAGCACACTCAGCAGATTTATCAGCAATGCAACAGGCAAACTCGGTGACGAGAATATCAAAAAGATCGCAAAGGAATTTGAGGTATCCACCGACTTCCTGCTCGGCGTTACCGATATTCCCGACCGCATGAATTACGATATAGCCGAACTCGGCTTGTCGGTACAGGCGGCAAAAAATCTCTACACAGGAAAGGTCAATGCTGAGGTTGTCAATCGCTTACTGGAAAACAAAAACTTCGCCGCAATGACCAATATGATCGCACATTATTTTGATGATACCCTTGCTGCCGGATATGCCGCACAGAATCAGATGTATGCCACATTGAGTGCGCTGTTGATGGGAGAAGCAAAGCAGCATCCCGAAGATAGAGAAGCCATTACAGAAGCCGCAAAGACTGTCAGCGTTTCAAGGATGCCGATGTATCAAGCTGATCTTACTGCTATTCAGAACACCTTTATGAATGTGTTGAAAGAAATCAAGAAGGAGATCGGCTCCAATGTCTCAGACGCACAAGCCATGAGCAAAGAAGCGGCACAGCATATGTACGCAGAGCTGACAAAGGGGCAGGATGTGACAAAGCCGAATATCACGCCCGAAATGGTTGCCGAAGCGATCACGGGCAGCGTCAGCGGCATGGAGGGTGTTGACCCCGAAGCTTTAAAACAATTCAATCAGGCATTGATCGGACTGCTCACGGTCAAGCCAACAGAAGATGAACATGACGGCAGTTGATAACGAAAAACTGTGTGCGCTGGCGCAGAACGGGAACATGGATGCGCTGAACAGTCTTGTGGAAAACAATCTGCGTTTTATCAAAATGACGGCGCATGAAATATGGAGCGCACAGATAGAAGTCAATCGGGCACTCGGTGTTACCTTTGACGATCTTGTGCAGGAAGGCTGTCTGGGACTGATGGGATGCGTGGAGAAATTCAATCCCGATGGCGGCAACAAATTTCTGACTTACGCAGCTCCGGCAATTCGCAATTCCATGATCGACTACATCCGAAGTCAGAGTACATCCTTTGAAGCAAAGCACATGGGCGAGATCGTCAGTCTGGATGAGGTGACGAAATTTGAAAATCGGGATCGTCATGCCTTTGTCCCCGATTCCAATATGACCAATCCCGCACAGATTTATATTGCAAAGGAAACGCACGAAGAACTTCACGCCGCCCTTGATGCAATCAGCAATCGAGAGCGTGAATATCTGTTGTACCGTTTCGGATTTGAGGACAATATAGAGCATCCTTTGACGGAGACAGCGGAGCATTTCTTCCTGTCAGAGAGCAGAGCGAAATCCACGGAGAGGCTGGCGTTGGATAACGTATGGTTGGAACTGCCGTGGTGGTTTCACTAACGAGGGGAACAGACGCTGCGGCGGGTTTTATATACCTCTTGCGCCCTCGTTGTCACAGAAAATCTTTCCGCACAGCTTCAAGATTTCCTATGCCAACTACACACGAACAGGCGGATTTTGCTCATGCTAAATCCTTCGTTTTGTGTTCCTTTCAGCCCACAAAATCCGCCTGTTCTGCTTCCGCCGAAAAGTGTCTGTCTGGCGTGGGACAGCCCCTTTCCAGCGTCAGCGGTCGCCAAAGGTATAACACACTAGACTTTGCAAGCAAAATCGTGTGCCAATAGGGATGCTGCTCACCCCTATTGGAAACCCAGAGCCAAGGGATTTCACCCCTTTGGATACCCCCATCATTTTCTCACAAATGGTACCCACATTGAAAAAACTGCGTTTTACCATGTCGGACCTTTTCTCGAAAATGCCACAGCACACGACATTCATTTTTGCAGAGGCTTTGCAAAAATCTCAACCTGTGCCGTGGGGTGCCGAGCAAAAATTCCGTGTTTGCCAACACAGAAAATTTCCTCGTCACGCTGCTGCGGCAGAAAAACAATAGCGGACTTTTTGTTGATAGTACCTGGTCTGCTATCTCAAAAATATTTTTCAAAGAATTCCAATAAAAGTGTAGTGAACAGCGTGTAACCCCGGTGTATTAGGGTGAAAGGCCTTGATACAAACGAAAGGAGTGTGATGATATGGATGATAGCAAAATCATGGAGCTTTACATGGAACGTTCCGAACAAGCCATATCTGAAACTTCCAAGAAATACGGAAGATACTGCCACTACATTGCCTACAGCATTCTGCATAACGATGAAGATTCGGAGGAATATGTCAACGATACATATCTCCGAGCATGGAACTCCATTCCACCTAAACGCCCGAGCAAATTGCAGACGTTTCTTGGAAAAATCACTCGCAATTTATCTTTGAATAAATGGGAAAAGCTCTCTGCTGAAAAGCGTGGTGCGGGACAAACCTCACTAATTCTCGACGAACTATCAGAGTGCATCCCTGCTGAACAAGATGCAGTAAATACTGTTGAGAATATGGTCATCAGAGATGTACTCGACCGTTTCCTTGATGAACTCCCAGCAGAAACAAGAAAAATATTTGTTCGTCGTTATTTTTATATGAGTCCCGTAAAAGAAATTGCAGATGAATATGGCCTTTCTGAAAGCAAAGTGACAGTTACCCTTTTCCGTACAAGAGGTAAACTTAAATCTGTATTGGAGAAAGAAGGTATAACGTTATGAAAAACAAACGTCTTTTAGATATTTTTGGAGAAATTGATGATCGACACATTGCCGAAGCAGCTCCCGTTGCAAAGAAATCTCGAAATAAGCCAATTTGGTTTAGATGGGGTACAATCGCTGCCTGCATGGTCTTAGTCCTGTCCGTTTGCTTCGGTTCCTTTGCGGTTGTTGCTGAAGCAAAGGAATATAAAGCTGCTGTTCAATTCTTTAATGACTATGGTATGTCTACGGAAGGACTTACTCGTGGTGAGATTAAGGAAGTGTATCGTGATATTACAACGAAGTCGTTCACTTATTCTAAGACCGCCGAAGTGATTCGAAACAGTATTTCTTCCGATAATATCGGTGGTTACGAGATTGTTCAAGACAATCCAACACCAGAGGATATTGAAAATCTTTGGAATTATAAAAATTATACCGGTGGTTTTATTGGTGCCACACAAACAGGCGTACACTATAAATACCATTCGGAATACAAAGAAGATGAATCTCTTGGCTTAGAGGTGCACGATAAGAGCTATCTCGAGAAATACGATGGAGATAACTTGCTTTGGAGTGTTTCTATTTCCGATTTTTGGATTGAAGATTATAGCATCGTATCGGATGGTGTAATTGCCTACGGTAGAACCGACACTTGGTCCAGTACTCAAATTTCCCATGCATGGATGGCTAAAATCGACTTAGATGGTAATCTCGTTTGGAAACACATGCTCAATAACGGATTTGACGATGAATACATCGCTTCCGTTTTGGAAAATGCTGATGGCAGCTATGCCGTAATCAGCCGTGGTGATCTGAAATATTTCTGTCTTAGCCAGTATACGGTGGATGGAAAAGAAACCTACTTCCATAAAACCGAAGTAGGTAACTACGGGATTTGGAATGCAGCTCGGTTTGAAGATGGTTACATGGTTCAGCTCGGTAGCTATATGACGAATGAGCACGCAAAAATCGTTAAGGTTGACCGCGAAGGTAATATTACAGAGTCCTTCTCCTATGGCGATGAAGATTCTTACTATTACATTACCGATATGATTGAATATAACGGAAATATCTATTTGTCTGCGTACGCTGTTCCGAGACTTGCTAATGAAGATCAGAGTGCAGGCGGTAGATATGAAATTGCCGGAGTATTGAATTATCTGTTTGATAATAACATCTGGGAAATTTCCAGTGATGAACTGACGCCTATGGTACGGGACAACTACACCGCAATGTTGTTGGTATGTGAGCCTAATGCAGGGAAACCCCAAGAATACTACTCTGTCAACGGGTCTCTTGGTGGAAAGCTTTCTGTGAGTGATACGGGAAATCTACTTTGGGATGTAGAAAGCATTACCTCCACATTCTTCTCTCCCGCAACAAGTTCCTTCACAATTGGCGGCACAAGCTATGTATTCAGATACACTTTTGATACTTCTGGAATGCTGATTAGCCAGGAGAAAACAGGTGAGGTTGTGAATTACAGAAGATAATACAGTTAAAATATGGCTGAAAACACAGCCCGTAGGATTTTGACGTCCTACGGGCTGTTTCCATGTCAGCTATCCAACGGCTTATACTGCGTGACCGCTTTCAGATACTTCTCCGGATCGCCGTTCAGTATCAGATCGGCGTACTCCAACGGCGCATTGTAGATCAGCCAGTCCAACTCTGACCGCTGATACATATTGTCGGCAACCTCGTTCTCCACGGCAATGGTGTCAATGGCAATCATACTGCCGTCGTTGAATTTCAGTTCCACACAAGCGGTATCCATGTTGAACTCACAAGAAATCAAATACGTCATATCCGCCCTCCTTAAATCATGCCGAAGTGCGTCAATGCCTCCTTGATTGCTTTTTCTTTATCTGGCGGGCATTGCGGCTGTTTAGCGTCCTCAGACTTCGGCTTATTGTAGTTCTCACGCTCAATGATACCGCACTTCTGTTTTACCTGTGCGATATACAAGCTGCTGACTTTCAAGCCGCTGTGCTCCAACACATAATCTTTGATTTCTTGGTAGGTGGCTTTCTTTTCCGCATCGGTCAAATCCAGCTCGTCCATATCCAAGTTAATCTCGATATGTTGCTTCGCATTAAGTTTGGACAATAAACATATAGTCTCGACATGATAAGTCCACGGGAACATATCCACCGGCTGTATCTTTTCCACACAGTAGCCCATGTCCGCAAGCATGCGGCAGTCACGTGCAAGTGTAGCAGGGTTGCAGGAAATATAAACTATACTGCTTACGCCGCTTTGGGCGAGAGCCTTCAGCACTGCCTCATCGCAGCCCTTGCGGGGCGGATCTATTACGGCACAATCCAGCTTTGTGCCGCCGGATACCAACCTTGGCAGCACATCCTCGGCGTTGCCGCATATAAACTTTGCGTTGGCTATGCCGTTTTCGGAGGCGCTGCGGTTTGCGTCGGATATAGCCTCCGGCACGCACTCTATGCCGATTACTTCTTTGGCGTGTTCAGCCAGCATAAGGGTTATGGTACCTATGCCGCAGTAAACGTCCGCCACACGTTCACCGCCATTCAGATCGAGGAAATCCAGCGCGTAGCTGTACAGTACCTCTGTCTGAACCGGGTTGACCTGCAAAAACGAAGGCATGGACACCTGGAAACTGTGGCCGCAGACTGTGACGGGCAGTCTTTCGTTGCCCCATAGAGTAGTAAATCTATTGCCAAGTATGATGTTCGTGTCGGCTTTATTGAGGTTGTGTACTACTCCGATAAGGTGTGGTATGCTTGCTCTGAGCATTTCTACAAGCTCAATATCGTGTGGCAGCTTGCCGGCGGTGACGACCATCACTATCACGCCGCTGCTGGATTCACGCACCATGCAGTGTCGCAGCAGGCCACAGCGTTTCTGTTCATCATATGGCGTAATGTTATACTCCCGCGCCCAATCGGTGACTACCCGCACCGCCGCCATAATATTCTCAGATTGTATGGGGCAGTCTGCTATAGGCACTATGCGGTGGCTTCGGGGTGAAAAAAAGCCGGGCACTATGCAGTGGTTTTCGTCATAACCATATGGGAAGCTGCCCTTGTTGCGATACCGGTCCGGGTGTTCCATGCCGTGACAGGGCTGTACATTTATCTCGCTTCCATCAAACCTGCCGAGACGGATAAATGCGTCCCTCACCTGCTTTGTCTTGGCGGCCAGCTGCGCCGCATAGCTCATGTGCCGCATGGAGCAGCCGCCGCAGCGGGGATATGCCGGGCAATCCTGCTGAGCCCTATCCTTCGACGGTTCCATCACCTCTGTAAGCTTTGCCACGCCGTAGCCCGAGGTAGTCTTTATTACGTGGGCGCGTATCTTTTCGCCGGGCAGAGCCAGGGGCACGAATACCGTATAGCCGTCTACCCTGCCTATGCCCTGCCCCTCAGAACCCAGAGCATCTATGGTAAATTCTATATCGTCGTTTTTTTCTATCGGAATTTCACGCATCATTTAAGCTTTACATTCTCCTCGCCAAGCATTTCATTCATTATGGCCATAAAGGCAGGCGACGGGTTAATGGACATGCCCCTGTCAGCCTGCATGGCCTTCTTCGTGGCTGCGTCTACCAGTATTACTGTTACATTGCCGGGGTAACGCCTGAGCATGGTCTGTATTCGCTCCACCATTGCAGAATCATTCATGTCCAGCCTGAGATACAGCCTGCCGGAGGCGCCTGTCCTTTCCAGCGGAAATATATCGTCCACCAGCACGGTATTGTTCTGATCCTCGCGCATGTTCAGCTTGCCGGATACTATCACCTTATTATCCATGATGAGCTTATTGCTGCAGCGGTTGAATACCGTCGGGAATGCGGCAAGCTCTATGGTACCGGTAAGATCCTCTATAACAGCATATGCCATGAGGCCGTTGCCGCTCTTTACAGGCTTTGTGCGCACGGAGGTTATTATGCCGCCAAGACGTACCTTCTGGTTGTCTGTATACTTTCCCGAACCGTCCGAGGCTGAAAGCTCGCTGCACGATGCAAGCTTATTTAGCTCGTCCGCATATTCCAGCAGCGGGTGGCCGCTTATGTATATGCCCATTACTTCCCGTTCCATGGAAAGCAGGGTGTTCTTGTCGAATTCCTGTATATCGGGCAGGGGTATTGCCGCGTCTGCCGCAATATCGTCTGCCCCCGCCATGTCGAAAAGGGACATCTGCCCGGTAGCCCGCTGCTTTCTGTCGTTACCCGCGGCGGACATTGCCTGGTCGTATATGGCGAGAAGCTGAGCGCGCCGTACATTCATGCTGTCAAAGCAGCCCGCTTTTATCAGGCCCTCAACTATGCGCTTATTGAGCTGGTCGCCCCTGCGAATAAAGTCAAAAAAGTCCTTAAACGGGCCGTTCTGCTCGCGCTCCGCGGCTATTTGGCCGGTTATGCTCTCGCTTACATTCTTTATTGCGGCAAAGCCGAAGCGTATGCTGCCGTTTTCCACCGAAAACTTAGCCATGCTGCTGTTTACGTCAGGCGGCAGCACATTTATTCCCCGCTGGCGGCAGTAGTTCACGTACTCGGATATTTTGCCCATGTCCTTGCCTATGAAGCTGTTCATCTGGGCCGTCATGAATTCCACCGGGTAGTATTTTTTGAGATACGCCGTTCGGTATGCCAGAACTGCGTATGCGGCAGCGTGGGACTTGTTAAAGGCATAGGACGCAAAGTCCATCATCTCGTCGAATATGCGGTTTGCGGTGTCACGGTCAACTCCGTTTCGCACCGCGCCCGGTACGACCACCTTGCCGTCTTGGACTATGCCGTTTATGAAGTACTCCCGTTCCTTAGCCATCACCTCGTGCTTTTTCTTGGCCATAGCTCTTCGCACGAGATCGCTCCTGCCCCAGGAATAGCCCGCAAGGTCGCGCACTATCTGCATTACCTGCTCCTGGTATACCATACAACCGTAGGTCTTTTCCAATATGGGCTTAAGCTTTTCGTGGGTGTACTTGATATTTTTTCTGTCGTTTCTGGCGGCGATATAACGGGGTATCTGCTCCATGGGGCCGGGGCGGAAAAGGGAAATACCCGCAATTATATCTTCAAAGCAGTCGGGCTGAAGCTGCATCATGAACTGACGCATGCCGTTGGACTCCAGCTGGAACACGCCGTCCGTATCTCCCTCGGATATCATCTTGAATATGGCCGGGTCATCGTTTTCCATGCGCTCAAGGTCGGGTACCTCCTTGCCCTGCTGCCTTATGAAGTCAAGCGTATCCTTTATAACCGTCAGGTTGCGCAGGCCCAAAAAGTCCATCTTAAGAAGGCCCAGCTCCTCTACCGTATCCTTGGTGAACTGGGTGGTTATGGCGTCCTCGTTGCGCTGTAAGGGAACGTATTCAACGGTGGGCTGAGCGCATATAACCACGCCTGCCGCGTGCGTTGAAGCATGCCGGGGAAGTCCCTCAAGCTTCAATGAGAGGTCAATGAGCTTCTTTACCATCGGGTCGCTGTCGTAGAGGGATTTAAGCTCTACCGAAAGCTCTAACGCCTTTGTGAGCGTCATGCCGAGGGCGTTTGGTATGAGCTTCGCTATCCTGTCCACCTCGGCGTATGACATATCCAGCGCGCGGCCTACGTCCCGCACCGCGAGGCGGGCCGCCATGGAGCCGAATGTGATTATCTGGCATACGTGATCCGCTCCGTATTTGCGGGTGACATAGTCTATAACCTCCTGCCTGCGCTCTATGCAGAAGTCTATATCGAAATCCGGCATGGATATGCGCTCGGGGTTAAGGAAACGCTCGAATATCAGGTCATATTTTATGGGATCAGTGTCCGTTATGCCCATGGCATATGCCGCAAGGCTGCCTGCGCCGCTGCCGCGTCCGGGGCCTACGAATATGCCGTTTTCATGGGCAAAGTTTACGAAGTCCCACACTATCAGGAAATAGTCCACGAAGCCCATCTGAGCTATCACGTTTATCTCGTATTCAAGCCTGTCCTTCACCTCACGCGTGGCGTCAGGCATTTTTCGATTAAGGCCCTCATGGCATATCTTTGTAAGGTATTCGAGGTTAGTAAAGCCGCTGGGCGCGGTAAAGCCAGGCAGGTGCTGCTCTCCGAATTTTATCTCTACGCTGCACTTGTCCGCTATCTCTTTTGTAGTCTCAAATGCCTCCGGATATTCCGGCAGCATGGCCTTGAGTTCGTCCTCCGACTTGAGATAAAACTCATCGGCAGACATCTTCATGCGGTTTCCGTCGGTGACCACACGGTTTGTCTGTATGCAAAGCAGGACGTCCTGGCTTTCGGCGTCCTCCTTTTTGACGTAATGTATATCGTTGGTTGCGACGTATTTTATGTCAAGCTCCTTCGCGAGCTTTACAAGCTGTGGAAGCACCTCCAGCTGCTCCGGTATGCCGTGATTCTGTATCTCTATGTAGAAGTCAACGCCGAATATCCCCTTTAGCCGCCCCGCAAGCGCCTTTGCGTCCTCATAACGGCGCTGCAGGAGCAGCTGAGGTATGTCGCCCGCAAGGCATGCGGAAAGACATACGAGTCCCTCATGATATTGCTCCAGCAAATCATAATCTATGCGGGGTTTGTAGTAGAAGCCGTCCACGAACGCAATGGTGGAAAGCTTCATGAGATTCTTATAGCCCTGTTCGTTCTTTGAAAGAAGTATAAGGTGGGCGTTTTCACGCATTCCGCTCTTTTCGAGATGGGAGCGGGGCGCCACATAGGCTTCCATGCCGAGTATAGGCTTTATGCCGTTCTTTTTGCACTCCTTATAGAAGTCTATAACGCCGTACATGGCTCCGTGGTCGGTTATGGCAAGGGAATCCATACCAAGCTCCTTCGCCCTGGCCACAAGCTCGTTTATGCGGGCCGCGCCGTCCAGCAGGCTGTACTGGGTATGTACGTGCAAATGTGTGAATCCGCTCATCAGTTATCTCCTATTTGTCCTTGAGCTCCTGCGCTATGGTTGAAAGCTTGGCTAACCTGTGGTTAAGGCCGGATTTGCTTATCTCGGCCATTTCCGCAAGGTCGGATAATGTGGCCTCCGGGTTGTTTATGCGAAGCTCTGCCGCTCCCCTGAGCTTTGGCGGCAGGCTGTCCAGGCCGGCATTGAGCCGTATGAACTCAATATCCAAAAGCTGCTGCGCCGCTGCCGCTGCCGCCTTGTTCATATTGGCGTCCTCAAAGTTCTGTTGGCGGTTTATATGGTTGCTTACGCTGCGCATTACCCGCGCCTCCTCAAAGGCCATGGTGCTGTTCATGGCGCCTATTAGGGTTATGAAGTCGGAAACCAGCTCCCCATCCTTGAGATATACTATATAGCTGGATTTTCTCGGCAAGAACTTTGCGCTTATGCCAAGGCCCGCCATTATGTCGCACAGTGTCGCTGCAAACTTTTCGTATCTGCACACGAGTTCCAAATGGTATCCCTTATTAGGATCGCTCACCGAGCCTGCGCCCAGAAACACACCTCTCAAAAACGCCTTTGCCTTGCTTTCGTCATCGGTAAGTCGCGGCGGTATGTATCCCAGCTCAAAATCCTCGTCGCCGTCCACCCCGTATCCCGCGTCGTTCAGAAGATTCCTCACGCCATCGCCAGTGAACTTCACTACGTTGCTCACCGCATTGAGCCTCTCCTTTTCACTTATGGAAGTTTCGGCGGTGACGCCGTAAAGCTCCCGGCCGAGGCGTACCGTAAGCGCCGCTACGCTGCTGTTTTCGGTTATATATTGCAGGCCTATGCCGCCACGCCCCAGCGTCATGGAGCCGGCCGCATGGGTTATTCCGCAAAGCAGGGAGCGTTTCTCTTCTGTGCTTCCCAGTTTGCAGCTTTCCACAAGCTCATCTTTTGTCTGAGATGAAAAGGACATATTAGCTCTTGTCTCCTGTACGTTCCTTTATATCGCTGCCCTCTATGGTAAGATCCCGGTGCGTAAGCACTGCGTTATATCTGCCCTTTATCCTGTTGTAAAGTTCCTCTGCCGCGCATACAGAACGATGCCTGCCCCCTGTGCAGCCGAACGCTACCACCAGCCGCCGCTTGTCCTGCTCTATAAAGCGTGGTATCAGCCTGTACAGCATGCTTTCGACGTTGTCCATAAATTCCCGCACGTCCTTATCCGCCATCACGTAATCCCGTATCGCTTTATCTTTGCCACATAACGGCCTCAGCTCTTTGTCGTAATAGGGGTTTGATGAAAATCGCATGTCCAGGACGATATCCGCCTCAAAAGGCACGCCCCGCTTATAGCCAAAGCTCATCAATCTTATCATAAAGCCGGTGCTGCCCATATTCAGCTCGCGTTCCAGCGCCGTACCCAGCTCCAGAGGGCGCATATTGGTAGTGTCTATTATTACGCTTGCCCTATCCCTGAGTTCTGCAAGCATCTCACGCTCCATACGTATGCCGGTCGATATATCATCTGAAAGGGGGTGGCGGCGTCGCGTCTCGTTATACCGCCGTTCAAGTATCTCATCGCGGCAATCAAGGAATACTATTCTGTAATCCACTCCTGCCTCGTCCAGCCGGCCGAGTGTGTTTTTCATGTTCAGCCTGAATATGCGCTCACGGCTGTCCATTACTACCGCCGCCTTTTCTACAGGCGGCGTAGCCCTCTTGCAGAGCTCCACAAGGCCCACACACATTTCGCAGGGCAGGTTGTCCACGCAGAAATAGCCCGAATCCTCGAACTTTTTCAGGGCCTGCGTCTTGCCCGCTCCGGACATGCCGGTAAGAATTATAAGCTGCATAGGCTTTACCTTCCGATGAACTTTACTTCCGTCTCCAGCGTAACGCCGCTGTTTTCGTATACCCTTTCCTGTACCAGCTCGATAAGCCTTTTCACGTCCTCGCTGGTAGCGCCGCCCTTGTTTATGATGAATCCCGCATGCAGTGTGCTTACCTCGGCGCCCCCTACGCTCACTCCCTTGAGGTCCGCCTGTTCGATAAGTGCGCCTGCATAGTAGCCTGCCGGGCGCTTAAAGGTGCTGCCTGCGCTGGGGTATGTCAGCGGCTGCTTTGCCCTTCTGCGCTCAGAGTAATCCTTCATGCGCTCCTTCGTCATGCCGTCATCAGGCGAAAGGCTGAATTCTGCGCTCAGGACTATCCTCTCAGGCGCCGCAAACCGGCTGAACCTGTAGCCAAGGTCGCTGTCCTCAGGCTCAACGGAGCATACCGCCCCATCCTCTATGTATTCTACCTTTGTGAGCACCTGCTTTATTTCGCCGCCGTATGCGCCCGCGTTCATAGCCACCGCGCCGCCAACGGTGCCCGGTATGCCCGCCGCCCATTCAAGACCCATCAGGCCATGCTCGACCGAATCCTTTGCCGCCACGCTTATTAGCGTACCTGCATGCGCCTTTAGCCTGTTTTTGCTGTACTCGATGCCCGAAAAGTCTCCGGCAATACGTATTACAAGGCCGTCTATGCCGCTGTCGCTTACCAGAAGGTTGGAGCCGTTGCCTATTATCATATACGGCACCCCGAGCTCTTCCGCCTTTTTTATGCCATATTCAAGCTGTTCTCTGTCTGATGGCATAAACAGCAGATCAGCAGGTCCGCCTATACGGAATGACGTATACTCCGCCATAGGTGCGTTTGCTTTTATCTTATATATCTCAAGCTCCTTCGCGAGCCTCGTCAACTTCTCCTTATCGTACTTCATGGTTCCTCCAGCCGATACATATGCATATTATATTTTACTTTATACCAGCCCCTTGCACAAGTTCCATAAGTCTCAAATCCAGATCCTTTTTTGCATTTTCATCGCCGGAAAGCGCCTTCTCGGCGCTCTGACAAAGCTGATCCTCATATGTCGCGTACAAAAAGCACTGCGGCACTGCCAGTTGGCTGCTATTTTCGTACATTGCGCCAACTGCAGGCGTTTCGCTCTCCGGCTGATTTTTTGTAGCTACCGCAGGTATAAGGCCCAGTTCCATCAGGCTTTGCTGTTTATCCTCAGATAAAACATACTGCATGAATTCCAGTATATAATTACGCATTTCTTCCTCTGCGCCGCTGCCAATGCCCAGATACTGCACAAGATTTGTATAATTCGTGCAAGAAAACGCTTCAAACGGGAATCCCTTGCCGGATTGTACTTTCCGCGCCATGTCGCCGGCTGTTCTGGCGTCAATAAAGATGAGGTTAGATAACGATACTTTTTGAAACATAGTAAAATCAAGGTTTTTCGGACAACGGACAAGCATGGTTTGTACTACAACTAAATATTGCACCGCACAAGCGGCGTTTCTCACTTCCACCCGGAAGAACAGGAACGCCGCTTTTTTCATGCCCTTTGTTACGCAGTAGGGGCAAAAAAAGCCTTGCTATAAGCGGCTTTGCGGGTGCGTTTTTCACACGGCAAGGGATTGATACCTAAACCCTCAAAATCGCCGTTCTACTGCGTAACAAATCCACAGCAAAAGGAGTGATGAAGCTATGGCAGTTTTCCGTGTGGAACGCAACACAGGCTACACCGTAATGAGCAACCACCACTTACGCAATAAGGAGCTTTCCTTAAAGGCAAAGGGGCTGTTATCTCAAATGCTGTCCTTGCCAGAGGATTGGGACTACACCCTTTCGGGGCTGTCCTACATCAACCGGGAAAGTATCGACGCTATCCGTACAGCCGTTTGGGAGCTTGAAAAAGCCGGATATATCACAAGGCGGCAGGGACGCGACGAGAAAGGCAAAATGACAGCGATTGAATACACCATTTACGAGCAGCCGCAACCGCCGCAGTTGGAAAACCCGATATTGGAAAATCCGATATTGGAAAATCCAACACCGGGGAAACCGATATTGGAAAATCCGATACCGGGTAATCCGACGTTGGAAAATCCAATGCAATTAAATAAAGATATACAAAGAACTGACTTACCAAAGAAAGAAAAAAGAAATACGGATTTATCAAGCACCCATTCCATTCCTATCCATTCCCTAAATCCCCTGCCTTACGGGGACACGGCGGCTGCGCCGGAAAGGAAACGAACGGAAAGGAACGACGCATACCGTATGTATGAGGAAATTATCAAGGACAATATCAGCTATGACATTCTCTTGCAGGATAACCACCTTGAAGCTGACCGTATCAACGAAATCGTTGACCTTATCCTTGAAACTGTCTGCACGAAGCGCAGTACAATCCGTGTTGCCGGGGACGACTACCCGGCAGAGCTTGTAAAAAGCAAATTTATGAAACTGGACAGCGAACATATCCGTTTTGTCCTTGACTGTATGCGGGAGAACACAACGAAAATCCGCAACATCAAGCAGTACCTAAAGGCGGCGCTGTTCAATGCACCGTCCACAATCGGCAATTATTATACGTCCCTTGTGTCGCACGATATGGCAAGCGACGCATGGAATAAACCGAAATCCGGCTTTCCGGACTACTCATGCAAACCGGGCGAAAGCCTGTAATACCACCAAAGGAGGATTTTTCTATGGCACAGAAAACAGGAGCATTGATTTTTGACGAACAGACCGACCGCTACGACATTCGCTTTGACCTTGCCGACTACTACGGCGGCTTGCATTGCGGCGAGTGCTTGGAGGTATTCGCAGGCGGCAAATGGAAGCCGACCCGGATTGAGTACGGCGACAACTGGTATCTTGTGGGTATCCGAGCCGAGGACTTGAACGGTTTGCGGGTAAGAATTTAATGCACGGCGCATTATGGGGCAACCGGAAAATCGGCTGTCCCTTTTTTCATGCCCGCGACGTACCGAAAAGCGGTGTGCCGCCCTAAACCACCACTACCCCACGAAAGGAGGAACAAATGCAGGAACAGGTAAATGAAAAAATCGTTGCCCTGTCTATCCGAGGGGCAAAGCTAACTGCTGTCATGCTGCAAAAGGCTATGAAAAAGCTGCTTGAAGAAATGAAGCGGCAGCAAGGCAAGCCCCCAAAGGGCAAGCAGACCCTAAAGCAGCTTATGAAGCAGAACGCGGGCGTTTCCAACATTGAGATCACCGGGGAGAACATCAAAGCCTTTGAAAGTACAGCGAAAAAGTATCATATCGACTTTGCGCTGAAAAAGGACATGACGGAAACACCGCCCCGGTATCTTGTGTTTTTCAAAGGCAGGGACGCGGACGTGCTGACCGCGGCATTTAAGGAGTTTTCCGCAAAGAAGCTGACGCAGAAACAAAACCCCTCTATCCGAAAGGTGCTGTCCGACTTCAAGGAAAAGGCGGCAGCTCTGAACGCACAGCGGGCACAGGTAAAGAACAAAGACAGGGGGATTGAACGATGAACAACGTAAACTTGAAAAAGCTGGTACTTCCCAATCTCCCGTATCTGCTGTTTGTCTATCTCTTTGACAAAGCGGCACAGGCGGTAAGACTTGCACCGGGCACAGACCTTTCCGCAAAGCTCTTGGGTATCGGTGACGGATTTACCGCCGCCTTTCATTCCCTTGTGCCGAGTTTTCACGGTACAGATATTCTTGTTGGCATTGCCGGGGCTGTCCTTGTCCGGCTTATCGTTTACACCAAAGGCAAGAACGCAAAGAAATATCGGAAAGGCGTGGAGTATGGTTCGGCACGTTGGAGTGCATAATTTTAAGTGTAAATGACACATACATGGACGCACAGGAGGTTAT
>ENA-ORPH01001874-ORPH01001874.1-human-gut-metagenome-genome-assembly--contig:-NODE-1874-length-18852-cov-4.415971_pt1 | contig 18852 bp, 19 predicted proteins | sample MGYA00242142_ERZ509074 | MGnify/ENA primary metagenome ERZ509074 (study PRJEB26280, sample SAMEA2338724) | human gut metagenome | biome: human gut; feature: human-associated habitat; material: faeces...
AAGCCTTTGGAACGAAAAGCCGCTTGGAGCGTCAGATGGATACCTTGGACATCAACGATGCCCACTATGACAGAAAAATTTTGGATTTGCAGCGCCGATATGATGAACAGTATGATACGATAGAGGAAATCGAAGTTCAGATTGGCGAATTGCAAAGTCAGATACGCAACATCCAGCAGGAGAAAATCTCCGGCGATAACATTTATCGGCTCTTACTGGCATTTGATGAAGTCTACCATTCCGCAACGGAAGCAGAACAGAAAGAGTTTATGAAAGCCTTTATCGAGCGAATTGAGATGTTCCCGGAAAAGAGAAAAGACGGAAGCTGGATAAAGAAGATTGTATTCAATTTCCCTGTGCCTGTTGATGGCGAGGAAGTGAAAGAACTTCCCTTGGAAACTGAAACAACAGTCGAGTCGGTTGGCATATTCACAAAACAATGATATAGCAAGACCGGCCAGGATTCCGTTGGAACCCCGGCCGGTCTTTTTATTGCATTCTCACTGGAATACTGATCTCGGTGACAAACTTTTGCAGATCGTTGGTCAGCCCATAATCAATCATTGTAATTTCCCGGGAAAAACCAGCCACCTCCATTTGATGCGCCGCAATGTAGGCGGTCAACTTCTCATATTGCTCCGGTGCCTGGGCATGGCTGCCCCGGAAGCGAATCCGAACACACAATGCCTGCGGCAGCTGCTGCACCTCCCCATTATAGTTGTCCTCCTCATCCAGCACCAAAAAGATACCGTCGTAGGGAGTGTATCTCCCTTGCCGCAAATGCTCCCCTGAAAGACTGACCCCCACCTTGCCCAGGAAAACCACCGCCTCCACATCAGAACTGTCCAACTTGCGGATCCAGGTCTCCATATCCAGGTAGCCCTCTATCTTCATACTGCTTTCCATCCACACAATGCGGCAGGCTGCTGCTTCTACCAACTCCACCGTATCCAGGGGGCAGGTTTGTGCGGTGTGCAGCTGCTACAGTCGATTTTCTATTTTGCGTTCAATACGCCGCAGCTCCTGCTGTTTGCGGATAACCGTTTCCCTTTGCAGACGCAGCTTTTCTTCCATGCGCCCCACATCCCTGTCCCGCAAAAAGTCCGCGATCTCCGGCAGCGGCATATCCAGTGCCCGCAGGTACCTTATGGTGTTCAGCACCTCAAATTGCCGTGTGCTGTAATAGCGGTACCCTGTTTGAGGGTCTACCCACTCCGGCTGCAGCAGGCCGGCAGCCTCATAGTGGCGCAGGCTGCTGACACTCAGGTGAAAAAGCTTTGCCACATCTCCAATGGAAAACAGTTTGATCGGCTCCATAGATTACCTCCCGGTACAGGCTGCCCGCTCACGGCGGGTGATGATAAGATAAGCGATGACACAGATCAGCACAGAAAGCAGCGACCCCGCCGCCGTGGCCAGTCCCATCGGATACAGCGTATCCGCAAAATGGGTAGAGGTATAATAAACTCCCGGAATGCGCACCAGCGTAATGGCCAGAATATTGTGCAGGAAAGATAGCCCAGAACGCCCGCAGGCACAAAAATACCCACTGAAGCTGAAATGAATCCCCGCAAACAAGCAGTCCCACACATAGCCGCGCAGGTACTGTCCCCCCAGCCGTATCACCTCCAGGCCATCCGTCTGGCTCGCATCGGTAAAGAGCGCGACCACCGGTTCCGCAAAAAATTGCATCAGCAGGACGATAACCGCGCCAAACCCGGCCGTAATAAGGATTGCATAACCCAGCGTGGCACAGGCCCGCTCCGGCTTCCCCGCGCCAATATTCTGTGCGCCCAGTGCCGATACGGTAGAAAGCATGGAGGACGGCACCAGGAACAAAAAGCTGATGATCTTTTCCACGATACCAACTGCTGCAGCGTCATTCAGGCCACGGCGGTTGGCAATAATGGTGATGATGATAAAAGCAACCTGGATCAAGCCATCCTGCAGGGCAATGGGCACACCGATCCGGAGAAGTTCCCCCATCACCGCACACCGTGGCTTTAGGTCCGCATGGGTAGGGGTAATACCAGCCTTTTGCCGCAGAATAACGACCAACGCCACCACCACGCTAACCGCCTGCGATAGGGTCGTTCCCAGCGCCGCGCCAATGGGGCCCAGGTGCATCGCCCCCATAAAGAGATAATCCAGGCCGATATTGGCCACACAGGCCACCAGGATGAAATACATCGGGCTTTTGCTATCGCCCATGCCACGCAGAATGGAGCTGATGATATTATACGCCGTGATAAACGGGATTCCAATAAAACAAACCGTCAAATAATCCACTGTGCCGCCCACCGCCTGGGCCGGAGTGGACATCACCGCAACGATATCTCGCCGCAGCCACAGCAGAACTATGGTAAGCAGTACAGAAAGCCCCATGAACAGCGTGATGGTATTACCGATACAGGCAGCCGCTCGTCTACGGTCTCCGCCGCCCACAGCCCGTCCAATGCTGACTGTTGCTCCCATCGCAAGCCCAACGATCATGACCGTAAGCATGTGCATCACCTGTGAACCGATGGACACCGCGGTGGTACTGGCAACACCCTCATACTGGCCGATAATAAAAAGATCAGCCAAGCCATACAGGGTCTGCAAAAAATAAGAAAGCAGATACGGCAGCGAAAAAGCTATTATATTTTTGAATACGCTGCCGGTGGTCAGGTTCTTTTCCATATTCGTTCATCCCTTTACTTTTGCTATATCTCATTATAAACTCTACATCTATTGTAGAGTCAATAGAGAACAGCAAAAAAGCACCGGTTTTTCTTTCCGGTGCTCATTTTTACTGGATGCGTACCAGCAGAACCGTCTCTTCCCCACGGGAAGCCCGGATATCCAGCCCATCCTCCGTCTCTTTGCGGCGGAAGCTCAGCACATCTCCTTCGTAGCAGGAGGCCCGGAAGATGACATCCATCCGCCGAATGGGCAGAGCTTTGCGCTCCTCGTTGGAAAGACTGCCCATAATCATTCGCACATAGGCTGTGTTATTCATGTGGCCGCCCACATCAATATCCGTGGAGCGCACCCGGTATTCGTCATAGGGTGCTATCCCTTCAAAATGATCCGCAATCCGGGCAAAAGGCTCTGGTGCCGCTGTCCCATTTTCAAAACGCAGCTCCGCCGGATAAATTCCCTCCAGCGGCACCAGCTTGTGCGTCGCGGTATTGATGACAGCCCATTCTGTTTTGCCGGTCAGAACCGTATCCTCTCCGCAGCGCATAATGTAGCTGCGGTTACCGCGCATCTTATCCGGCTGCTCCGGCCAGGTTTCCAGTGTTACATTCTGCAGCATCCGTGGCCGCCGGATAAAATTCACCTGCGTCTTTACCGTCAGCCAAAAAAGATCCTTTTGGGCCATCGCGCCCAGTCCCACGCCGATCTGCTCCGCGTGGAAGGAAGCGATATCCATAAACAGCCCAAAGGCCTCAGCGTGGCTCAGCTTCCCGCTGGCATCGCAGATGCTGGGGCCGATCTGCCGCCGCATCTCATACTTTTCCATCATCGCTGTCATCCTTTCCGGGTTCCTTGTAAAATTCACCGCAATCTGATATATTAGGGGGGCTTGGTGCTATAATGATATTGTACCACAGTCCGTGGATTTTTCCTACCGTCAAATCCATCATTCTGTACAAAAGGAGCCGATAAAATGTGTACCGCTGCCACCTATCAAACCCGTGATTTTTATTTTGGCCGTACTTTGGATTATGAATTTTCCTACCCCAGTGAGGTAACTGTCACGCCCCGCCGCTTTCCGCTTTCTTTCCGCCATACCGGCAGCATGAACAAACACTACGCCATCATCGGCATGGCGTATGTGGCCAATGGTTACCCCCTCTACTATGATGCCATCAATGAGAAAGGTCTTGGCATGGCCGGGCTCAATTTTGTTGGCAATGCCGCCTATGCCGCCCCCTGCGAGGGAAAGGAAAATATCGCCCAGTTTGAATTCATCCCCTGGATTTTGGCCCATTGCGCCGATCTGCGGGAAGCCCGCGCCGCCCTGACCGGCATGAATCTGACCGGCACCCCCTTCAGTGAGACTCTGCCGCCCGCTTCCCTGCACTGGCTCATCGCCGATGCCTCCGGCGCCATTGTGGTGGAGAGCATTGCGGATGGGCTGCACATTTACGATGATCCCGTCGGCATCCTCACCAATAATCCCCCTTTCCCACAGCAGATGGCCATTTTGAACCGCTACCGTGGCCTTTCTCCCCACCAGCCACAGAATACCTTTGCCCCCGGGGTGGAGCTGCCCTGCTACAGCCGTGGCATGGGCGCCAAAGGCCTGCCCGGTGATCTGTCCTCCGATTCCCGCTTTGTACGGGCCGCTTTCACTCGCATGAACTCGGTAAGCGGCGAGGATGAGACAGAAAGTGTCAGTCAGTTCTTCCACATCCTTGGCAGCGTGGAGCAGGTGCGCGGCTGCTGTGAGGTGGCCCCCGGCCAGTATGAGATCACTATTTATACCTCCTGCTGCAATGCCACCCGCGGCATCTACTACTATACCACCTACGGCAACCCGCAGATTACCGCCGTAGATATGCACCGCACCGATTTGCAGGGCAGCACCCTCACCCATTATCCTCTGCTCCCACTGGAAATCAAACAGCAAAACTGAATCAAGACAGCCGGCACACTGCCTCATTAGGGCAATGTACCGGCTGTCTCTTTCTTCGTCATTCTTTTATCACAATGGGCAAGCGGCTTCCCATACGGCTCAGCAGCTTATTGCTGATGCTTCCTGCTTGCTCTGCAATACGAGGGGCAGAAATCCGGCTGTCTTTCCTGTTATCGACCAGCGTAGCAATATCTCCGACAGCAGCCCCAGGTGCATCGGTAATATCCACCGCAAGCTGGTCCATACAGATGCGCCCAACAATGGGAGCTGTAAATTCTCCGATTCGCACATACGCTCTCCCGTCGGATAAACTCCTCGGCAGGCCATCGGCATAGCCGCCGGGAGATGCCACAGATGATATACCGTCCCATCAAATACAAGACCCCTCAGTAAGTTTGGCAACAAATTGGGCCGGTTAAAGTAATCTTGATAGATATTAAGCGGAAGATACAGCAGAACAGACGCCGCGTAGATGGTGCCGATCTTTTTCATGAATCCCTTCAGCCGTCTATTATCACGGTGATACCGGGAAATCGTAAAAAGGCCTGTCGCCATAAAGTAAAACGGAATTGCCACCCGGGCCACGATCCGTGTTAGGAGATCCCCCACCACACTAACTCCGGCCAAAGGCGAGGTGTGGCAGGTAATGACCAAAATCGCCGCGGCCAGGCGCATTCCATCAATGCCGGTATTCTTTTCCGTTCCATACTGTCCGTCCCTCGCTTTTCTGTCTGTAAAAATAAAATCTCCTGCTTTTGTGTACCTTCATGGTATCAAAAACAGGAGTTTTATTTATTTGTTCCTCCGCACGGGTTTCCTCTTTTTCTCCGTGCAAATTCTTACGATTTTCCTGCGAAAGCGGCAGCGTCACCGTAAATTCAATCATATCCTCCGCGCTCCGGGCCTCTATCACGCCGCCGTGCAGCTCCACTATCTGCCGAGCAATGGCCAGGCCCAGCCCAGCGCCGCCGCTGCTGCTCCTTGCGGCATCCAGCCGGTAGAATTGCTCAAAGATACGGGCAAGCTTCTCCTCTGGTATGGTATCGCCGTGGTTCCTAAAGCAGATCACCGCGTTACTTCCCCGCACCTCCGCCGTTATGGCAATTTCGGTGTCTGGGTAGCTATAAAGCACAGCATTACGCAGCAGGTTATCCGGCAGCATCACATCCAGTATCGCCAGGTCAGGTGTATTCTCCTCTATCCCCTTCAGGGCGTCCCGGCCATTGTAGTATTTATAAACGGTATAGACGTCGTTTTTCAGGTAGACCTCCAGCAGATCAGCCAGTTCCCTCTCATCATCAACAACCAGTATCTTCTCATTCATGTTCTTGCTCCTCCACGCCGCACTTAGGTACATTGTAACATATGGCCGCAAAAAACAATAAAGCAGTCGGCTCCCCCAGCACCAACATCCATAATAGAAAAACCGGCCGACACCCCCTTTGCAAGGCACCAGCCGGTCTATAATGATATCTTTTACGGAATCTCACTGTTTTTATGAACTCCCGTCACCGAGAAAATAACCCATTCCGCGATATTCACCGCGTGGTCGCCGATCCGCTCAAAGTACTTGGCGATCATCAAAAAATCCAGGGTCTGCTCCCCGCCGGCCGGGTTTTCCGCTATCTGCGCTATCAGCTCCTTTTTCACCTTCGCAAAGTAGTCATCCACTATATCGTCCTCCGCGATGACCAGCTTTGCCAGCTCGGTATCACGCCGCACATAGGCATCCACGCTTTCGGTCACCATCTTAATGGTGTCCTTCGCCATCTCCCGCAGCAGGGCGCTGTTGGCGCACTCACAGTCCATATAGGTAATGATCTCCACGATATCCTCCGCCTGATCGCCGATGCGTTCCATGTCGGTGATCATCTTTAACGCGGCGGAGATCTGCCGCAGGTCCCGCGCAACCGGCTGCTGCTGGAGCAGTAATTTCAGACATAGACTCTCAATATCGCGCTCCTTCTGGTCGATCTCGGCATCCAGTGGCGCCACACGCGCGGCCAGCGCTTTGTCGCCGTCGGTCAGGGCCTTGGCGGAAAGCGCAATGACCTCCTCGCACAGGGCGCCCATTTCGGTCAGTTCCCGGCTCAATTGGGCCAGCTGTTCATCAAAGTGACTTCTCATTATCCGAACCTCCCCGTGATGTAATCCTCTGTCTTCTTCTCCTTGGGCTGAGAGAACAGCTGCTCGGTATTGCTGTATTCGATCAGCTCACCCAGCAGGAAGAAAGCCGTCTGATCCGAAATACGGACCGCCTGCTGCATATTATGGGTCACGATAACGATGGTGTACTTCTCCTTCAGCTCCATCGCCAGCTCCTCTATCTTGGAGGTGGAAATGGGATCCAGCGCGCTGGTCGGCTCGTCCATCAGCAGCACATTCGGTTCCACCGCCAGCGCCCGCGCAATGCACAGCCGCTGCTGCTGACCGCCGGAAAGTCCCAGGGCATTCTTCCGCAGGCGGTCTTTTACCTCGTCCCATATGGCGGCATCCCGCAGCGAGCGCTCCACGATCTCATCCAGCTCCGCTTTCTTGCGGATGCCATGTGTCTTGGGGCCGTAGGCCACATTATCGTATATGCTCGTCGGAAAAGGATTCGGCTTCTGGAATACCATGCCGATCTGCCGCCGCAGCTCGCTTACCTCTACCTCAGGCGCATGGATATCCTGCCCCAGGTAGCATACACTACCTGTAATGCGCACGCCCTTTACAAGGTCGTTCATGCGGTTCAGCGTTTTTAATAGGGTGGATTTTCCGCAGCCGGAGGGCCCAATAAAGGCCGTAATACTCTTTTCCGGTATCTCCATATTGATATGGTGCAGCGCCTGATGGTTCCCATACCACAGGTTCAAGTCCTGCACGCTTATGATATCACTCATTGTTCTTCTCCTTTCCAACGCGCTTTGTCACCACTCTGGCCGCGATATTCAGCAACAGCGTCATCGCCATCAAAATCGAGGCAATGGCAAAGGCCACCCCAAATTCGCCGTCCTCCTTGGCATAGAAATACAGCGCCACGGTTAAGGTCGCACCGGGTTTTGTAATTGCGGTAAAGAAATCATTCAGCACATGTCCAAACCCGGCCGTGAAAAGCAGCGCCGCCGATTCTCCCAAAATGCGCCCGACCGAAAGAATACACCCGGTGATAACACCATCCACACAGCCCGGCAGCACTACGGTACGAATCACCCGCCACTTGCCTGCCCCCAGGCCGAAAGCGCCCTCCCGGTAGCTCTGGGGCACCGTTTTCAAGCTCTCCTGCGTGGTGCGCATCACCGTGGGAAGATTCATAATAACAAGGGTCAAGGCCCCCGCGATAAGGGAGGTCTGCATCCCGAAGAACTCGCAGAAAAACAGCATTCCCACCAGCCCGTAGATAATGGACGGGATCCCTGAAAGCGTTTCAGCCGCGTATTCTATCACCGCCACTATGCGGCTCCCCGCGGCATATTCGGTCAGGTAGATTGCCGCCCCGACACCCAGCGGCACCACGATGAGAATGGTCGCCAGCACGATATACAGGGTATTCAGAATATCCGGCCAGATACCGATGGTCCCGCTCAGGTAGCTGGGCGCGGTGGAAAGCAGCTGCCAGCTCAAGTTGGGCAAACCTTTACTCAGTACATAAATAATCAAAAATAGCACCAGCGCCGCCGTCATGCCCGCCGCTATCCCCATCAGGATCTTCATGGTCGTGGCATAGGCGCGCCGCTTACCGCTCAGTCGTTGCTTCATTCTGTCAGCCCTCCTTGTTCCGCTTCAGCAGCAGGTTCAGCCCGGCATTGATAAGCATGATAAACAGGAACAACACCAGCGCTATGGAAAAGAGCGCCTGCTGCTGCAAGCCGGAGGAATAGGACATCTCGCTGGCCACTGCCGTGGTCAAAAAGCGCACGCTCTCAAATAGGCTCGGCGTCCGGCTAGTCGCGTTGCCGGAAACCATCATCACCGCCATCGCTTCACCAATGGCCCGTCCCACGCCCAGCACCACAGCAGCCGCTATTCCGCTTTTGGCCGCCGGTACCGATACACGGAAATATGTTTCTATGGGTGTCGCCCCCAGCGCCAGGGAAGCATCCTCATATTCCGCGGGCACCGCCTCCAGCGCCGTGACAGTAACCTTGATGATGGATGGCAGTATCATAATCGCCAACACAATGATTGCCGCCAGAAGACTCGCACCATCCGGCACATGGAATACCTTCCGGATGCCCGGCACCAGTACCATCATACCCACCAGACCGTACACCACCGAAGGGATCCCCGCCAGCAAGCTCACCGCCGATTGCATCATGCTTTTCACCTTGGGCGGGGCCAGCTTGGCCAGGTACACCGCTGTCAAAAAGCCCACCGGCACCCCCAGCAGGATCGCCCCCGCTGTGCCGTATACGCTGGTCAGGATAAACGGCAGAATGCCGAATTTGGGTTCCGCCGCGGTGGAAGCCCACACCTTCCCAAATAAAAAGTTCCAAAGCCCGATCTCCCGGATCGCCGGGATGCCGGAAATCACCAGGTACCCGCTGATCAGCAGCACGCATCCCACTGTAATAAGCCCCAGCAGGAAGAAGATCACATGGACTATAAACTCGCCGGTTTTCTTCATTGTTTCCTCCACGGAAAAGGACGGCCGCTATTGCCGCCGTCCTTCTCCATAAACACTTTAGTTGGCGGCTACCGCCCCGGCAGCGGAGATCAAACTCGCTGCCTCGGAAGAAGTGATGTACTCAAAGAATTTCTGTGCGCACTCGCTTAGGGCCCTGCCCTCTACGGTCACCAGTACAAAGGGGCGCTGGATGGCGTAGCTGCCGTCCTTTACACTGTCCTCGGTAGGTACTATACCGCCAACGGAAAGGGCCTTCACGGTGTCCTTAATGGAAGCCAGAGAAGCATAGCCGATGGCATCGGGGTTCTGGGCCACAGTGGTGATAACATCGCCGGTGGAGGTCAGTTCCTGACGATACTTGCAGGCATCGGTGGTGCCGGTGATGGTCTCAAAGCCGTCACGGGTGCCACTGCCGGCCTCGCGGCCGATGAGAACGATCTCGGCGTCATTGCCACCAAGGTCCTTCCAGTTGGTGATCCTGCCGGTGTAGATATCGGCGATCTGCTCCAGGGTCAGGTCGCTTACGGGGTTCTCTGGGTTTACAATAATGGCGATGCCATCATAGGCCAGAACGGTCTCCTTCAGGCCGGCCTCCTTTTCCTCCGCCTTCAGCGCTCGGCTGGAAAGACCGATATCGCAGCGGCCTTCCTGTACCGCCTTGATGCCGGAGCCGGAACCGGTGGGATTGTAGGTAAATGTGATACCCTTGTTTTCATTCATAAAGGCTTCGCCCAATGTATTGATGACCTTCTGCATCGAGGTAGAGCCATCAGTGGCAACCGAGCCGGTCAGCCCGGAGGGCTGAGGATCGGGCTGAGGATCATTGTTCTGTCCGCAGCCGGTCAGCAGCAGGGCGGCGGCACAGGTGATCGCCATAAGAATTGCAATGTACTTTTTCATAGTCGTGTTTCCTTTCTTTTTTTTCATGTTCTTTATTTCCTTCAGCGTCTTCATCTTACTGCCGCTGTGTAAAAAGCAAAACGCCGCATATGTAAAAAGAAAATAAAATCCGCCCTAATGAAAAAACTCCCCGGAGCATCTCTGCTCCGGGGAATCATAGACTATGGGCTATACCTCGCCCTTTTTATCCGCTACGATGTTATTGATCCAAATCCCCTTCTTCACCATCACGGTGCCGATGATGCACTTGATGATCTCCAGGCTTTGGCAGCAGGCATACAGCAGCAGAATGGGCATGGCCGTGTACCGGCTAAGCACATAAGCCACCGGAATATTGATCAGCCACACAAAAGCGCTGTCGAACAGGAAGGTGACCATCGTTTTGCCGCCGGCCCGCAGGGTAAAGTACAGGGCATTGGTCATGGCGGTAAAGGGCATCAGGCAGGCGCCGATGCGGATGAAATTGGTGGCCAGATGCCGGACGGTGTCGGTGGTGCGGTAGATCAGCGGGAAGTAGGTCCCCACAAAGGCCATCAGCAGCCCCACGCCAATAGAAATTGCCACCGAAAAGGCGGTCGTCTGCCGGGCTGTCACCTTTGCCTTCTCAAAGTCCCCGGCACCCAGCTCCTGCCCCACCATAATGCTGATGGCACTACCCAGCGCCAGGTAAACGCAGGCAAACAGGTTCCATATGGTGCTGCTTATGTTGGTGGCCGCTACCACATCCAGGCTCCGCAGGGAGTAGCACTGATTCAGCATGGCCATACCGGCGGCCCACAGGCCCTCATTCACCAGCAGGGGGGTCCCTCTCCGCAGAATATCCCGGAACAGGCGGCCGGGAATATGCAGCGAACGGTACAGCCCGGTAATATACGGGAACCGCACGGCGTGCCGGTGGGCCCAGCTTACTACTATGGCCAGTTCCACAAAGCGGGAAAGCACGGTAGCAATGGCAGCACCCACTACCCCCATGCGCGGGGCCCCAAAGTGGCCAAAAATCAAGATATAGTTGAAGGTAAGGTTGACCAGCACCGCCACAATGCCCGCTTTCATAGGCAGCAGGGTTTCCCCAGTTTCTCGCAGCGTGCCCGCGTAGGCCTGCGTAATGGCATAGGGCAGCATCCCGATGTACATCACCTTGATGTACTGCAAGCCATAGCGCAGGGAGGCTTCGGCATCTTCCACGGCGCCCTCGCCTTTCAGGTAGAGATTGATGAGTTGGGGGCCGAAGGCGGTAAAGATACCGATGCAAGCCGCGGCCAAAACCAGGCAGATCATGAGCTTAAAGCGGAGGGTATGGCGGACACCGTCCATATCCCGGTTGCCAAAAAACTGCGCACCGAAAATGCCGGCACCGGCTATGGCGCCGAAAACCAGCATATTAAAAACAAACAGCAGCTGATTGGCGATGGCTACACCGGACATTTCCACAGTGCCTACCCGGCCGATCATAACATTATCCAGTAGGCTTACAAAATTTGTAATTGCATTCTGCACCATGATCGGCACACTGATAGCCAGCACCCGATGGTAGAACTCCCGGCTCCCAAAGAGCTTATTTCGCATAATTTCCTCCTCTTTTTTTTGCAAGTATGTTCTATCGTACAAATTTTTCGGGAAATGTCAAGCCCTTTTCTGAAAAAAATTTTTGACAGAATGATCCCCCGCCTTTCCCAAGGGAAAAACGGGGGTGAAATTTTTTTCCGGCTGTGATGAAAAAACCAACCTTGTCTTAGGCGCGCTAAGCGCATACAGCCCATGCACAACCGTGTGACCCTATATTATGCGCGCACACGCACGCGTATGTAGCGCGCGTACGCGTATAGATAGGAAAAAGCTTAAACAAGGTTATCGGCCCGGTCCGGTTCCAGTGCCGCAGGCTGTTTGGGGTGGGCCTTGATGTACTGCGTCCACTTGATGTAGCCGTAGGTGGTATTGGTGAGGTAGCCCGCCTTGAGCACCAGCAGCACCCACTGGCCGGAGATGATATTGATGGCAGCCTCCAGCAGGGCGCAGATATACCAGGCGATCCACTGTTCACGGTAACGCAGCAGGATGAAGACACCATTGGCGATGCCGACCGCACTGGCGCAGGCATCCAGGTAGCAGACGATGGTTTCCAGTGTAGGCGTGGAGGAAAGCAGGCCCTCGATCTCCAGCGTGGTGAGGAAATAGCCTACCACCACCGTCCACAGAACAATGCCGGTGAGTACAAGAACCTCCTGCTTTCCCGTCAGGCGGCGGACCTCGGTGAGTTCTTCCTGCTCCCGGTCCTTGTGACGGTTCCAATTGATAAAGCTGATGATATCAATGGGGATCCAGAAGAACAGCGTGGTGGCCATAGTGGCGAAGCGGTAGGAAAGCACCACGCAGATAAGGATCTCGGTGATCTCCACGCCCAGTGAAACAATGAAATTCCACTTGCTCTGCTTGGAAATGAGCAGCTCACAGGTAATATTGAGGAAAATATCCAGCAAATACAGCGCCATGATGACCTTACCGTTGACACCGCCGAAGTCCTCCTCCGGGAAGATGATAGCGAACACAAAGGCCAGCACCGTGATGCTGATGAACCAAATCTTTTCGTAGGTGGTAAAGTAGTTCCAAAGGTTTTTCAGTTTTTGTTTCATAGTTTCTCCTCCATTATGCTTCCGGCAGAGTGATCAGACCGGCATCACACATTTTTTGCAGCGACATAAGAATGCCCAATTTGGCATGTGCCCAGGTAAGGCCGCCCTGATAATAGATGGCATACGGCTCACGGATGGGACCATCGGCGGAAAGTTCGATGGAGGAACCCTGCACAAAGGCACCGGCAGCCATGATGACCTCGGAATCGTAGCCGGGCATGGGGTACGGCTCCGGAGTGACATAGCTATCCACCGGGGCGGCACTCTGCACGCCCTTGCAGAAAGCGACCATGGCTTCCTTGCTGCGCAGCTCGATGGCCTGGATGATATCGTGACGAGTCTCGGAGGAGGAAGGCACGCAGCGGTAGCCAAGTTTTTCGTACACACCAGCGGCGAAGATCGCTCCCTTTACTGCGGAGGCGGTGACGGTGGGCGCCAGGAAGAAGCCCTGGAAGAAGGACTGCATCAGTCCAAGGGTGGCGCCCAGCTCCGCGCCCAGGCCGGGGGCAGTCAGGCGGTAGGCGCACTGATCGACGCACTCCTGGGTGCCGCAGATATAGCCGCCGGTGGGAGCCAGGCCGCCGCCGGGATTTTTGATGAGGGAACCGACGATCATATCGGCGCCGACATCGCTGGGTTCGATGATCTCGGTGAACTCGCCGTAGCAGTTATCCACCATGCAGATGACGCCGGGCTTGAGTTCCTTGACAAAGCGGATCAGCTCGCCGATCTGCTGGACCGAGAAGGTGGGGCGGGTGGCATAGCCCTTGGAGCGCTGGATGGTGACCAGCTTGGTTTTTTCGTTGATTGATTTACGGATATTTTCATAATCGAAGGTGCCATCCGGCAGCAGTTCGGTCTCCCGGTAGGTGATGCCGAACTCGGCCAGGGAGCCCTTGCAGGGGCGGATGCCGATGACTTCCTCGAGAGTATCGTAGGGACGGCCGACCGGAGAGTAAAGCTCATCGCCGGGGCGAAGATTGGCGGCCAGCGCCAGCGCCAGCGCATGGGTGCCGCAGGTGATCTGCGGGCGAACCAATGCTGCTTCGGTGTGGAAGGTATCGGCATAGACTTTTTCCAACGCTTCACGGCCGATATCATTATAGCCATAGCCGGTAGAGGCCGCAAAGCACTCCGCGCTGACACGGTTTTTCTGCATGGCGGCCACAACCTTGGCCTGGTTGTATTCCGCGATGGCATCGATCGCGGCAAAGCGGGGCTTGAGCTTCTCTTCCGCAGAGCAGCAAAACGCCAGCACCGCACTGCTGATGCCCATTTCATGATAAATCTTCTGTGTATCCATTGTTGTTACTCCTTATTCTCTTTCATCCTTTTGGGGCGAATTGACTTTGCCCAGTATCTCCATGGCGACATGATTCAGCACCTCGGCCCGGGCCAGAACAATGCCGTTTTCCTCATCGCCCAACACCAGCAGGCTATCCCCGGGGCTGAGTCCAAAAACCTGCCGGGCTTCCTTGGGGATCACGATCTGGCCTTTATCGCCGATTTTGACCGTGCCAAACACATGCTTGCCCTTTGGCATACCGCTGAGAATGTGCTTTCCCTTTGGCATAGCGGCGCTCCTTTCTTCCCACTTTTCCCACTTTTCTTACTTTGGCATACCAGTTTATTATAATCACTATCCGGCAAAAGTCAACCGTATTTGCAAAAGAAAACAGGCGAAACACCTGGTTTCGCCTGAAATTCTTGTGTGTAAAGGTTATTCGCTTTCCACTACGCTTTCGATGGTCTGCCGCAGTTCCTCTATCCCCTTTCCGTTCATGGAGGACACTGGGAACAGCGTGACTTGATCGCCGCAGGGGATCTCGGTACGGATCTCCTCCAGCCGGGCCCGAAGCTGATTGTTGGTCAGCTTATCGGTCTTGGTAAGTACCACTGCAAAGGGCAGTTCGCTATCAATGAGGAAATCCAGCATGGTGAGGTCATCAGCGCTGGGGGCATGGCGGATATCCAAAAGGGACAAGACCAGCCGAATGTCCCGGTCCTGATGAAAGTAGCCCTCGATGAGGCCGGACCAGCGGCGGCGTTCGCTATCGCTGACCTTGGCATAACCGTAGCCGGGCAGATCTGCAAAGCGGGCAACATCGCCACAGCGGAAAAAGTTGATGGTGGCGGTTTTGCCGGGGGTGGCGCTGACACGCGCCAGCTGCTTTTGGTTGAAGATCTTATTGATAAGGGAGGACTTGCCAACATTGCTGCGCCCCGCAAAGACGACCTCCGGCAGGGTGCTTTGCGGCAGCTGGTTGGCCAGGCCGCAGCTCATCTCAAATTTCACCAGATGAAAATTCATGTTGGCGTCCTCCCATTTCTTTTTCTCAACGGCACAGCACCGCCGAGGATGCTTCCTTGTGCTCGGCGGCCGCGGCATGATAGCCGCGCTTTTTGACACTGCCGGGCAGCTGTACCAGTGCCTGTTCCAGCACCTCTTCCATGGTGTGGACCGGCACAAAATGAATAGCTTTTTTAACGACATCATCAATTTCGGCAAGGTCCGGTTCATTGGCGGCCGGGATAATGACGGTCTTGATGCCGTTTTTGTAGGCTGCCATGCTCTTTTCCCGCAGGCCGCCGATGGCCAGTACCCGGCCCCGCAGCGTGATCTCGCCGGTCATAGCGACATCGTGCCGAACGGGGATATTGCCCAGTGCCGAAACGAGCGCTGTGCAGGTGGTGATACCGGCGGAGGGGCCATCCTTGGGGACCGCGCCCTCCGGGAAATGGATGTGGATATCCTTATCCTTGTAGAAGGTGTTTTCGATCTCGTAATGCTCCGCGACAGAACGGATGTAGGTGATGGCAGCCGTTACCGATTCCTTCATCACATTGCCCAGCGAGCCGGTGGTGATGGTTTTGCCGGTACCGGGGACGACCGCGGTTTCCACCTGGAGGAGCTCGCCGCCCACGGCAGTCCAGGCCAACCCATTGACAAGGCCGATGCTGTCCTCCTTGGGGACGATATCCTCGGTGATGTAGCGGGGGCCCAGGTAATCGGGCAGGTCAGCGGCCTTAATGGTAACCTTTTCGGTGGCTTCGCCGGATACCACCTTGGCAGCGACCTTGCGGCAAAGGGCGGCTAGACGGCGCTCCAGGGTACGCACACCGGCTTCCCGGGTATAGTGATCGATGATATCATAGATGGCGCCATCGGTCACAGCAATCTGCCCGACGGAAAGGCCGTGGCGTTCCCGCTGCTTGGGCAGCAGATGGCGTTTGGCGATTTGGAACTTTTCTTCCCGGGTGTAGCTTGGCAGCTCGATGACCTCCATGCGGTCCAGCAGGGCGGGCGGAATGGCACTGCGGTCATTGGCCGTGGCGATGAAGAACACATGGGAAAGGTCGAACGGCATCTCGATATAATGATCCCGGAAGGTGCAGTTCTGTTCGGAATCCAGTACCTCCAACAAGGCGGAGGAAGGATCGCCGCGGTAATCATTGCTGAGCTTATCTACCTCATCCAGCAGCAGCACGGGATTGGCGCTGCCGGCCTGCTTGATGGCATTGATGATACGACCGGGCATACTGCCTACATAAGTTTTCCGATGGCCGCGGATCTCGGATTCATCTTTGATACCGCCCAACGCGATACGAGCATAGCGGCGTCCCATCGTCTGCGCGATGCTGCGTACGATGGAGGTTTTGCCCACGCCGGGAGGGCCCACAAAGCAGAGGATCTGACCATTGATATCCGGCGCAAGCGCCCGAACAGCCAGAGCTTCCAGTACACGCTCCTTGATCTTCTTGAGGCCGTAGTGCTCCTTATCGAGGAGCTTGGCAGCCTTTTTGATATCTATCACATCTTTGGTATAGCAGCCCCAGGGCAGCTCTAGGCAGGTTTCCAGATAGCCGCGAATGACCGCCGCTTCCTGCGAATTGGGGGGCATTTTTTCCAGATGGCTGACCTCTTTGAGGAGTTTTTCCTTGTTTTCATCGGTGGTCAACAGGGCGCGGATCTTTTCCCGGAATTCATCCGGCTCCTCGAAGCCCATATCGCCTTCGCCCAGCTCTTCATTGATGACACGGAGCTGTTCCCGCAGGTAGTAGTCCCGCTGGTTTTTGTCCATGGCCTCTTTGACACGGTCCTGAATATCGGCCTCCAGCGCCAAAATCTCATTTTCGGATTCCAGCAGCTGGGCAATGATCTCCAGCCGGCGGCGGGCACTGTTCTGCTCCAGCAGACGCTGCTTATCCTGTACCTCGAAGGGGATGTTCCCCGCTATGTATTCCGCAATAAGCGCCGGATCGTCGCAATCGAGGATATTATCCACGATCTCTTTTGGCATCCGGGGCGCCAGGCTGATATACTCATCGAAGAGGTCCTTGACAGTGCGAACCAGCGCATCGCTGAAGGGGCGGCCCGCAATGCGGCCGGCCGCGGGATACGGCAGGATCTCACCGACCGAGGTGTGGTCTTCCTCGAACATATCGATGAGCTTGCCGCGGTAGCAGCCTTCCACCAATACACGCAGTGATTCTCCCTGCGAACGCACGATTTGACGGATCTCCGCCACTGTGCCTACTTTATACAAACCGTCCATCGACGGATTTTCTTCATTTTGATCGATCTGGGCCACTAGGAAAATCTTGCGGTCACCGTTCATCGCCATGTTCAAAGCGTGCAGCGATTTTTCCCGGCCTACATCAAAGTGCAGCACCATATGCGGGAACAGAACCAGCCCGCGCAGCGCCAATACCGGTACCCGAACCGGCTTCATCTCAGTATTTTTTGTGTTTTTCTCCATAGCTTTTGCCTCCCTTCACTATGGTCATAAAAGTAGGGTTACGATTGAATAAAGGGACGGTATGGGATCACGCGACCCCGTACAGCCCCCGATTCATGTCATATCCCATGGGTGCATTTCCCTGCCCCACGGGCAAGGATATGCAGCCGGATGTTATTTAAGAAACAGCACCGCGGCGGCGCTTCTGTGCCGGTGTGCCGGGCAGACGCAGCTGCAGGCGGGTGGGCTGCTTCATGGGGTCACGCATGATCATGGCATCCCCCAAACCGTTTACCATATCCGCCGTGATGACGATATGGGCCACGGTGCCATCGGAAGGCGCTTCAAACATCAGATTGCCCAAAAGCTCTTCCATGATGCCGCGCAGACCACGCGCACCGGTTTTACGCTCGATCGCCTTTTTGGCGATAGCACGCAGCGCATCCTCTTCGAAATCGATTTGGATATTATCCATCTCAAACAGCTTTTTGTATTGCTTGATGAGGGCGTTTTTAGGCTCCCGCAGGATACGAACCAGCGCTTCCTCATCCAACGCATCCAGCGAAGCGATGACCGGAATACGGCCCACTAACTCGGGGATCAGGCCGTATTTAACCAGGTCATGGGGCTCCACCTGGCGGTAAATGCCCTGCTCTTCCACCTCGGCTTTGGATTTTACCGTGCCGCCGAAGCCAAGGGAGGACTTATCGGTACGGTGGCTGATGATCTTTTCCAGACCATCGAACGCGCCGCCGCAAATAAACAGAATATTGGAGGTATCCACCTGGATGAACTCCTGCTGGGGGTGCTTGCGGCCGCCCTGCGGGGGAACATTGGAGATGGTGCCTTCTAGGATCTTAAGCAGTGCCTGCTGAACGCCCTCGCCGCTGACATCGCGGGTGATGGAGGGATTTTCGCTCTTGCGGGCGATCTTGTCGATCTCATCAATGTAGATAATGCCGCGCTCGGCCCGGGCCACATCGAAATCCGCAGCCTGCAAAAGGCGCAGCAGGATGTTTTCCACATCCTCGCCGACATAGCCGGCTTCGGTCAGGGTGGTGGCATCGGCAATGGCAAAGGGGACGCCCAGCACCTTGGCTAGAGTCTGCGCCAACATGGTTTTACCAACGCCCGTGGGACCCAGCAGCAGAATGTTGCTCTTTCCGAGCTCTACATCATCGCCATCGCCGCAGCAGATACGCTTATAGTGATTATATACCGCCACCGAAAGCGCGCGCTTGGCGGCATCCTGCCCGATGACATACTCATCCAGGAAAGCTTTGATCTCCTTGGGCCGGGGGACATTCAGCTCTTCTCCCTGTGGCTCGTTTCTTACGGGCCGGGGGGCCG
>ENA-ORPH01001879-ORPH01001879.1-human-gut-metagenome-genome-assembly--contig:-NODE-1879-length-18808-cov-4.336853_pt1 | contig 18808 bp, 23 predicted proteins | sample MGYA00242142_ERZ509074 | MGnify/ENA primary metagenome ERZ509074 (study PRJEB26280, sample SAMEA2338724) | human gut metagenome | biome: human gut; feature: human-associated habitat; material: faeces...
AAACCAGTAAAAACAGGGCTTTACTCGTATGGTAAAATAGGTCAACATCAAAAATGAACATCCATCCTACCTCGTATCGATATGGGGATAGGTGGCCGATATGTTTACACGATGGGGGGAATAGGTGAAAAAGCCCGTATTTATCGGCTTTTTCGAAAAATCACGATTTTCAGATTTTTTGCGTTTTCGGAGTAGACTGCAACTACACAGACAACCTGGAAAACCGATTTTTGGCCTAAAAAGGGTCAAAAACAGGGGTATAGTTTGATTCGAAAGCGAGATAAGGCGAAAATAGAGAGAGTAATAGGGCTTTTCTTTTTGAGAACCGACAGGATAGACCTCATTCATTTAAAAAAGTGATGACTTTCGAAGTCTCAATGTTTCCCCTATCTTCATTGAAACCTAGTATGAAAAGTGTTACATTTATCATAATCTAACAAATAGGAGAGCATTGTATGACTTACTCTGAGGCAATCAAGAAATTGCGCAATAAACTGATACTGCAACCGCAACGGGTAGTCGAAATAAAGGCAGGCTGTCAATTGATGACATGGTATTTGGAACAAGAACAGGTATAAGTGAAAATCAATTCTATATCACTAATTATGGAAAAACATCTGCATAATTTGGAGTTTTGGGTATGAAATATAAAAGAACTAAATTATTAACTTTATTTGCTAACGCCATGGCATTGATTAGTTGCAACGGTGGTTTGTCAAATAGAACCTTTGTTGAAGTTGGTTTTAATAAGTATTACGGCCCATCTAGTCCAACAAGTCAGGTGGGGCTGGCTTTTAAAGCGGAAAAAGAGCAACCCTTAAATGCAACCTTTAATGTTTATATAGGTGCAAGAAAAGGATTTGCAAAAGATTGGGAAAATGATCTATGGGGATGCAATCCTGGTTATGGGACATTTGTAATCAATAGAGTAATTGAAGATAAAGCGGGGAATGAACTTCAATGTGACTATATTGATCTCGACGATTTTCCTGACGACGAAAAATATCCTTTATCTTATGAAACAATTGAGGGCACTACCGATGGGGTCATCATGCATTATGAGGGCTTTGTGACAGACACATTTGATTTTGGCTCAATAGATATTTCAGAAGGCCACGTCGGCTTTTATATTTGCTATTACGATGATGTAAACCAAAGGCCATTTGAAGAGAATTGCTATCTGTATGGTATCTCTTGGGGCGGAAAGCTGAATTTCAAGAAGAACGATGGAAATCGGGTTTCCTTTGAACAAATTTAGGACTTATGTGAATAAAAGGCTCACTGAATTATTTGTTTAACAAAAATTTGTTTTCTAAAATATTATCGAAACAATGATAAAGACATATCGATCTCATCGTTTTCTAATAAGGTAGTTACCTTTTACCTGTTGCACTGTCAGTCATACGGGTCTACAAAAGATGTCGACTTCATAACCTTGGTTGTATTTGAGACATTTTTTTGAGGTAAAATTATGCATGTCGAGACGGTAGTGTTGCTGAGTAAAAAAACGGGTGAAAGCAGACGAAAATCAATAAAAATTGACGGATTTCCTACTTCTCAAAAAAGTGGGAAATCCTCTTTTTTATTACAAAAATGGGTTAAGTGGCAGTAAAACGGTAAAAAACAGGGCTTTACTCGTATGGGGAAATAGGTCGACTTCAAAAATGAGCACCCAACCTACCTCGTATCGATACGGGGATAGGTGGATGATATGTATACACGATGGAAGGAATAGGTGAAAAAGCCCGTATTTATCGGATTTTATTGAAATCTGTCGTTTCCTTGTTTTTTGCGTTTTCGGAGTAGACTGCAACTACACAGACAACCTGGAAAACAAAATTTGGGGCGAAAAATTGGCAAAAACGGAGGTATAGTTTGATTGAAAAGCCATAAAACAAGAAAACCATTGCCTTCACTTCAAAAAATATGCTAAGAAAAATTGGAATCCGTTTTAATAAGCGGGAATTTTTTAATGTGATTTCTATCCACTTACACGATTGAAAGCTAACTCAAAAAGTGTTACATTCATATCATGAGCGACGGAAATAGGAGAGCATTGTATGACTTACTTTGAAGCAATCAAGAAATTACGTAATAAATTGATACTTACACAAACTGAATTTGGTGAATTATTCGGCGTTTCTTTTGCCACGATTAATCGTTGGGAAGCAGGTAAGTTTAAACCAACGACAAAATTGAAAAGAAAGCTTGCTCCTTATTTTAGAAAGTACGATATTGAAATTGTTGAGTGACTGGCTCACAGAAAGGAAAAATATAAGATAAGTAAATATGAAGAAACGTGTATTTATTTCGTTCGATTATGATCATGATAGTGATATCAAAGGCTCTTTAGTGGCTCAAGCTAGAAATGACGATTCTCCTTTTGAAATTGTAGATATGTCCATTAAAGAAGCTATTGATCAAAATTGGAAATTTTATGCGAGAAGAAGAATTAAAGGGTGTGATTGTGTAATTGTTTTATGTGGGTTTAATACAGATACCGCCAAAGGGGTAACTGCTGAATTGTCTATAGCTCAAGAAGAAGGCGTTCCTTATTTTCTTTTACAAGGCCGCAATTCTTGCCATGTTGCTAAGCCAGTTGGCGCAAAAGCGACTGACAAAATTTATAGTTGGACTTGGTATAATTTAAAACTACTTTTGAATGGATATAGATGATTGATTTTTGCTCTAAGCACGCCGTTTTTTAAAAGAAAACACATAAGAATGATTGCCCGCAACTAAGGAGGAAATTTGAATGAGAAATGCTTTAATCGTTGGCATAAATAATTATCCAGGTCATAAACTAAATTGCTGCGTTAATGACGCAAACGAGGTTGCTCGACTCCTTGAATACAACGAAGACGAGAGCCGCAATTTTTCAATAATCAAATTGCTAAATGAACAAGCAACTTACGATAATATTTTAGACAAACTAACTAAGGTGTTCAGTGATGATTCTGATGTCTCACTTTTTTATTTTTCTGGGCACGGATTTGATGACAAAAACGATGGGAAAATTTGTACTATAGATTACCAATCTCAACATTACGGGATTCCGTTTAGAACAATTCTTGAGCATATCCGTGAATCTAAATGCAAAAATAAAATCATCATCTTGGATTGTTGCCATGCTGGAAAATTAGGAAACTTCTCTATGATTGGAGACGCGACTATTTTGGAATGTGGGACAACCATTCTTACGGCTTGTAATACAGGTGAATCTGCGATAGAAACGAATGGACATGGACTCTTTACGAAGCTTCTTATAGATGCTTTAGAAGGTGGAGCAAGCGATATTTTTGTGCGAATTACACCTGGATCAATTTATTCCTACATTGATTCGTCATTGGGCAGTTTTGATCAAAGGCCTTTATTTAAATCACATGTTCAGTCTTTTGTTACTATCCGCGTGGCTAATTCTAAAATGTCTTTTTCTGAGATGAGACGATTAATGAAATTGTTTTCGACTGAAACAGACGTTTTCCAGCTCGATCCTTCCTTCGAGCCCACGAATTATCCTGGGAGCAAAGAAATAGGAAAAGAAGATTTAAAGAGACCTTATTTTCAAGAAAATAATGGAGAAATTTTTGAACTACTTCAAAAGGCAACTAGTAATGGTCTTGTTCGACCATCTAATGAAAAACATATGTTTTATGCTGCAATGCATTCCGATACTTGCGAATTGACTGCTATTGGAAAGCATTACTGGTGGCTTGTAATAAATAAAATTATTTAAAGCATACTAGCATTTTTGTTGGCAATAAGATCGTAACATTGGAAAATATATTATTTGCATGCTTGAACCCAATGGACAAATCCGAAGGAAAAAGCAATGAACATGATGAACACGGATTTATGCCTTCCAACTAGAAGGCAATATTTCTGTCCATCTTCTTTGCTTTCCTTTTCGATAGGGCAAAGATGGCTTCTTCCAAAAAGGCAGAAAACAGGATCGAGGCCACCTACTAGACTTACTTTCTCTTATTACTAACAAACACATGTTGAGTGCATCACGTTGTTCTAAAAAACAGCTAAAAAAGGCTAAAAGTCGAGGGCTTTGACCGATTTGGAAAGGTCGAGGCCCTTTTTTCTTTGCTGGAAATCCGTCCGATTTCGGCCGAAACCCCCGAAAAAAGCCGCTTACTAGTAGGAGGAAACATGTCCCCAACCCAAATGTACATACAACCTACCTCGTATTTTACCTTGGCAAGGAAGAATTCATAAAATTAAATCAACAACAATAGTCAAAGAAATCTATTCCGATGAATCTTTGAAAAAAATGAGGGATATCTGCTCAAATCTTAGAGATCTTGCACTAATTGATATTTTGTCATCAACAGGAATGAGAGTTGGAGAGCTCGTTCTTTTGAATAAAGCCGATGTAAATTTTGTTGAAAGGGAATGCAAGATCTTAGGAAAAGGTAATAAAGAAAGAATTGTATACTTTGATGCAAGAAAAAAATTCATCTCCAATAATATTTAGAGTCTAGGTCCGACACTAACGAGGCTTTGTTTGTTGGTCTTAATGCTCCATTCAACAGAATATCAATAGGGGCGATAGAATTAAGGATTCGGAAATTAGGTTTAAAGATTGAAATCAAAAAATCGCATCCACATAAGTTTAGGAGGACATTAGCAACTAAAGCAATTGATAAAGGAATGCCAATAGAACAATTGCAAGTACTGCTTGGTCATAAAAGGATTGATACAACTTTACAATATGCAATGGTTAATCAGGCTAACGTAAAAGCATCTCATAAAAAATATATAGGATAGGAGCTGAATTTATGAACAAACTTAGCAAAATTAGACTTCAAAAATTGTATGAAATGAGTTATGGTGTTAGTACATCAAAGAACTCTGCTGGACATGGATTCCCATTTATTTCTTTTTCTACAATTTTTAATAATTTTTATTTGCCAGATATATTAGAAGATTTGATGAAAAAAACAGATAAGCAAAAAACCGAATCTTCAGTTAAAGAAGGAGATGTACTTATGACTCGAACGAGTGAAACGCCTGATGAGTTAGCCTATAGTTGTGTAGCATTAAAAGATTATCCTGATGCGACATTTAGCGGATTTGCAAAAAGACTAAGGACCATAAAAAGAGATTTGGTTTATTCAAAATATATGGCTTTCTATTTTAGATCACCATATTTTAGGAAACTTATTAACTCTTATACAACAATGACGTTGCGCGCGAGTTTCAATGAACATATTTTTTCGTTTTTAGATATATTTTTACCGACAAGGGAAGAACAAATTAAAATTGGCGACTTTTTATATTCCATTGAGGAAAAAATCAAGCTGAACAATCGCATAAACGATAATTTATCTTATCGTTAATCGATGGTTGCCTGCTCATTCATGAGCAATGGCAACAAGAAATCTCTTAATTTAGTTAAATTAGAGTTTTCTTTACAATTTCGGACTATTATACCTTTCAAATTTAATATCTCAATATCGTCTAAGAGTTCTTCAGTGTATTCAATTGAGTACTCTAATAATCTGTCAGAATTAACCACAGGCATTTTGGTTCCGTGAGAAGACTTGGTTGCATAATCAAATATTTGTTGGCTCGTCAAAGAATATAAAATCAAATTATAAAATCGCTCATCTAGAATTTCATATTGATATATAGTTCCTGTAACCGCCCCGTTACAAGGGGCAATACCTGCCTTCTTTAAATAAGGTCTTATCGAGCCAAACAAGATGTTCCCTTCTTTCATTTCAGTTAAATTTGATTCAAAGTTTGCTGAATCGTTCAATTGTGATAAAGAGAAAGACCCAGATGGCATAACACTCAAATCAACTGTAGGTATTTTTCTAATAATACTATCAATTGGTATGTTTATACGTTTAACTAATTTCTTTAAAGCAACCGTTTTTTTATCTTTTGCATTGCAAAGGTGTCTATTTATAATCAAGCTCAAAAGTTGCTGTAAATTATCGTTTATGCTATCATTTTCATAGAAATAAGGGTTATATACGAAGCGAAAACGGCTATGTTTCTTTAAGATCAGCGATTTTTGATTTGAAAACTATAGCCATAAAATGTAGGAGGTAAAAAAATCATGATTGCTAATAACGATTTTTCATATTGGGAATTGCAACTTAAAGAGACAGCCAACGATATTGACTCCTATATTGATGATATTAAGCATAAAAGTAGAAATGAGGTGTCAACAAACTTTTTAAAATGCCTCAGGGATTTCTATGACCAGGTTTGCTGCGTTTTATTCCTTAGTCGCAATAGTAAAATAACAGCTCAAACGGAATTTAATTTAATTCAAGATGGGCATGAGTTTGTTAGTAGAAATGCTGGGTTTAATTTTTTACAGGACTTTTATTCTAAATTGCGAGTTTCTGCATCGCATTATCGCTTGCCGAATGATCAGGCTGAGCGATTGCTTTTGGGATACATACAGTATTTGGTTCAGATCAAACTTCTTTTGAAGAAAGAGTTGAATTTGTTGATTTTAAATAATTTGGATAAGTATCCTTTGGATTTGGATTCAACATTTGAAGATTATTACAAGCTCATAATTGATGGCCTCAAAAAATTTGAATACGAGAAAAAGGAAAAAAGAAATTTTGATTCATACTATGTTCAAAAGAAAAAACTGATTTATTGCCATAATGTAAAATTCTACGAGTACACATTAACTGGTGTTAATGATGAAACCTGCAAGTTTGATAGATTCACGGCATTCTCTATGATTGACATTTTCCCCAATTATGCAATCCGAGCCAATTTACAAAAGATAAAAGTTTTCCTTTTCGACAAAAATATCGATGTTACTGTTATTACCGATTATGATGTTGCAATAAGGCCATGCGAATTCGACAGGCTTTTTAACATAGTTGGAATTCAACATACGCAATACCGACAAGACTCCAGCTATCGCTCTTTAATGAGATTTATTAAAGAACACAAGATTTCGTTGGATAAAATAACATGTCTTCCTAAAAGGCAATTTTCTATTTTTAAGAATGAGGTTTTTGATTCTGATAGAAATGTTTTAGCTCGATTTTTTGATGCTTCACGAGATGTTTTGGAAAGCCAAAAATATGGAAATAACACTTTGCGTTATCTAATGTATACAGTTAATAATCGGATTCTTAAAGACCAAATAGATCGATACAATGGAAAAGTTCTTTCTGATTACGTTAAAGTTACATCTAAAGATAGATATTTTGAGAATTTCCCCTTTGTAGCATCATTATGCAATCATAATCCGTCTTTTGATGATTTATGCTGTTGCTTTAATGTGGAGGAACATGGCTCCGAATTAATCAGACGCTTTATTTTGAATGAATCTAAGCAAAATTTATCTCTTTATTGGAAGCCTGGTCCTGAATGCGATTTTGCAAAGATAAAAAGTGATATTTCAGATTTTAATAAACTTTGTGACGAAAAGAGCACTAGTAAATCTTTTAGGCTATCCAACCTTGGAAAAAACTTTTTTATTGAAGAATTTGATGAATCGACTTATAAAATAATCAATTTTTTAAAACATTTATCTAAAAATATTAATTTTCCAGGATATGCCGAATATGCTAAAGCTAGGCTGCTTGAACTTGCATCTTTAATCATTGATGACAAGCAAAAAGAAGAAGCTGTTGAACAAGCTTTTTCTAAGAGCTCCGTTTTTGCTGTTTACGGACCGGCCGGTACAGGGAAAACCACCTTTGCAAAATATATTGTGGATATTTTTGGAGAGACCACAAATGTTCTTTGTTTGGCAAATACAAATCCCGCTCTGATGAATCTAAAAAAGAGAATAACCAATAGGAATGTAAGCTTTGATACAGTTTACAAGTTCCTTCATAGTAAAAAATATATTGACCAGCAATTCGAAATCATGATTATTGATGAATGCAGCAACATTTCTAATAAAGATATGTCTGCTATTTTGGATAAAATGAACAGCAAGTTGTTATTGCTGATAGGTGACATTTATCAAATTGAATCTGTTCAATTCGGGAATTGGTTCGCTTTACTAAAGGAATTCATAGGTAAAGATTGTTTTGTTGAGTTAAAAACTGAATTTAGAAGTCGAGAAAATCAAAATCTCCCAATACTATGGAAAGCGGTCAGGGACAACGAAATAACGATTAAGGAATATATAGAAAAAATGCGTATTTCCTATCCACTTGGGCCTTCGATTTTTGAGCGAAACTACTCAGATGAGATAATACTATGTTTGAACTATGATGGATTATATGGAATAAATAACATTAATAAATACCTACAGGCAAATAATCCAAATCCAGAAATCAATTGGCGACATTATACTTTTAAGGTTGGTGATCCCGTTTTGTTTTTGGAGAATAATAGGTTCGGAAGTTTCCTTTATAACAATCTTAAAGGCCGTATCGAATCGGTTATAATAGCAGAAGACGGCAGCGTCAATTTTAAAATCATTGTTGAAAAAGTTGTTAATCCGATAACAGAATCAGTTAACGGGTTAAAAGTTTTAAAAATCAACAATGATGGAACTACTTTGATTTCTTTTACTGTATATCGAACCGGTCAAGCGGAATACGAGCAAGATTTGCGACCAAATTATCAGATTCCCTTTCAAATTGCATATGCAGTTTCAATTCATAAATCGCAAGGATTGGAATATGACTCAGTCAAAATTGTCATTTCAAATGAAGTGGAAGAACTGATTTCCCATAACATTTTTTACACGGCGATAACTAGAGCCAAAAGAGATTTAAGGATCTATTGGACTCCAGAAACGGAAGAAAAAGTTCTTAGTTCGCTGAAAAAGAGGACTTTTTCGAAAGACTTGCCTATCTTTTTAAGCCTTCATAAAGATTTAAAATAATCGTTTTGCTCCATGATTTTATAAGGTCAATATTTTAGTATTTTAAGCTAAATTTAAAAATAATCACTTCCCATATATCAAGAGAAAATGCTAAGCATACTTTTCGTATTATTGACACGCTTACATCTCAGTTTTTTTCATTTTTCTATAGTCGTAAGCGGATATTCCAGATAATGCAATTAGTTTCTTTTTCGATATCTTTCTTTTCTTCATTATTTTCCATAAGCCAACATATCTCGTTTAACCAAAAAGGTCTCTATCATCCTTCTCAGGAGGGATAGAGGCTTTTTTCCCCTTGCGAGCACATACTCTAAGTGGTTCTTGAAGGCGGTGGTGATGTCGTGCGCGATAAAAGCTGGCCTGATTTCGATTCCAATCTTCTTGAAATCTTCAATCAAGGATTTCTTCGCTTCGTCATCCAGCTCGCAATACTCGATGGCTTCCTCTAACCCTTCCTGACAGATGAGTGAAGAGCTGAGAGTCAATGCATCGTGGTAGGAGATGTCCTTATCACTTTTTGGGTTCATTAGCTTTCTGGCATATTCTCCTTTTTGGAATGCTTCCGTAATCCCTGTTTTTTCATTCTCGAAATCCTTGATGAACCAGGTCCATATTGTTTCATAGACCATGCCAGCATTGATTCTTTCTCCCGGTGAGGCAATTCTCAAAATCGCGCTGTAGAGATTCTTCTCTAAGATTTCGAAAATCGCTCCGATGGTAGTGCTTCTTTTCATAATTCCATTTTCCCCACCTTGAAGCACGGCCGAAATCAATCCCGTCTGGTCTCGATTCGAGCCAGGCCCTAGAAGGTACATACACTGATGGTGTTTTGACTGAATCTAAAAATCTCTCTCTTTCCAATGATTCTGTTGCTAGAACTGATAATGATTCCTTCTATTTTTTGCAAGTTGATACGGACATGTATAAAGATGGCAGCAAAGGGAGTAATCAAACGGATTCAGTAGATCGGCAAATTACAATATCGGAATGCACTTCCATTGATTCTGTCCATATGGTTATACGAAAAGAAAGCTCTTATTTTGCATATTATAAAGGTATCTATGTACCTTTGATTGGTTTTTCCAAAAATCAAACGATTATAAGTGACTCGACAGTCCTGAATGCAAATCTGAGAAAATTCATGTCTAATTCCGAGACTGACAAAGAAGAGAACCATACAAAATACTCGAACTGTAAAATTAAGTTTTCGAGTTTTGCAAAGGCCTGGACTTTTGTCTCGTTTGCTTGAATCAAAAATAACTTTGCTTGGCTCAACAACAAGGAATTCCTTAGAAGTTATTCTTTTGAATTGATGACAATAGATCATCTAAGAACTCGCTATTGGAAGAAAAGTGAGTAACACCTTTATTTTCTACAGCCTATTCTGTTATAAATTTCATTCACGGCTTCTATATAGCAAACAAAGGAAGGATGATTGTAATCGTGACTCTGAAGATAATGATTTTTGATTCTTAAATAGCTGTTTCGGACTTCGTTCCACCATCCAGGACATTCCTTGATTTTCGCTGCTTTATATGAATAGTCTTCTGAATTTGGGGTAGTATTCCAAAAATACCTATCATATTGGGCGAATCCCGTTTTTTCATGAATCAATCTTTGCCAGTTTCCGCCTGAATCTTTGGTTACAACGCAAAGGTCGATTGACCATTTGTTTTCGGGAGAATCTTTAAAATTGATGGTTTTTGTCGTCAAACAAGAGGTTGAATCATCGACAGTGCCCAACCCCTCATTCGTCATTATCCGATTCATTGCCTTCCTTACGGACTCTTTGATACTTCCAGGATCTTCCCAATCAGGGCAGGAGATGATGTTTAGGTTGTAATCAAAGTCGATAGATTCGTTTTCGTTTTGCGTAACCATGTTTTTTGCACCGCTGCCGACCAAAAAAATCTGAGAATTGATCTTGTATTCCTTTCTCAGCAGTTCTTCCACCCTTTTTAGCATTCTGGAGGAATCGGATTGCGCTCTCCTTAAAAAATCTTTGTCTTGCACATAATGATACATATAGAATGACTCCTTTCAGTTGTTGTCCCAGGCCGCCCATTTAGTAGATTATGTGTGCTCTCTAAATCTTATTAGTATATATCAAACCTTATCAGTTATCAAGCATTTTGAGTTATGAATGTACCCTATTAAAGATGGAGCTCTAACCATTTCGAAACCCTTAAAGGAAATTAAATTCAAGAAAGGTATAGCCGAATAAAATCTACTATAGTGTTTGAGACGCATGGATAAATAGATCTATTCCCCAGTACTACTTAAGTGAACCGTTTTTGCCAGTTGCACAGTCATGTTTTGAATGCAGTAAACATGTTCCTTCCACACTGTGCCTCGTATTGGTAGACCTGTTCCTTGCGTCCAATCTACGCATGTTGAGACTGTGGTGTTGCTCAGTCGCAAAAACGGCTGAAAAAGGCCAAAAATCGTAAAAAATTGATGGATTTCATTATTCTCGAAAATGAGTGAAATCCATTTTTTGTCGAGAAAACCGCCCAAAAGCCGGTAAAGCGGTAAAAATAAGGTCTCTACTCGTATGGGGAAATAGGTCGACGCTCAAAATGATCGCCCATCCTACCTCGTATCGACACAGGAACAGGTGACTAGCATCTATACACGATGGAAGGAACAGGTCAAAAAGCCCATAATCATCGGCATTTTCGAAAATTCGTGATTTCCTCATTTTTTGTGCTTTTGGAATAGACTGCAACCACACACCCAACCTGAAAACCCAATTTTCGGCCGTCTTGCGCTAATTTCAATTCATGCATTCTATAAACACGATTAGAGTGTTTTCTTTCAGACTACCAGTGCACCTTTGCATTCTAATGCTTTCCGTACTATCAGCCTTCCCTTAAGTAATCCTGGCCTTTTCTATAGTTATTTTTTGAATGTTTTGACTACTTTTTGTCCTATTCGAAGAAAACAAAAAGGTACATGATAAGGAACATGATATTGCTTTTAAAAGGAACATCATATAAAGTATATTTACGTGGAGGTTTTGTCATGAGAAAGCTTGAAGATTTAGTTGATACAGACATTTTTGAAAATAAAGAATGCGAATATAAGCTTCACTTGGAAACTAGTGAGGACAAGGTAGAAAAATGGGCTAAAACGCTCGTTGGCTATGCTAATACATGTGGTGGATATATTTTGGTAGGCGTGTCCAATAAAAAAGACATCGTTGGTATAGATGGAGATGAACTTGACCGAACAAAAATATTGGTACTCAAAATCATAAACAGGCATATATTCCCTCATATCCAAGTGTCTTTTTCTGTTTTCCCGTGCGGAGAAGGTAAATATATTCTCGCTATTTGGACAGATTATTTGAACGAGATGGTCATATTCAAGTCTGGCGATTATAGTGAGAAGGTTTACATAAGGGAAGATGGTTCAACCTTGCCGGCGACCATCAGCCAAATCCTTTCAATGGGAAAAAGAAAACTTGGTATGGATGGTCAATTGTTGAACGAGCAATATGCGGTAAAAAATTTTTCCAAATTCAGTAAGTTGGCAATGATGTATAGAAAAGACAGGGAAAAACCAACGGAAAAGATGCTCATAAGCAAAGAAATCATAGGACAGGATGGAAGAATAACTGAAGGACTAAAAATGTTCTCTGATAGCTTTGATAGTGATGAGACGTTAGCTGTATGTCGGCTTTGGAACGGCTTCGACAAAGGAAGCAACGAGGTAATTGATAAGAAAGAATTTAAAGGATGTCTTTGCGATGTATTTATTAACATTATGGATTTCATAAGTAGGAATAGTAGAAGCGGATTCGTTAAAAACGATGACGGATCAAGACTCGACACATTCTCATATCCTGAAATTGTCCTGAGGGAAGCTGTCATCAACGCCCTGGCTCACAGGGATTACTCAATTGATGGGACGCAGGTCGATGTGGATATTTTTAAGGACAGGCTCGTCATCACTTCTCCGGGTGGGTGGCTCCTCCCCAAAAAGCCTGACGAATATAGCCTTGATTCGATACCATCTGTTAGGAGGAATAAAACAATATGCCGTTGTTTTGAGATGGCTGGATTAATGGAAAGGAGCGGAAGCGGCCTCAGAAAGATATACAATGTATACAAGAAGCTGAAATTCAAGGAACCAGATTTGAACGATCAGCACGACTTTTTCCTGATTACTCTATACGATATGCTTGGTGAAAAGAATAATAGTGTGATACTCAACGGGAAATATGATGAAGCAATATTAACCTTCTGCAATGGTGTCGCTCATTCTAGGGAAGAAATTCAGACACACATAGGATATAAAAGCAGAAGTCATTTTATGTCTAATGTATTAAAACCACTGCTAGAAGCCGGCACATTGAAAACGACCACGAATAGCAAATCAAAACACACAAAATATATAGCGACCATTAAGATAGACTGATGCCTAAATGTTTCTGCAAGGGACATGATGGGAACATGAGGAACATGATTAAAAAGTTCAACTTTGAATATATCATTGATATATTTGCTACATAAAAGGTTTAGTTTGATGGATAGCACATATTCACCAATACTATCTAAGTGTACAATTATTGCCAATTGCACAGCTATGTTTTGAATGTAGTAGATATGTTCCTTTCACACTCTGCCTCGTATGGGTAGATTTGTTCTTGGCGTCCATGTTATGCATGTGGAGACTGTGGTGTTGCTTAGTCGCAAAAATGGCTAAAAAAGGTCAAAAATCATAAAAAGCTGAAGGATTTCCTACTTCTTAAAAAAGCGGGAAGTCCTCTTTTTTGTTGCAAAAATCACTCTAATGCCGGTAAAGCGGTAAAAATAGGGCCTTTACTAGAGGGTGGAAACAAATCGACACTCAAAATGAACGTCCATCCTACCTCGTATCGACACAGGAACAGGTGACTAGCATCTATACACGATGGAAGGAACAGGTCAAAAAGCCCATAATCATCGGCATTTTCGAAAATTCGTGATTTCCTCATTTTTTACGCTTTCAGGATACAGTGCAACTACACATTCAACCTGGAAAACCGATTTTTAGCCTAAAAAGAGGCAAAAACAGGGGTATAGTTTGATTGAAAGGGCAAAAAACTCGAAAATCGTTATCACATCAATAAAAAATAGGTTTAGAAAATTTCGATATTTGTTAGGAATTAAAGGGAGATAACACATAAATAGACATGAATCATTAATAATTTCTGATACATCTGTTACACTAATAATGAAATTAGGTGATACGAATGAACCAAAATTACAAAATACTAGAAAAGATGATAGAGAGCGGAGATGGAAGCCTATCCAGAAAAGATGCAATCGCAAATGGTGTTCCACCTGCGTCTTTCGCAAGATACGTAAGTTCCAATCGTCTCGTCAGAATAAGGCGTGGCGTTTACGCGAAAGACGGAGCCGTCGATGACCTCTTCCAACTTCAAAGAAGATATCAGAGGATTGTCTATTCCGGCATAACTGCGCTTTATCTCCTTAGGCTGACCGACAGGATTCCGGATTCGATTGAGTTCACAATCCCTAAGGAGTGCCGCGTGAGAAAAGAAAGCATAGGGTGTAATGCTATTTGTCACATCGAAAACAACGAGGAGCTGTTTCATTTGGGAAATGTCAGTACCGGAACCATGTTCGGGAACAACGTCACTTGCTATTCAAAGGAAAAGATGGTTGTGGAGATGATACGGAAAAGGGACGATTATGATTCCGAACTTTTCCTCAAGGCAGTGAAGACGTTTTTGAATGGAAAGGACAAGGACATGGACTTCCTCTTCCAATACGCGAGGATGAGGAAAGTGGAAGAGAAGGCATATCGGATTCTGGAGGCAATGGATTATGAGGATTAACAGGGATTCGCTTTTTATGCGACACGGAAGGTTTGTTTTCAACAATTGATTTCTTAATTTGCTTGTTATAGTTGCAAATATTTAGAAAACATAAAAAAATGCAACAATAACTATGAAATAACAATGACGCAGTGTATAATAATAGTAAAGGAGGCAGGCTATGAGACTATACAAACGGGAGAGGTATCTGTCCAAAATGCGCGCTTTTTTCCACGACGATGACCTCATCAAAGTGATAACTGGGATACGCAGATGCGGGAAATCCAGCCTCATGCAGACCATAGCGGAAGAACTCAAAGAAGGTGGCGTTGCGGAAAACAACATTATTTACATCGATCTCGATAAACGTGGGTACAAAAGCATTCGGAACGCCGAACAGTTAGATGCATTAATCGAATCCGCCACGCAAGCGAAAGGGATGAAATACCTTTTCATAGACGAGATTCAGAACGTCGAAGGCTTCGAAGAGGTAATCAACGGGTTCAGGTCGGAAGGCGACTATTCGATTTTCATAACGGGCTCAAATTCCTATTTGCTCAGTGGGGAGCTCGTGACGAAACTGACCGGTAGATACCTTGAGTTCGAAATGTTTCCACTGACATTCGACGAATACGAGGACATGAAGAGGTTTTATGGGCGGGAGATAAACCCCAATGCCGAAATAGAATTGAATAGCTATATTTTGGAAGGCGGATTCCCACGAGCTATTCAAATTGACAGCCCTTCGGATAAGCGCACCTACGTGAAGGGAATCATCGATGAGATCTTCGAAAAAGACATAAAACGAAGAGTGAAAATCAAGGACGTTCAGTCCTTTGAATTGGTTCGGAATTACATCATCAACAATTTCGGCGCGACGACAAGCATCAACAGCCTGCACGAAGCACTTCTCAAAAACGGCATGGCCATCAGCCGCGCGACGGTGACTCGGTATATAAAGACGTTGGTTGACGCAAAGATTCTGTACGAATGCAAAAGGTTCGATATGAAATCGAAAAAAACGCTTTCCGGAGAGCAAAAGTATTACGTTGCCGACCTAAGTTTTTACTACGCGATGAACACGGACAACCGGATCAATTACGGGCCGACGCTGGAGAATATCGTGTATCTATACGCCAGAAGCCTCGATTACGCGGTAAGCGTGGGACGCATCGGAAAGCTGGAATGTGATTTCATCCTCAGGGATGTCAACATGGATTATTCATATGTGCAGGTGGCTTATAAGATATTGCAGAGCAAAGATACGGAAGATCGAGAATACAGGCCGTTAGAGAGCATACGGGATAACTATAAAAAATATGTGATGACAACGGACTATATCCTGCAAAAGAGAAATGGAATCCTCCATGTTAATCTGATGGATTTCATAGGCGGGGGAAAACGATTTTAAGCGTAGGACTTGCCCATTAAAAACATGCCAAAAGCGGATGCTACGATTAAAAAAATGGTTTTTAAAGAAGACACCGATTCAGGAAAAATCGCAATCGGCATGGGATGGGGTAGAAAAAATCATTCCCACGCAGAGAATAAATTACTGGTTTTCTGCTCGAAGAAGACGACTTATGCAGGGGGCTGTGGAAATCCTATACGAGGAAAGCGGGCTATGCCTACTTTGAAATGAACTTCAACAAACCAATTTATTCGGTGCTATATAGTGTAGGCTTTTGGAGCAATTCTGAAAATTTAGATGGTACTGCTGCGCTTAAAATAAAAGACAGCAATGGTAATTGGACTCAAATGACCAATTTGCTTTCTCTTCAATTAAACGCTAGAGGACAAGGGCTAAAACGATATTCTAATTATTTTCCTAACGGAATTTATGGGCTCAAATTTGAATGCACTGCCACAGCAACCGGCAGTAGAAACATGGGAAGACTGTCAATTGATGATATTGTTTTTGGTATGAAAGTCGGAAGCAACGATAATAATTATTACATTACAAATTATAGAAAGACTGTAGCATAAGGATAGGAGATGATTGGCACGATGAAAACAAATTTGAAGAAAATATTTGCATTATCCCTCATTTCTTTAGCCTTGTGTGGCTGCAACGAAGGAGCGAATGTCGCCATTCTCAAAGTCGGATTTGATAAATGCATAGGTACCTCTTCTCCTACTCCTCAGGTGGGCCTTGCATTCACTTCTAAAAGTAAGCAATCACTAAATGCTGCTTTTGATGTATATGTAGGCGCTAGAAAAGGTTTTTCCGAAGATTGGGAAAATGATCTATGGGGGTGCAATCCGGGATATTGGAAGTTCGCCATTAATAGAGAGATTAAAACCGAAGCTGGCGAGACTTTCAAAAACGATTACATGATTATTGACGATTTTCCAAACGAGGAGAAATACCTCTTAACCTATGAGACTATCGAAGGGACTGTAGATGGTGTCATTACGCATTACAGCGGTTATATTGAAGATACGTTTGATTTCTCCTCTATTGATCTAGCAAAAGGGAAAATCGGGTACCACATCGTTTTTTACGATGATATAAATCAAAAGCTTTTCGATGAAAATGTGTATCTATATGGCATTTATTGGGGCGGCACCATGAATTTTGAAAAAGTCAATGAAGAAGTTGTGCTCTCCATATAAATGTTCTTCGGCCAAAGCGAAATTCTTGCTGATCTTCGAGAGGAAACCAAATGCTTAAGCTTCCAGGGGTCGGAACTGCGCTAAGCAGTTTTATGCATGTTTCCGTGATTGGTCATGGAATGCTGGAACTAGCGATAATTTACAAAACCACCAATGCTTATGGGGTAACTATTCACAAGATGCAAAACTACGAGATATACTCGGACGATAGGCATCCAAATATCCAGAATATAAAAGCGATCATCGATTCGTTGCTGTCACAGGCATTAAGCACCAACGCTGTAATCAAAATTACAATCAATGAAGCCAGAAATTACGTTTGGGTTGGTGGAGAACAATATAGCGGACGATTGGTTTTATAAATAGTCTCTGAAAATGTCATTCATCTAAATCATAAAAAATAACTGGATGATGCAACCCATACATGTAAGGCGTGCAGTTTTTGCCAGTTGCACAGTCATGTTCAAGCTGTAGTAGATATGTTCCTTTCACACTGTGCCTCATATGGGTAGACCAGTTCTTTGCGTCCATGTTATGCATGTTGAGACTATTGTGCTGCTTCAGCGCAAAAACGGCTAAAAAAGAACAAAAATCATAAAAAACGGTTGGATTTCCTACTTCTCAAAAAGCGAGAAATCCTCTTTTTTGTTTCGTAAATGCATCAATAGCGATAAAAATAGAATTTTTACTCATATGGAGGAATATTAAAAAAGAACAAAAAGATATCAACACATTCAAAATATCTGCTAATAAAAAATTCAACAATATTTGGCTAGAAAATGTTTATAAATTAAATTATGTTAATAATGAACTAGTCAAAACAAACATAGATAAAGTTACATATAATAAAACACAAGATTCTATTGCTTTGAATTTAGAAAAGAATGAAAACTGTGTTGGATATTATTTTGAAGTTAAAGTTGCATATATTCTAAAAGATATAAGAGGCTTCATGTACTATACAGGTTCAATGGTGTTATTTTAAATAAATTTGAATTGTGGTCCTAAAAAAAATTAAGGCCATTTTTTATTAAAAAATAAATTTAAAATTATCTTATTCCAATATAAGTGTTATTTGTAACATTATCAGCATTTTCAAGTGCAAAAAATATTTATAATTGCACCTGAAATTAATAAAATAATATTATAGGTGCAATTTATGAGTGTAAAAAGTAATTTCTTTAAACTAAACAAAACTGATTTTGACAAATATTTAAATGATTTAAAAACCTCAAATAACAGCATTCATTTATTGGAAGATAAATTCTTTTTTAATCAAACAGTTGAAATATCTAATATGGTAATATCCTTAAATAAAAAAATCCTGGGATTAGATTTTATTATCAATTCTTTTACAGAATTTTCAAAAAAACAAATAATTCAATCATTTATAATTGATGAAATTGAATCTACAAATAAAATAGAAAATATTTTTTCAACCAAACATGATATTTTTAAAATAATTAGCGAAGCATCTAAATCCAAAGAAAAAAAGATTATATCTATTGCCAATGCCTATCAATATT
>ENA-ORPH01001882-ORPH01001882.1-human-gut-metagenome-genome-assembly--contig:-NODE-1882-length-18805-cov-2.629013_pt1 | contig 18805 bp, 18 predicted proteins | sample MGYA00242142_ERZ509074 | MGnify/ENA primary metagenome ERZ509074 (study PRJEB26280, sample SAMEA2338724) | human gut metagenome | biome: human gut; feature: human-associated habitat; material: faeces...
ACGTCCCACTACGTCGTTTACGGTATAACGGGTACCGTCGCCGCCCTCTTCCAGATCTCTGGCATTTAAGCTTTCCAGTTCATCGGAAGAAATCTTGCCGGTGTAGCCGATAATCTGGGAAAAATAAACACTGTCCACATATCGTCTGACGGGCGCTTCTTCAATGGAAACACCGTCCAGAACATCCAGATTTTCCATAATGACCGCACGTGTTTCTTCGCTGATATCCGTGGCTACGGTCGTACCTATGTATTTCTGGTAGGAAGTAAGCCCCATGGCATAGCGGACGGTAATCATCTTTAAGAGCTCGTATTTGGAATATCCCTTGCCTACGATAAAATCGGTCTGGCTGTCCTCCGGATCCTCGTAGTCGCCGATAGCGTATTTTTTGCCGAGGTACTCTATGACTTCGTCCGGTGTTGCCGTCTGCATTTCCAGTTTTAAGTCGGTCACGTATTTCTGGCCGTAGACATCCGCCAAAAAACGCAGTCTTCTGCTGTCGGAGGTCGCCGTAAAGGCATATTCGCCGTTTTCATCGATTGCGATGCCGAAATCCATGATAATGGAATCGCCGTTTTTTTCGATGAGTTTTATAAGTTTGCGGATATTGGCATTTAAGTTTTTGTTTTTGGAACGGCTGGTTTCATATACGTCTTCTATTTTTACGGAATAGGCAAGCTCATTGTAGGCGAGAACCTTCCCGTTCCGGTCAAGAATTTTACCTCTGGCAGCCGCAATTTCTCGGGTTTTCCGGCTCTCTAAGATGAAGTTGTTCAGGTACTCTTCACCCCTTACAATCTGCAGTTGAAAAAGCCGGTAAAGAAGAATACCGGCAAGAGCAAAGGCAATCAGAACCATAACCGTCACTCTGCTTGTCAATATGCCGATCAACTTCTCTTTAATACGTTCAAACAAGTTTCTGTTTACTCCTTTTTTTCGGTCTGTCCAGTCTGGTGTTTACAAACAGGATCAATGGATAAAGAAAAATAGTCATAAGCGTGGTATATACCACCTCCGGCAGAATCACATGCAGGAAGTAATAAGGAAAATTCAGTCTGCCACGCAGTAAAAACATGAAAATATAACATAAAAAGCCATAGGAAACATCGCTTAATACGTTGAGTACCATGGGCAGGATAATATCTTCCGGGTAAAAGCCACCGGAAAATTTACCGTTTAAATAACCTATGTACATCATTATGAGGGCGTGGAACCCGATGACATCCCCAAAAAAGATGTCACAGAGAAGTCCGCAGAAGAAGCCCACGATAAGCCCCCATTTTTCACCGCTCATAAACCCGTAGGAAGCGGTCAGGACGATTAACAGGTTGGGAACAATTCCGTTAAAAGAAAGGCTTTGAAAGACCGTACTCTGCAGTAAAAACAACATCCATATGAAAATTGCGGCAATAATTCCTTTTTTCAAAGCATTTCCTTTCCATGTCCGGCAGAGATGCTTTATGCCGGCATTTTTTATTCGGTCACGGTCTGTTTCAGTTTTAGAATGACCAGTACTTCTTCCAGATGTTCAAAATCCACGGCAGGGATGACCGTGCCGGATTTCGTCAGTTTGTTGGAGTCCAGCGTGATTTCGCTTACATACCCGATTAAAATGCCGGGCAGATACTTGTCGCTGATGCTGGAGGTAACGATTTTGTCTCCTTCCGCCACGGCATCCGCACTGTCTAAAAGCTGGGAAAAACGGATAACGCCCTGCTGCATCAGCTCCAGATCACCGGATACGATAAGATTGTCCCCGGTGGAAAGAACCTTGCCGCTGACGTTGTTGTTGTCGGATATGATGGATACCACCTTTGCCCAGTTGGGACCTACGGCTATGACTCTGCCTACAAGACCGCCCTCCGCCATGACATTCATATCCACGGCAATGCCGTCGTCACTTCCCTTGTCAATGGTAAAGGACTGGTACCAGTTGCCGGAGTCCCTGGCAATAATCCTGGCGCCCGTTTTGTCGTAGCCGGCATACTGTTCGTCTATTTCATAGAGAGCCTGTAAGGTATTCAGTTCGTATTTTTCCTGCTGAAGCTGGATGTTTTCCGCGGTGAGCTCGGCAACCTGCTGCTTTAAGGATTCGTTTTCCGAAAGCAGGCTCCTTATCTGGGAAAGCTCCTCCGCCCTGGTGGAAAACCAGCCGCCCACGGAGCTGATGCCCCGCTGGAACGGAACAACCACATAGCCTGCAAAGGCATTCAGTGGCTTGTTAAACAAATCCGTGCTGAAGGTCATAAGCATCATGCCGCTGCAGAGAACCGTCAGGAAAATCAGAATATACTTGGAGGGTACGGAAAACCGCTCCCCTTTTCGTTTTACAACCGGACTCATTTACTCATCCCTTCAATGGCATAGGCAACACTCTTGTAGTTATCATCCTGAATGATTTTGCCGAGACCTCTTACTACACTTTCCAGCGGTTCCTCGGCAATGTTTACCTTAAGTCCCGTACCCTGCGCCATTTCCTGTGCCAGATTGTGCACCTGGGAGGCGCCGCCGGTAAGGTAAATGCCGTGACGGTAAATGTCGGCTGCCAATTCGGGAGGAGTGCGCTCTAAAATGACCTTTACGTTGTCGATAATGGTATAGAAATGCTCCTGCAGGCATTCGTCCACAAGACTTACGGGGATTTCACGCTCTACCGGAAGACCGGTCACGATGTCTCTGCCGTAAACTACGGCACCCTTGCCCTCTTCGCAAAGCTCGCCGAGGGAAATCTTGATATTTTCCGCCGTTTTGCCGCCGATGATTAAGGAAAATTCCTTTCTTACGGCATTTTTGATGGCTTCGTCAAACTTAAAGCCGCCCACCTTGATGAGCTTGCTTAATACGATGCCTCCAAGGGAAAGAATGGAAATTTCCGTGGTGTCGTAGCCTACATTTACCACCAGTACACCCTGGGAATTCTTGACGTCGATATCCATGCCGAGACCGTCTGCCACGGCCTTTTCCACTACCATGATTTTCTTTGCCTTGACATTGGCATCCTTAATCAGATCGTAGAATGCTCTTTTTTCCACTTCCGTCACATCCGTGGGTACGGCAATGTAATAGTCGGCGGGCTTGATGCTGCCCTTCATTAAATCCTGGATAAAGTACCGCACAATGGTCTCCATGTTTTTGATGTCGGCAATGACACCGTTGCACAGAGGATAGGAAATATGAATATTGGACGGTGCTTTCTCATACATATCAAATGCAGAGTTGCCGTAAGCAAACAAAGTGGACTTGTTCTCTATGGCAATCATGTTTTTTTCCACCATGATACTGTCATCGCTCTTATTGTAGATTTTGATATTGTTGGTACCTAAGTCGATACCGAATACGTTGTTAACCAACATAAAGATTACTCCTTTCGGATTTTACAAAAATCCCTGTTCCTTGAAGCTTATATACTTGTTATCTCCAATTATGATGTGGTCTATGAGCGGAATATCAAGTTTTATTCCCAGCTCTCTGATGCATTCCGTAATCTGGCGGTCCGCCGCACTCGGTGCCGGGTCGCCGCTCGGATGGTTGTGCAGAAGAAGAATATGTACCGCTTCCGCTTTCAGGGCTTCCACAAAAACCTCCCTTGGGGAAAGCATGGAAGCTTTGACCGTGCCGATGGAAAGAATGATTTCCTTTAACAGATGCCCTTTGGCATCCAGACAGAGCAAAAGGACACACTCCCTTGTCCTGTGCCGCATGCTTTCCATGTAATAGGATGCCACCGTGCCGGAACGGTCAAAGGCAAGCTCTTCGTGGGCTTTCGCCTTTGCTACCCTGCTGCAGAATTCCATGACGCATTTTATCTGGGTGGCCTTCACCTCTCCTACGCCGTTGATGGCAAGGAGCTGCTCCATGCTTAAATGGTGCAGACCCAGGAGGTTGTCCTTTCCCGTGGGTGACAGGGAAAGAATACGCGCCGCAAGCGATTCGGCATCTTCTTTTTTCGTGCCGCAGCGCAAAATCACGGCAAGAAGCTCCGCTTCCGTTAAACTTTCCACTCCGAAACGCCGGAACTTCTCATAGGGACGCAGACGGCTGTCCGCATCCGGTGCTTTTTTTACTGTTTTGTCCATACATACCTCCGATACCTTCCCGAACTCTGTATGAACTACTCCTTAACGAATGAAACGATAAATAATCAGTGCAATGATAACTCCTATCACGCTGGCAATGGTAATGTGAATCTGAAGGGCAAACGTCAGAATGATAAACCCTAAATCCAGTACCAGAGGGCTGCTTAATCCGAATACCTGTCCGTAATTTAAGAAAGTATTGGAAAAATATGTGCCGATGAAGCTGCCCAGCATAAAGCCGATCAGGACAACCACTAAAAATACCCAGTTTATCTTTTTCAAGCTTATCCGAATGTCCTTTCCCACCTGCCGTATGCACAGATGTGTTCTAAAAGTCTCTCAACATATGGAATATATTCTAACACAATTCCTATGTCGTGTATATAAAATTTACGGAAAAAGTTTCGACAAAATCCCCTTGTCCAAAAGCATCTGCAGGGACTTCATGATGCCGAATTTCGCATGCTGCCAGGTAAGTCCGCCCTGAAAATAAACGGCGTAGGGAGGCTTGATGGGGCCGTCAGCGGAAAGCTCGATGGAGGAGCCGGATACAAAGGCGCCCGCCGCCATAATGACCTGTGCATCGTAGCCGGGCATATCCCACGGCTCCGGAGTTACATGGCTGTCGATGGGCGCTGCCGCCTGGATGCCCTGACAGAATGCAATGACGCCCTCCGGGGTGCCGAATTCCACTGCCTGGATGATGTCGTGACGGCTTTCCGTACTGTCCGGTACCACATGATACCCCAGTCTTTCATACACATTTGCCGCAAAAATAGCTCCCTTTAAGGCGGATGCCGTTACGGTGGGGGCTAAAAACAGTCCCTGATAGAAAGCACTTAAAATGCCTAAGGAAGCGCCCACTTCTTTGCCCAGTCCCGGGGAAGTCAGACGGTATGCCGCATTTTCCACGCATTCTTTTTTTCCTGCAATGTAACCGCCGATGGGAGCCAGGCCGCCTCCCGGATTTTTAATTAAGGAACCCACTACCATGTCGGCACCAACATCGCTGGGCTCGCATTTTTCGACAAATTCCCCGTAGCAGTTGTCCACCATGCAGATAACATCCGGCTTGATGCCCTTGATAAACGCAATCAGCTCGCCGATGCGTTTTACGGACAGGGTCGGACGGGTCTGGTAGCCCTTGGAACGCTGGATAGTCACAAGACGGGTCTTTTCATTGATGTTTTCTTTTATTTTGTTATAATCAAAGCTGCCGTCAGGAAGCAGATCCACCTGACGGTAGCTGATGCCGTACTCTTTTAAGGAGCCCTTGGAGGGACGGATGCCGATAACCTCTTCCAGCGTATCGTAGGGCTTTCCTACGGGAGAAAGCAGCTCGTCGCCGGGACGTAAGTTGCTCATAAGCGCAAGCGCCAGTGCATGGGTGCCGCAGGTAATCTGGGGACGTACCAGAGCGCTTTCCGTATGGAATACGGAGGCGTAGACTTCTTCCAGGGTATCCCTTCCCAAATCGTTGTAACCGTAGCCGGTGGTGCCAAGTAAGCAGGCTTCGGACACCTGATGCTCCTGCATGGCTCTTAAAACCTTTAACTGGTTATATTCCGCCGTTTCGTCGATGACGGAAAATCTTTCCCGTAAGTCCTCTAAAATATCGTCCGTAAACTGACAGACCTCGGGAGAAATCCCCATTTTTTCATACATTGCTTTCAATTCCTGATTCATATTGTTTGCCTTTCGTTTTTCAGTAATTCCTTTTTTATTTGCCGGTTATTCCTTTGGCTTCCATTTCTTTTTTCATAAAGTCAAGAATTTTGTCATCGTCATAGGAAAAATCCGGTTTGTTTATCCAGATGACTTCTTTCTCCCGCTTAAACCAGGTAATCTGTCTTTTGGCAAAATGCCTGGTGTCGCGTTTAATCCGGTAAACGGCTTCCTCTAAGCTGTATTCGCCGTCAAGGTATGCTAAAATTTCCTTGTAGCCCAGTCCCTGCATGGAAACCAGTTTTCTTGTGCAGCCTCTTTTTTTGAGTGCCTCTACCTCTGCTACCAGTCCTTCGGCAAGCATTTCGTCCACCCGCCTGTCTATCCGTTCATACAGCTTTTCCCGGTCATCATTTAATACAAAATAACAGGAGGCGTAGGCGTTTTCTTTCTGCCGCTCTGTTTCGTTGTGCAGGGATATTTTTTCACCGGTCTGCTCGTAAAATTCCAGTGCACGGATGACCCGCTTTATGTTGTTGGCATGAATGGCTCCCGCAGAGACTGGGTCCACTTCACGCAATTTCCCGTGGAGGTATTCCGCCCCTTTTTCTTCTGCTTCTTTTTCGAGACGGTCGCGGATGGTTGTATCCTCCGCATTTTCCGTAAAATCAATGTCGTAGAGGACGGACTGGATATAAAAGCCGGTGCCGCCCGTTAAGATGGGAACATGTCCCCGGCCGTAGATTTCTTCCATGCATTTTTTACACATTTTCTGGAAGGTAACCACGTTGAATTCTTCTTCCGGGTCAAGCACATCAATCAGATGATGGGGAACACCCTCTGTTTCTTCGGGTTTTATTTTGGCGGAGCCGATGTCCATATAGCGGTAGACCTGCATGGAATCGGCGGAGATAATCTCTCCGTTTACCGCTTTTGCAAGCTTTATGGAAAGCCTGGTTTTGCCCACCGCCGTAGGACCGGTGAGGATAAGAAGGGGCTTTTTCATAGGACTGCCTTTCTTTTTACAAACATTCTAAACAATTCGTTTGAATTTCTTTTCGATTTCATATTTGCTCATGGAAATAATGGTGGGTCTTCCGTGGGGACAGTTGTACGGATTGTCCAGTGTCAGAAGCTCGTCAATGAGCGCTTCCATTTCCGCAAAGGAAAAGCTGTGGTTGCCCTTTACGGCGGATTTGCACGCCATGGTGGCAAGCTTCTCTTCCACTACGGTCAGGTCCTTGTGAAGAGGCCCTTCCGACATTTCATCCAGTACACTTAAAAACAGTGTCTTTTCCTCCTGCCCGTATAAATCCACGGGTACGCCGCGCAGGGCATATTCCCTGCCGCCGAAATCCTCGATTTCAAAGCCGAGTCCGGCAAACACATCCTTACAGGAAAGAAAGGTGGATTCTTCCTTTGCGGAAAGGGTCACCACAATGGGCGGATTTAAGGTCTGGGTCACAATATCCTTTTCATGATAATGCTTCATCAGCCGTTCGTATTTTACCTTTTCGTGCGCCGCATGCTGGTCCACGATAAAAAGCTTGTCGGTGAAAGCAATCAGCCAGTAGGTATCAAAAATCTGTCCCAAAATGCGATACCGGGGGCGGTTCTCCTTTGTGAGCATCTTCTCATCAAAGAGGTCCAACTGCTTCGGGGGTTCAGTCTTCACAGCCGGTGCTTGTTCGGCCTGTTTTTCATTTGCAGGCATTGCTGTGCCGGGTGCGGCTGGCTCCACAGGCATCTCTGTGCGCAGGGTGGGTGTACTGTCTGCAACCCTGGCGGGTATCTGTACGAAGAAATCGTCATCTGACGAAGTATTGTCCGCCATGCCTTTCAGGGACTCTTCGGCGGCTTCCCTGATAAAGATATCCCGGCTGGGGGAACGGACCGCCTCGTAGCGCTGCTCCTCCATGACCTGGAACTGTCTGGTACGCTGCTGTTCAAACGGCTCCGGTACCTTTATTTTCTGGGTTTCCTCTTCTTTTTCTTCGGAAAGCAGGGCTTCCGGAATCATTTCTCTCTGCTGCAGCGCCGCCGCCACGGAGGAGGCCACAAAATCGTAAAGATAATTGCCGCCGGTAAAGCGCACATCCATTTTCGTGGGATGCACATTCACATCCACCATTTCTGTATCGATGGTAAAATGCAGAACGGTAAAGGGGAATTTGTGCTGCATTAAATAATTGCTGTAGCCGTCTTCCAAAGCCTTGGCAATCAGGCTGCTTTTTATGTATCTGCCGTTGATGTAATAGTTTTCAAAGTTGCGGTTGGAGCGGTTCAAAATCGGCTTTCCGAGGTATCCTTCCACCTTGATGCCCTTGGTTTCCTTTTCAAAGGGAAGAAGCTGGGATGCCGTTTCCTTGCCGTAAATCCGGTAAATGACTTCTTTTAAGCTGCCGTTGCCGGAGGTGTGGAATTTCACCTGTCCGTTTACCATAAGCTTAAACGCGGTATCCGGGCGGGACAGAGCCATATGTTCCATCAAGTCGATGATATAGCCGCCCTCCGTCATGGGCTGTTTTAAGAATTTGCGCCGTACCGGTGTGTTGAAAAACAGATTTTTCACAAGCACCGTGGTACCCGTGGGGGCACCGATTTCGGAGCATTCCTTTTCTACGGCGCCCTCGCAGACATAACGGACGCCGGTTAAATTGTCTTTCGTTTTGGTAATCAGCTCCACCTGTGCTACGGCGCAGATACTGGAAAGAGCTTCACCGCGGAAGCCTAAGCTTACTACGTGGGTCAGATCCTCCGCCGAACGGATTTTACTGGTTGCATGCCGCATGAAGGCATTGCGTATCTGGGAACTGTCGATGCCGCTGCCGTTGTCGGTGACGCGGATAAAGGTGATGCCGCCTTCTTTGATTTCCACGGTTATGGCATCCGCACACGCATCCAGGGCATTTTCCACCAGTTCCTTCACCACGCTGCTGGGGCGTTCTACGACTTCGCCGGCAGCAATTTTATCAATGGTGGCAGAATCAAGAATTTGTATTGCTGTCATGGGTTTCCTTTCTACGGCAGTTCCTTAATGGGAAGGAGTCTGCCAGCGGTTGTTCAGTTTACTCTGCAGACGGTATAAGGTGTTTAAGGCGTCAATGGGAGTCATGGTGCTTAAATCCGTTTCCTTGATTTCCTTGATGACATCCTCATCCTTTACCGTTTCAAATAAAGACATCTGCGCCATATCCACTTCGTCCAGATGCTCTGCCTTTTTTGGCTTTGCATCTCCCTTTATGTCTATGGCAATGCTCTGTACCTTTTCAGTGATATCGTTGTCGGAAAGCTGCTTTACGATTTCCTTGGCACGGTCAATGACCATGTCCGGCACACCTGCCAGCCGGGCTACCTGGATACCGTAGCTCTTGTCCGCTCCGCCCCTTACAATTTTCCGTAAAAACACAATGTCGTCCCCGCACTCCTTGACGGCGATGCAGTAATTGTTGACATTGCTCATTTTGCCTTCCAGCTCGGTCAGTTCGTGGTAATGGGTGGCAAATAAAGTCTTGGCGCCCAGTAATCTCCGGTTGCTGATGTGCTCGATGACCGCCCAGGCGATGGAAAGACCGTCGAAGGTGGAGGTTCCTCTGCCGATTTCGTCTAAAACAAGAAGGCTGTTGGAGGTGGCATTCCGTAAAATATTGGCAACCTCATTCATTTCCACCATAAAAGTGGACTGTCCGCTTGCCAGATCATCCGAAGCACCGACTCTTGTAAAGATACGGTCCACAATACCGATCTGTGCACTTTTTGCCGGTACAAAGCTTCCGATCTGTGCCAGCAGGACGATCAATGCTGTCTGCCGCATATAGGTGGATTTTCCTGCCATATTCGGACCTGTGATAATGGAGATCAGGTTTTTACCGCTGTCCAGATAGGTATCGTTGGCAATAAACATATCATTTTTGATCATGCACTCCACAACCGGATGACGGCCTTCTTTGATATCGATCACGCCCTTTGTCGTGATCTTCGGCTTCACATAATGATTTCGCTCTGCCACATAAGCAAGGGATGCAAATACATCCAGCCCGGCAATAGCCTTGGCTGTCTGCTGGACTCTCTGCATGTTGTCTCCCAGCGCGTCCCTGACCTGACAGAACAGCTCATATTCAAGTGAATACAACTTGTCCTCTGCATTCAAAATGGTATCTTCCATTTCCTTCAGCTTTGGCATCGTGTAACGCTCTGCATTAGTCAGTGTCTGTTTTCGGATATAGTCATCCGGTACCTGATCCTTGAAGGAATTGGTTACCTCAAGGTAATAACCAAATACTTTGTTATATTTGATCCTCAGATTTTTGATCCCGGTTCTTTCACGCTCCGTGTTTTCCAGCTCGGCAAGCCATTTCTTACCGTCCGTTTTGGCTCTTCGCAAAGTATCCGCATCTTCTGAAAAGCCTTCTTTGATAATACCGCCTTCTTTGGAAGAAAGCGGCGGTTCCTCTACGATCGCCGCATCGATCAGTCCGTACAGATCGGCCAGATCATCAATCTGCTCCTGCAGCTTCTGTAAAAGAGGCGTTTCAAATTCTGCCAGAACCGTTTTGATCGGTGGCAGCATCTGCAATGAATTGCGGAATGCGATCAGATCTCTCGGATTAGCAGTCTTATAACTGATCTTTCCAAGCAGTCTTTCCAAATCATAGATCGGGCTTAAATATTCCCTGAGTTCTTCTCTGGACATCGGATGTGCGAGCAGATCTCCGACCGCTTCCTGACGGAGCACGATATCCGCCTGCTCGATCAACGGCTGTTCCAGATAAGTACGGAGCAGTCTTGCGCCCATGGCTGTTTTAGTCTTATCCAGCACCCATAACAGGGAACCTTTTTTCTGCTTTTCACGGAGCGTTTCCGTCAGCTCCAGATTTCTTCTTGTGGCACTGTCCAGCAGCATATATTTGCTGGCAATGTATGGATTGAGATGTGTAATATTGGACAGACTGTTTTTCTGCGTCTCATATAAGTAGGCAAGCACAGCACCTGCAGCGATCTGTCCTGCCATAAAATCATCCACACCGAGTGCTGTCAGTGTATTGACCTTAAAATGTTTGCACAAAAGCTTCTGGCAGCTGTCTTCTTCAAAATGCCATGCATCGATCTTATTGATCGAAATGCCGAGGCGTTCCCGCAGATCGTCTATACTGTAACCGCTGACTAAAAAATTATCGTTACAAATGATTTCCGACGGAGAAAACTTCACGATCTCATCATTCAGCTTCTTTGTATCGGAAACCTCTGTCACATAAAAATCACCGGTCAGAGCATCCACGACCGCAATCCCGATCTTATCCTCCATATAAGCAACGCACATCAGATAATTGTTCCGGCTTTCTTCCAATGACATCATATTGAGGTTTGTGCCCGGTGTTACAATACGGATCACTTCCCTTTTGACAATGCCCTTGGCAAGCTTCGGATCCTCCACCTGTTCGCAGATCGCCACCTTATAGCCTTTGTTGACCAGTTTGGTCAGATAGGAATCCGCCGCATGATACGGAATCCCGCACATAGGAGCACGTTCTTCCTGCCCGCAGTTTTTACCGGTCAGCGTGATCTCCAGCTCTTTCGATGCCACAAGCGCATCGTCAAAAAACATTTCATAAAAATCGCCCAGCCGGTAAAACAAAATGCAGTCCTTATACTGCTCCTTTGTCGCCATATACTGTTGCATCATCGGTGTTAAATCTGCCATCTTCTGCCTCTTTCGTCATACCGTCTGATTCTCCGGTAACTTCTCATCCTATTTTGGTCAATCATCCTGCATTATTTTCGCAACACGGGATCATACACTATGTTACCGCTTATTTTCTACAGTTCCTGTATAGTAAAATCCGTGACATTCATCCAGATGTACTTCTGCAAGCGTTCCGATCAGATCCTCTCCGCCTGGGAAATGAACGATCGTATTGTTGGACATACGTCCTGTTACCAGGCTGTCATCCTGCTCATTTTTCTCTTCCACCAGAACCGTGACTGTCTGACCGAGCAGATTACCGACCCTGCTTCTGGCGGTATCCTGCACAGTTTTCAGTACTTTGTTGAAGTTCTCCTTCACTTCAGCTTCCGGTACCTGATTTTCCATGGCTGCAGCAGGCGTTCCTGTGCGCTTGGAATAAATAAAGGTAAAAGCATTTTCAAACTGCACCTTTTTGATCACATCGATCGTTTCCTCTACATCTTCCTTGGTTTCTCCCGGAAAGCCCACAATAATATCTGTCGTGATCGCAATATCCGGGATCTCCCGCCTGATCTTCAGTGCCAGATCCACATACTGCTCCTTTGTATAATGCCGGTTCATTGCTTTCAGTATCCTTGTCGAACCTGACTGCAGCGGCAGATGCAGATGTCGGCAGATCTTTTTGGAATGCTTCATGACCTCGATCAGCTCATCTGACAGATCCTTCGGATGGGATGTCATGAAACGGATCCGCTCCAGTCCTTCGATCTTTTCCACTTCTGTCAGAAGCTGTGCAAAACTGACCGGATGTTCCAGATTTTTGCCATAGGAATTGACATTCTGTCCCAGCAGCATGATCTCGATGACACCATCCTTTACCAGCATTTCAATTTCGCGGATGATATCCTTCGGCTCTCTGCTTCTTTCCCGCCCTCTGACGTATGGCACGATACAATAGCTGCAGAAATTATTACAGCCAAACATAATGTTCGTACCTGATTTGAATTTATACTTGCGGACGATCGGCAGATCTTCCACGATTTCATTGGTATCTTTCCAGATATCAATGATCATGTCATCGGATTCGAGCATTGTGACAAGCAGCTCCGCAAACTTAAAGATATTGTGTGTTCCGAAGATCAGGTTGACAAATCGATAACTCTTTTGGAGCTTTTCCACAACGCCCTGTTCCTGCATCATACAGCCGCAAAGTCCGATCTTCATTGCCGGATTTTTCTTTTTATAGCCGTTTAAGATCCCCAGTCTGCCGTACACTCTCTGATCCGCATTATCACGTACCGTGCACGTATTGAAGATCACAAAATCAGACTTTTCATCTTCGCCGTTATCAGCAAATCCCACTTCTGTCAAAATACCGAGCAGTTTTTCCGAATCTCTGGCATTCATCTGACAGCCAAAGGTAACCACACAGCACGTGGGCTTTCTGCCAAGCTTTTCTTCCATATCTGCTACCAGTTCCCTGGCGCGTGCCATAAAATAATATTGCCTTTCAGGCTCAGACTGCGGCGCAGCACCTGCCTGTCTGTAATCTTCCATTTTTTCTTCCAGTACTTCTTTTTGTATCATGTAATATAATCCTTTTCCGCATTTCGTTATTTTAACCGCTTCGCCGTTTATCCAATCCTTTATTTATTCCCGGATCTGTCCGTTTCCGATGATCGTATATTTATAAGAGGTCAGTTCACGCAATCCCATCGGGCCTCTCGCATGCAGCTTCTGGGTGCTGATTCCGATCTCCGCACCAAATCCGAATTCAAAACCATCCGTAAAACGCGTGCTCGCATTGACATATACGCAGGCAGCATCCACTCCCTTCAGGAATTTTTCCGCTGCTTCCTTGTTTTCTGTAATGATGCTTTCAGAATGGCCTGTATTATAGCGGTTGATATGTTCAATTGCCTCATCTACGCTGTCTACTGTTTTCATAGAAACGATCAGACTTAAATACTCTGTTCCATAGTCTTCCGGTGTCGCTGCTTTCAGATCTGGCATGATTTCCCTGATGCCATCATCCGCACGCATTTCCACATTTTTTTCCTGCAGAGCCTTTGCAAGCGGCGGCAGAAGCTTTTCCCGGATATCTCTGTGGATCACAAGCGACTCACAGGCATTGCAGACACCGATACGCTGTGTCTTTGCATTGACGATGATCTTCACGGCTTTCTCAATATCCGCATCTTTATCAATATAAATATGGCAATTTCCGGTTCCTGTTTCGATGACCGGAATCGTTGCATTCTCTACAACCGCTTTGATCAGTCCCGCACCACCACGTGGAATCAGGACATCCACATATCCTTTCATCTTCATAAATTCTGCTGTCACTGCCCTGTCTGTTGCCGTGATCAGCTGGATCATGTCCGGGTTAAGCCGGTTTTTCTCCAGTGTTTCCCGGATTACATTTGTTATGGCAATATTGGAATGCAGTGCATCGGAACCGCCTTTTAAAATAACAACATTGCCTGCTTTAAAGCAAAGTCCGAACGCATCCGCAGTCACATTTGGTCTGGACTCGTAAATAATACCGATCACGCCCATCGGCACACTGACTTTCGATATCAAAAGTCCGTTTGGTCTGGTGAATTTTTCCAGTACGTTACCGACAGGATCCGGTAATTTTGTGATCTGTACAAGCCCTTCTGCGATCTGGCTGATCCGTTCCTCTGTCAGTTTTAATCTGTCAAGCAGTCCCTGGCTCATGCCTGCCTGGATTCCTTCTCGGACATCCTCTGCATTTGCGGTCAGAATGCTGCCACATTCTTTCCGTAAGTTCTGTGCGATTTCAGTCAAAACCGTGTTTTTCTGCTCTGTTGTCAATAATGACGCCTCATACTTTGCTGTTAATGCCTGTTCACCCATCTGTATCAGATCATATTTTTCTGCCATATTCTATCCTTCCCTTCCTGTGCGTATCATTTATTTTCTATCTGATAGATTGCCTTTTCCGTTATGATGCATGCGGGCTTTTGATCCGTTTTTTCCGTCTCGATCCGTCCCGGTTCCACAAGCTGCAGTTCATATGCGAGCGCCGCTGTAGAAACCTGCGGATGTGCCTCCAGAAATCTGTCATAAAAACCGCCGCCGTATCCGATTCTGTTTCCCTCTTTGTCAAACACCGTTCCGGGCATGATGACAAGATCCCCCGGTTTCTGCTGCCACGGCCGCTGGGGCTGTGGTTCCCTGATGCTGCGGTATCCGCTCACAAGCTGTGAAAGATCCGTGATCTGGTAAAACTGCATTTTCTTTCCTTCCACTCTCGGGCAGAACACCAGCTTTCGTTTTCGAAATGCCAGCTCCATGATCGCATCTGTTTCCACCTCGGAGCCATAACCGGCATAGATCAGAAGCTGATCCGCCTGTTCAAAGGCTGGAAGCTCTGCAAGCTGCTTCTTGATTCTATCACTTTTTTTCTTTCTTTCCTCTTTCGAAAGGGCATCTCTTATTGAGAGAATTTCCCGTCTAATTTGCTTCTTCGTTTCCATATTTCTCGCCTAAGTTTTCTATCGTACCATCTTCATTGACCATATCAATGTTATTCAGCTGGCTGCGCAGATTCTTTCTGATACTTGCGACATATTCCTGTCTGAGCAGCGCCTGTTCCTTCTTTTCATCCTCTGTCAGCCCTTCTGCCTGCGATTTATGATAAAGCTCGTTGATTCTTTTGATTCTTGATTCTTCCATATGCTTCTCCCATACCTGTTGTTTCAAAATTGCATCATTATATTATAACAGAAAGTAGCTTTTATGCAAACCTTGAAAAGGAATTTCATCGGCACCAAATAAGAACCGTCAATTTGCAAATTAAATAGTGTCTGCTGATTAAGCGGATATCCGCAACTTCCAGCTCTTACATCTGTTCCAGTCATGCCAGAAGCGGAACAGATGCAAAAGAGTGTAAAGTATTCGCCTCTGAATCTATCGTTCTATTATTTTATTTTTTTCTCCTACAAGACTGACATTTCTTTATCTTCGGACATCAATTTTATTAAAACCAAAAAATGCCCTGCAATAACTATTTTGTTGTTGCAAAGCATTTACAATTCTTATTTTATATTCCTAACATCTTCCTTGCCTCTGTCTCTGTGATCCGCTGTGTCTCCATCAGATTTTGCAGCAATTTCTTTTGCGTAACTTTCTGACCCTCGGCTCTACCCAATTTTTCACCTTCAGCTCTTCCACGCTTCTCTCCCTCGGCATATTCCTCACGCTTTCCATCCTCATATTCTTCTGCCCGGATCAGTTCCTCGCGCCGCTCCCATGTATAATCAAGCACCCTACTTTTGGTCACCTCACTCCTGTTTTCTCTGAAAAATGTTTCCATGATGTGATGCTCTATACAATAATCAATTGCATCATTAATGACATTTGATATTATTTCAAAAGCGCCCTCAGCCGTTCCACCTCTGCAGCAAGGGTATCTGCTCTTTGGCTTTCATTCTCTGCTCTTTGACGCTCTTTCTCTGTATTACCGCGCTCAGATGCTATTCCCTGTTGTATTCCCTGTTCTATTCCTTCACTCTTTCCGGCATTGTATTCGGTTAGCAGGCTTCTTTCGTAATCTTCTCTTGCCTCACATTGCATACGGATCTTTTCATCTTCGCTTAATTTTTTCATTGTTACAACCATGTTTTCGAATACCTCCTCTCCGCTTGCCAGCTGCTCCAATTCTTCCAAAGTTTCTGCTTTGAATATACTTGCCCATTTCAGGAGCTTTTTATTGGTTTCAGGTTCCTGCTTTGCTTTCTCAAGCTGCGTCAGGTCAAGCACTTTGATACAAAGCTTATCAGAATATAAGTACCCATCTTCCACATCCAGGATCTGATACTGCGCCATAAACTTTGGATGATTCTCAAATAAAGTAAAATCTAAAATCCCGATATGATACGCCGGAAGCAGCATACTGTAATCCTGCCCGCTCTTTAAATTATCGTATGTCCTAGCCCAATATAAAAGTGAGCGGTTTATCCAATGAGTCTGCTTATAGACCTGCAGCTCGATATTGATGACTTTGTCATTGTTCAGAGTGAGCTTGACATCCAGAATGCACTCTTTTCCTTCAATTTCTTTACCAAGCTCGATGGGATTTTCGATATGGCAGTTCTCTATTTCTGCCTCATCAATCTCCAAAAGCGTTGCCAGAAGGTTACGAAGTACCTCTTCATTCTTCTGCAACACTGCGTGGAACATGTAATCGTTTCTCATTCCATAAAATTTTCTTTTCTCTGCCATTTGGTAGACCTCCTTTGTTTGCCGCAGGAGTGATCATGTATATTTATGCCAGTCCATCTACAGCATTCAACGATGCTCTATACCGATCCGCCGGATCACTTTGCATAAAATCTACAAATAAATGGCTCTACTATCTCATTTACCTGAAACCCCTGCTTTATTAATTTTTGTGGAATAAAGCATGAATTTCTTGAAATTAAGATATGATCCAGACATTGGATTGCCATGTGCAGCCATGAAAGCAGCCTCTGGTCTGACGATCCAACAGACTTGATAAAAGAAAATATGCTTTGCAATAACTATATCATTACTGCAAAGCATTTACAATTCCTGTTTTAATCTTTTCTGTATTTTTATTGTAGGGTTACAGTAAGCCACTTCTACCGTTCCAGCATTGCCTGCATATATCCCATCAGCCGATTTTGCTGCGCTGCATCCAGCTTTTGATATGTCTCAATTAATGTACCAAGCTCCGTTGTCCGGTCTACTACATAAGTCATATTTTGTCTGCTTCTCATTTCAATATGTTCCGCGCCGGACAAAAGCTCATATGGTGATACACCTAATACTTCACTTATGATCAGAATCTTATCAGATACCGGATTCGTCTTTTTCTTCTTCCAGTCACTGATCGTGCTCTCTGCAATTCCGGTTTTTACAGCAGATCATGTAAAATTATCTTTCTTATATCTGTTTGTTAATACATATTTGTCCGTTTATACGAATTCAATGGTACCTGACACCATATTTTTAATTACTAGCGAATCGTATCTTCGCCTTTTAATTGTTTTTTATTTGCATACATGGCTGCATCTGCAATAGAACATATATGTTCAAAATCCTCGTCTGCATCCGGCGTGGCAAAACCAATGGCGCAGCAATAAAGAGTCTTAGAAAGCTCCCTCCGCATATGATCGACCAGAGCAGGGACATCATCTTTTGAAACCCGTGAACATAAGATCATAAACTCATCACCACCGGTTCGATACAGGTGGCATCCCCTCGGCAGTATATTTTGAATGCACGCTACAATCGTACACAAAGCCACATCCCCGGCCGCATGGCCATTCTCGTCATTGAACCTCTTCAGATCATTTAAATCAATGGAAATTACCGCTGTCAGACATTTGCTCTTCATCAAATGATCCGCATCCAGATAAAAATACCGACGGTTGAGCGCACGCGTAAGTGGATCCCGCTTGAACTGCTGTGTCGTCAAATACATATAATAAAATACAATACTCACAGCTCCCGTGGTATTGATGAGTCCGTCATAATGGAAAAACGCCTCCAAAATGACAGCTATCGCGTTCGTCACCACAATGTAAATTGCAATCAGCGATTCGTATGTATGCTCCATCTTATATAACTTATTAGTCAGGATAACCAACAGGATTAAATAAAAACCGGAGGCAGCAAATGCCGTATATCCAAGTGGCCCCCGCACAAATTCATTCTTATCCGAGTAGGAAAAACAAACACCTGAAAATAACGCAGTGGAAGCGATCAACGTATTCAGAATTCCCGGAAGCGCAATAAATTTCTTAAACTTTTGCGACACTCTGTTACCACAGGAAAGAATGATCACAAAGCATATATTGATTGGTCTAAGCGCATACCCAATAATAGATACTGCCACACGCAGCATTGTCGGATACGGAAGTGTCGCACACCAGTATTCTATACTGTCAACGATAACCAGACACAGTACTGAGCTTATCGCAATGGAAAACAACCGAATTACTTTTCTCTGAAATACAGGATTTACATTGACGAAAATCAACATAAAAAAGGATATTAAAATCGTCGCAAAATTCAACTGTAAAAAATAATGAAACATAAACTCCCCCCCCTTTTCTATCTGTAAATATACAAATTACACATTATTATAACACAGAAAAGGGCGAATGTCTTTATAGGATTGAACTTTAGATTATAACTAAATATAGAGATCCTATATCTCTAGTTTTCGGCATACTGCATTTTAGGGTTACATCAGACTCTCTACATACTCTTCTGATTTACCCAGATCTTCTGCAATTTCAGCTATCGTTTTTCCTTTTTGCAGCCACTTGTTGATCAGAAAGCGATGTGTATCTTTCTCGCCTTCAGCTCTGCCACGCTTTTC
>ENA-ORPH01001885-ORPH01001885.1-human-gut-metagenome-genome-assembly--contig:-NODE-1885-length-18803-cov-3.566834_pt1 | contig 18803 bp, 10 predicted proteins | sample MGYA00242142_ERZ509074 | MGnify/ENA primary metagenome ERZ509074 (study PRJEB26280, sample SAMEA2338724) | human gut metagenome | biome: human gut; feature: human-associated habitat; material: faeces...
AATTAATAAATATCTATAGCAAAAAATCATATAATGTTCACGATATTATAAGTTTCTACGAAATATCAGAAGTAGAGAACTATTTTAAGAACAAATTGCTAGATAAAGATTTATACGCTTTAATTATTGGCATTTTATTTGATAATGCTGATTTTCAAAAGTTTACAACTGAAACTATAGATTTTTATTTAAATATATTAGCATCTTTAACAGCTTTTTACTTTGATTCCTATAATTCAAAAGAAAAGCGTATACATGTAGAACATGTTATTAGATTGTTTGAAAGATATATAAATAATATCCAAGTTGAATATGTAAAAACTGAATTATCGAGAGCATTGTTTCTTGGATTTGATAATTATGGTGGTCGAGGAGATTGGAGTGAATTTAAAACCAATTATGAGTATTCTGACAAGATGTTTTTAAATGAAATGTTCTCAAAATATGGCTATCTACACTTTTACGATTTATTAGTTGTAATCTATCATCTTCAGTATAAAAAATTACTTCCAGAAATACTGATTTCACTTCATTTCTCATTTAAAAAATACTGTGAATCCACGAATAAACGTATTAGTGATATGGAAAAAACAATCAGATTTATGAACCAAATTATGTATTTTGCATATGTAAATTTTGAAAGTGAAATAAAAAATGATAAGGAACTAATAAGCTCATTTGAGGGAATATTATGTCTTCTAATTGAGTTAAAAGATGAAAAATCTGCAGTCTTATTAGATGAATTTAGAATTCATTAGAGGTGCTTATGAAAAAGAGGCTAATATTTTTAATTGCAATTACGCTCATTGCACTAACATCTTGTGGTAAACCAACCGACACACCTACTCTAACTACTGATGATCCTAGTACAACAATTACTTCTCCATCAGATGATAATCAAACAACTAAGGAAGATGAAACTGCCAATATGGAATTAACATTAAAAATAAATGATATAGAAGTAGATGTAATATGGACTGACAATGATTCAGTAAGAGCTTTGAAGAATCTTGCTAAAGATGGATTAACTATAAATATGAGTAAGTATGGTGGATTTGAGCAGGTAGGTTCAATTGGTTCTACATTACCATCAGCTGATACTAGAATTACTACTAATCCAGGAGATATAGTTTTATACTCATCAAATCAAATAGTATTATTCTATGATTCTAATACATGGTCTTATACAAAATTAGGACACATTAATTTGTCTAAAAGTGAATTAACTGATTTGCTTGGTGATGAAGATGTTGTTATTACCCTTAATTTAAAATAGGTAAGAATATTTAGAGTTCTAGATTTATTTCAAATTATGGTGTATATTTAAATCGATAATTTAAAGTGCCAGAAAGTCGAGGAAGGGCTCGAAGGAGGTACTTGTTTATGGATTATCAAAAAGCTATATTAGATAAAGTATTAACGGGTTTGAAGCTAAGAATGCTTCGTTGTAAATCAGCTCTAACCCATGAAGATTTAGCTGGTTTGCTCCAATTAAAATCACCTAGAGTGATATACGATTGGGAAAGCGGAATGAAAATTCCTAATGCTGAAAACTTGTATAATCTTGCTCTAATATTCAATATGAAAATGGAGGACTTACTCGTTATGAGATAAGCCTCTTTTTCTTTAAATTGAACTATAGTACATTTTTAACATTGGATTGCTTTGTTATAATATAAGGGACAAATTAGGCAATTATGCTCATAATATTGCTAAAATTAGCAGAATTATGGTATAGTTAAACCTAGATACAAATGCATGTTCTGAAACAGTGGGGGAAGAACTTTACCTATATGAAATATTGGAACAAATCTTATGGTTGGGATATACCATATGAGGAGTAAACCAATAGTTAAAAGCTAAATTTCAAGAGTGGTATTGCGTGTCTAAACAAAATAACATATGAAGAGGATAAATGTTATTGAAGTGGCGATAGGCTAATACCTACCGTCACTTTTTCGTTTTAATGAGGTGTTAATAACATGAAGAAAAAGAGCAAAGTTATAGGCAAAGACTATGATAAATTAGAGAAAGATAATCTATGTTATAGAATCGATTATTATGGTCTTATCGCTAAAGATGGCAGAATTAAAATTGACACAAAAAGATATAAGAAATTCTTTGCTATCCCAGATAGTAAAATTGGAAATAGACATTCTGTTTATTACCTTCCAACTAAACAACATAGATCTGATTATAAATGTAATTGGTTTAGAGATTTATTATCAGGATATAAACAATTATGGTTCAGAGAATATAAGAGCTTTATTGATAGTATAAAGACTCCTAAGCAAGTAGAGGATAATGCAAGATTATCTTATCTTTCTGATGGCGTTTTGGAATATGATGAAGCTAATGCTAAAGCATTTGTTGCAGGAATGAAAAGAGCTAAAGATTATAAAGTTATTATTAAATCTCTATATGCTCAATTTTTTCATCAATTAATGTTCAGTATTGATGCACTATGCTTAAAGATGCTTACAGCATGTGGATATAAAGAAGAAGATTATACCAAAAAACAATTTGATATTTATATGCAAGGTTTACAAGGTGATAGTGCATTATCATTTAGGCAATATGCAAATTATCCTTTATATGATAGAGCATTTACTGTTTGGAATTTTCTAAAGCATAATTCTCTTAGATCATATAGGATTTTAAAACAATGGTATCCTAAAATGGTCTGGGACCCAGAAGATAAATATCAAAATGGTGAATCTGCACTTTCAGTTGTTAAGTTAGACGAGAAATTCATTTTAGATTGCTTAGACAACTTGCATCTATTCTTTGACGAATTATGTGCGAGATCTTTTGGTGAAAATGCTGAAGACGCACAATGGGATTATGATGACTATTTTGAAAAAGTAGTTCAAGATCAAATTGATGTGATTGTCAATCCGCTAGACTTGTAATGAGATAATGGAGGTGCACCTATGGGGTATTTATATCTTAATTTTTTAGAAAATATGAATCAAGGTAGTAAAAGTTGGGATGACTTTTATACATCTTCATTAAAAGAACAATATGAAGTCATTAAAAGAAAGGTTGGTTTAAATATTAACCTTCAAGAATTCTTATCATACGCTTTTCCTACGCAAACATCAAAAAACTATTACATTTCAATGCCTAGCTTTGATAGAAGAGTTAAACCTGACAGAAGAGGCAAAGATGTAATTTATAATATTGTCATTCGACCTGAAAAGGATTCATATTTAAACAATGTTGCTCCTAACAATTATGATTTAATGATTATTGGAGATGTTACATTTAATAATGTTATTGATATAACAATTAAAGGTATTGAATTAATAGATATTAATGTAGCTAAATTTGGTGAAATCAAAGTTAATTGTTATGCAGCAACTGCGACAACTACAAAATCTTTTACAACAAGAGATGGAAGATCAGTAACAGTTCCTGATTATGGTACAAGAGACCTTCAAAGTGCTGTTTTAACACATGATTTCGTAGATAGATTATGTAATGATATTTCTAGTTATCCTGTTCCAAATCCAGAAGAAGCTTTAAATACATTCCAAAAATGGCAAAACTATATCAATTTTAGAAAATATTATTTAGGTAAACAATCTGAGCGTTGCGAAGAAATTGATGATGTTATAGTTTGTGATTCCTTTATGGTTTCAAAAGGGACTTATCGCAGAAATGAAGATGTTTTTTCTGATTATCTTTTAGATGATATCGCAGACTTTGCACGTGGTGAACAAATTATACTTTCAAAAAATGTTAATGGCTCTGAGAGTTTTCCTTTAATTAGAGTAGATATTAACAAGAATAGAAAAACAGTTCTTAGTGAAACTATCGGTAAATCTGGCAAGGGTAAAAACAAATATGAAGTTAATCTCCAGAGATACACAAAAGATGCTATGGGTTTATCTCCAACACCACCAGAATATGATGAGAATGGAAATATAGCAAAAGGTTCTAAATTTTATCAGTACTTACTTGGTGAAAGATATTTGTTAACGCATATTGATATTGAACCAGACTGTACTGAATTAGAAAAAGAATTTGATAAGAATTGTAAAAACGCGTTTAATGAAATAGATACACGTTATTCAAGCATTATCAGTAATGATTTAAACCATTTTATGAATGGACAAAGACCAATTACTGAAAATCAATACAATTCGATTTTTGATAAGTATGTTGAAGAATTAAATAATGCTTTAAACTTAGATGTTGAAAACAATAAGGATAGAGAAGTAAAGCGTGAATATGAAGCAGCACTTAAGAATGCAGCGACACCTTTTGAAAATGAAATAAAGAAAATCAATTCATCTTTTGATGATAAGGTCAAGAAGATTAAAAAAGAAAAATCAAAGGAAAAAGATGAAAAGAAAAGAATAGATGAACTTCAGAAAGAAAAAGATTCTGAAATTAAAAGAATCGAGTTAGAAAAGGAAACAGCTTTATCTAACATTTCTTTAAAAGATTTTTATGTTGAGAGAAATAAAAAGTTAATTGAAAATAAGAAGAAGAGTCTTTCTATTCAAATGCAAGCTGAACTTGATAGAATAAGCAAAGATAAAAAGAAACAATTAGAAATTCAGTATAAGAATCAAATTGAAGATGAAAAAACTGATGCTAATTCTAAATTTAGAAAGCAATTTGAAGCTGATAAAGCAATTAAAATAGAAAATGAAACAATAAGAAGGTATCAAATATATTTTAGACCGGATGCAGCAGAAGATAAGCTTTCGAATATTAAAAAAGAAATTGAAACAATTAATGCTCAATATCTTACATATGATAATAGAGCTGAAAAAGCTAAAATTGATAGACAAGAAAAAGCATTAAATTCATTCATGGGTGGATATGTAAAGAATCCATTCTTACCCACATATTTATTCTCACCTGAAACATTAGCACAAGCACCTATAAGTGCAATGAAAGATCCTGACTGGTGTCTTGAAAGCTTGAACGATGGTCAAAAATTAGCCGTTAAAAAAGCTTTGGCAAGCGAAAGTATATTCTTATTACAAGGCCCTCCAGGAACTGGTAAAACGCAAGTGATTGCAGAAATAACTGCTCAATTAGCTAGACAAGGTAAGAAGGTACTTATTTCTTCTGAAACACATAAGGCAATTGATAATGTATTTGAAAGATTACCTAAGATTCCAGAGATTCGTCCGCTACGTTTAATTCCATCTCAAAATGGAAAGGAGACTAATTATAGTCCAGAACGTTTGGTTGATAATTTCTATTTAAACATTAGTGGTAATCTAGAAAAGCAAATCAACAGATTTGAGCATTTTGAAGAAGCTAAGAAGACTTTCGATGAACAGATGAGCTTGTTAAGAAGAGATTATGATAGAATCTTAAGACTTAAAAAAGAAAATATCCAAATCGAAAATCAACGAAATGGATTACTAGAAACTATCAATAAATACAATAAAAATTTAGAAGATTATCGTGATAACCTAGCTACTATTAATGCTGAACTGGATGAGTATAGAAGAACAAACAAATATATTGATTCATTAAGATTCGTAACTGAAGGTATTAAGGAACAATATATTGATGAACTTAAGAATAGAATTCAATCATTATTACAAACATTCAGTAGTTTGGCATCAGTTAATGTTGATTCTGCATTTGAACTTTATCATCTTGATATAGGTGAAGTAAGAAATGAATTATCGCATATTTTATCTGATGATACAGTTGGAAAACTAGAAGGACGAAGAACTCAACTTCGTAATGAGCTACAAAAATTAAGAGATCCTGACACAGATGAAGCACCTGAAGAAGGTGATGAGAATTATGATGAATACAAGAAATATCAAAGTGAACTTAAAAAGGTAGTAAATCAAATTAAATCTGCTACTAAAAATACTGATTTTGATTTTTCTTCAAGCAAAATCCATGCAATTGTCCCATCTATTATTAATGATAAGAACCTACTAAAAGTTCTTCCTGAGCAACTAACTTCATTTAAGATTCAAGCTCAGACAATAATTAATGAAATAAAAGAAAATGTAGATATTTCTATCAATAAATATTCATCACAATATGATGATCTTAATTCGAAAATGATTGATGTTCAAAGAGAGATAAGTCAAAGTAAGTCTTTATATGAAGAATTGGGTAATAATCAAGGTATAGAAGAATACAATGAGCTTAATTCTCAATTGAAACAAAAAATAACTAGATTTTTTAGAGATTTCGATATCATTAGAGAATATGATTCTGATAATCTAGAAACAGCATTCACTATAATTACTGAAGAGTGGAATAAGCTTGAGTATGATTATAAAAGAACTGCAGCTCAAAATAAAAAGAAAATCCCTATGTATAAAGAGATTTGTAAGTACTTAGAGCAAGAAGATATTCTTGAAGAAGATAGACAAGCTTATACTAGAGAACTTTATAATTGTGTAAATGTCTTTGGTATTACATGTACAAGTAGATATAGATTTACAAAGTCTCAACTTGCAGAACTTGAAAGATATGGCATCGAATCCGTTGATATTAAATCGCAAGGAATAGATGTAGTCATTATCGATGAAGTTTCAAAATCTTCATTCTTAGATTTATTGATTCCAATTTTATATGGTAAGACAGTTATATTAGTAGGTGACCATCGACAATTACCACCAATGTATGACTTAAGACATATGAGAAAAGAAGACTTTGAAGGTCTTGATGAAGATGTAATTACAAAAGAAATAAATGATTCATATACTGAATTATATGAGGAATGTTTCTTCAAGACATTATATGAAAAAGTACCACAAGACTTTAGAGTAATGCTTAATAAACAATATCGTTGTCACAGCCATATCATGGAAGTATTCAATCATTTCTATGGTGGAAGTCAAAAAGGACTTATGGTTGGTAAGAAGCAACAAGATGATGAAAAACAACACAATCTAACTGTTAAGATTAATGGTAATACAATTATTGAACCAAAATATCATGTATATTTTATTGATTGTGACCAAAAAGAATCAAGTGCTTATGAAGGTAGTACTTCAAAAGTTAATGAACAAGAAGCACAAGTTGCTATTCAATTGTTAAAACAAATTGATAAAGCAAGTATTGACGCAGTTAATTCAGGAAAAGTTATCGTTAATAAGTCTAAGAAGATAGATGAAAGATTAAGCGCAGGTATAATTTGTACTTATGGTGACCAAGCATCATTGATTAAGAAAATGAGAAGAGGGCAAAGATATGATGGGTTATCTGAAAAACAAGATGAACGATTGATTATCAGTACTGTCGATGACTTCCAGGGTGATGAGCGTGATGTAATAATTCTGTCTATGGTTCGTAATCCTGCTAATGCAGAAAAAGCTAATGCTGAATTCATCAAGAAGTTTGAAAGAATTAACGTTGCATTATCTCGTGCAAGAAAGCTTTTGATTGTTGTAGGTTCTAAGAAATACCTATCTGAAGCTGGAATAATCGATTTACCTGATTTGACAGGAGATCATTTCTTAGATAAAAAGAATTTCCACGTTTATAAGGAAATAATTGACACTATTTACTTTAGGGGTAAGGTGTTAACTGCAAATGATATAATAGGAGAGTGATAGATTATGGATGAAAAAATATTAAAGCAATTAAAAACTACTTGTCCATTTCCTCTTCTAATATATAAGACAAGCGTGAAATATAATGAAGTTCGTAAAGCTTCTGGCATCGCTTATATACTCTTAGATTTGATTCAAAAAGAAAGTGAATCTAATGACAAGATATCAGATGTTTTATTAAAGTTTGGTATTCCTGCAAACTTACATTATATATTTGGACAAGAAATAGCTAACTTGATGAGTATAGATATTTTATCTTCTCATTTTGATCCATCTTACTTTGCAAAGCCAACATATTTTAAACAAATAATAATTGGTGATGTTGAACTTACACTTAAAGGAAAGAAAATGTTCCAAGATGGTGCAATCCCAACTGGTGCAGAAAAGGTAAAAGTTAAAGATATTTACTATAGTCCAGTTACAAGAAAGTTTGATGTTGAAAGCAAAGTTCCATATATGACTCTAGGAAGTTCATTCTTGGGTGATGATTTTATGGATCATGTTAAAGTTGACATAAGTGGAATGGAAGATTATATTAATGCTAATGGGACTAAAATTGGTTTAAAAGCTGAAGAAAGAGTTGTATCTTTTGAATGTGAGGAACCACAAAAAATGCATACAAGAAAAGAAGAAGGAATGACAATTATTATCAGACCTTCTGGGGTTGAATTTAAATTTGATACAACAGATGAGAATGCATTTTTCAATAAGTACTATACTTCAAGGCTTATGACCGATGGTCTATTAGCCAAGAATAAGTATAAGTTTGTTAATGAAAAGAAAGATATCGTTGAAGTTCCAACTGTGTCAATCAATGAATTAACAAATATAACAAATGTTTATATACCAGATGATGCTCAAAAACAGGCTTCACGCCCATGCAAATTCTTCTTTAGTAAAAATAGATTAGGCGTTAAAGGTGTAGACACATCAATGAAATTAGGCGTTGATGATTCAACAATATTATTAAATGACTTAAATTTAAATGCTGAATTTGCTCTATTGGATAAAAGCTGTTTGAAATTCTATAGTCCTTTAAATGTTTCTATGCCATGCGAACAGCTTGGTGATACATTTGAGATGCAACTACTAGTTGAAAGAACAGCTGATGAAGATGTTTTAAAAAATATCTTATTGAAACTTTATGATATTTATCATAATGAAACGTTCAGTGCTGAAATTGGTAAAGCAATATTATTTATAGTAGAGTCACTAAAAGACTCAAGTTATTTTGAAAAGTATTCAACAAATCAATTAAGCAAATATAATAGTGTTGATGAACAAATTGATTTGTTATTGAAGATGAATTCTTCATTTAAAGGTAATTCTGATTGGAATGAATATTTTAAGACAATTGGTTCTAATTTAGTTACAAATAGTATAAAAGAAATTCGTCTAGATAATATGATTTATAAGAACACAGTTTTAACTCCATTAAAGAATGAACTAAAGATTGTTGCTCACGATTATATAAAGATGTTTTCTGAGCCAGTATTAAGTGAAGACCAAGATTTAGTTTATCAAGCTTTAGAAACTGCAGGATTTGAAACAAACCAAATTCTAGGCGTTGTCAATGTAGTTGAAACTTATATGGATAAGATTCTTAATGATGAAAGCATATCTGCTGATACGAGTCTTGCTGATAAGTTTAGAACAGTTTCATCTAACCTTTGGAACCTTAATGATATGTTAGGGATTGAAAGTTATTCTGAATATACATTAAATGAAGATTTTAATGTTGATGAGTTCTTTAATGCTTATAGCACTTTAAAAACTGCAACAAAATCAATTGAAAAGTATTCAAAATTTGCTCAGGATAAATACAATAACATGAATAAGTATTTAGAAATCTATGAGCCAATCCATGAATTACTAGCAATTGAAAGAGAAGCTTCGTCACATCCAGATAAAATTACAAAGAAATATATTGATGATTATATTTCAAAAGGTAGATTTAAAAACGCAATTTGTGAATTATCAGTTAAGCTTCAATATGATTTAAGAGAATTATTGAAAGCAGATTATAAGACTGAGGCATTTGAATTAATCAATATGGCAGAACAAGAAAAGCTAATTGATAGTAAAAAGTGTTCTTCATTACATAAACTTCGTAAGATTAGAAATGGATTCCAACATCCTGAAAAAGAACAAATTCAATATACAAAAGCCGATATTGAAGAATGGATAGATATAGTCTTTGAAATAGGAGATAGCAAATGAGTCAACAAGTACAAATTGATTACAAGCACATAGCATGTCAATGCAATACTGTATGTAACATGGCAGAGCAAAGATTAAAAGAATTAGATGAAATGCTTAGCCAAATTGAAAATACTGCAACAAGATTATTAAATGACCAAACTGAGAAGTTGAAAGCAGCTATTGTTAGAGAAAAAGAATCTTTAATCAAACAAATTAAAGTTGTTAGAGAAAAAACTGATGAAGATGCAAAAATGGGTGTTGTTCGAACTAATAATCATGATGCTAGATATGCTCATAGAGATGATACAATAAATGCTGCAAAGAATTTGGAATACATGGTTAACACATTATCCTCTCAAAAGTTAATTGAATTTCAATCATTACTTGATAATCTCCTAAAAGAAAGTTCGAATGATGCCTATAGAAAACTATTAGAAAGAACTAATGGCAATGTCACAATCGATGAACAAACACAAAAGATATTAAATTCCATTCAAGATGAAGTTTTAAGGCAATTTACTTATTTAGCTTATATAAAAGATAATACACTGTCAGGCGATTCATTAGTCAAAGCTGGTAAAGAATTAATGGAAGAATCTTTAAATTCAACATACGAGTCTAGAATGGCTTCCGAAGAAGAAAGAATTCGCAAAGAACTTGAAGCTGCAAGAGTAGATAAGGATATAATATCTAAGGTTGTATCTAAAAAAGAAGGTACTGCAAAAGAAAGATTATCTCAAATGCAAGCTCAAGCTACGACAGAAGTTATTTGTGAGACTGTTAGACAACAATCTTTAAAGGTAATCATGAAGGCTGTTGCTGATAGGGGCTTTATTGTTGATAAGAAAAATATTAAAATAAATAAAGAAACTAATGAAGTTCATATGGTTGCAATGAAAGCAAGCGGTGAGCGTGCTGATTTTAAAATATATATGGATGGTAAGTTTATTTATGATTTCCATCATGGATATAAGGGACAAGCTTGCCAAAAGGATATAGAACCATTTATGAAAGATTTAGAAGATGTATATGGAATTCATGTTACTAAATCACAAGAGATTTGGAGTAATCCAGATAAGATTTCTACGATGAAATATCAAGCAATGAACACAAATAAGAATAAGGGGTGATAATCGATGGCATTAAGTACAACTTTTAATAGGCTTAAAAGAGAAATAGGCATCAAAAAGTGCGTTATCATTGATGGTAATGTTGGAGATGTTTATTTAAATGAGAAAAAACAAATTGTCGATTTAAAGCAATACCTAATGGATATGCTTAAGTCAATGAATTACGACGATGTTTTTTATTGGGACAGAGTTGATGGTGTAGATGGTGATGTTTCTAGATTAACAGTTACTGATGAAGTAGAAGTCGAAGGCGAAGCTTATTCTTTTGATGATGACGAAGATAATAATGCCGAAAAAGAAAAGACAGGTAGTGGATCATTTAAAACACCTGCTGAAATCTTTAATATTATCTTTAAGAATCTTAAAAAGCCTAATCGTAAGATTGCTTTTGTATTAAACTGGGCTGATTATCTATTTACTGTTGGAGGTCAATTACCACCAGATGAAAGAGAACTATTAACTATTTTAGGAAAAGCAATCAAAGATAAGAAGGTTGAATATTTAAATTCAGAAGTTAATGAAAGCTCAATTATTCTTATTACAAGTAAAGTTGCGATGTTCCCAATTTCTTTCTATCAACGTAATCCAGAAGTATCTTGCTTAACACTTTCAAAACCTGATAGAGAAGAAAGAGAAAAGATGCTTGAGAAAATCGAATCTGGATTTGAAGTAAAACTTAAACCAGGTGAGACTTTATTAACATGCGATAAGAAAAATGAATATGTAGATATGATGGATGACTTCACAAATCGTGAAATCGTGCAAATGGCTAGACTTTCTAGAAAAGAAGGCAAAATGCCTTTTGAACAGCTATATTTATTGTTTAAGTATGGTGAAAAGGATAATCCTTGGGAAAAATTAGACTATAAAGCTGTAAAAGATATTAAGAAGATTTTAGGTGAAAGAGTTGTAGGCCAAGAAGAAGCGATTGCAAAAATTGAAAAGGTTGTTGTAAAAGCTTATATGGGTTTAACTGGAATCCATAAATCTTCAAGTAGATCTGCACCTAAAGGAGTTTTATTCTTTGTAGGTCCTACTGGTGTAGGTAAAACAGAACTTTCTAAAGCATTAGCTAAGTTCTTATTCGGTGATGAACAATCATGCATTAGATTTGACATGTCTGAGTATGCTCAAGAAAATAGCGATCAAAAGCTAATAGGAGCACCTCCAGGATATGTAGGATATGAAGAAGGCGGACAACTAACTAATGCAGTTAGAGAAAAACCATTCAGCATTATCCTATTTGATGAAATTGAAAAAGCAGCAAAACCTAATCCAAGAATTCTAGATATATTCCTACAAATTCTTGAAGATGGTCGTTTGACTGATTCTAAAGGTGAAACAGTTTATTTCAGTGAGAGTGTAATTATCTTTACATCTAACTTAGGTGCATCTGAAGTATCATCAAGTGGATCTAATGAAGATATAGCAGAAGAGTTTATTAAGATTGTTAAAAACTATTTTGATAACGAGATTAAGCGTCCAGAGATACTTGGCCGTATTGGATATAGCAACATTGTTCCATTTAACTTTATCAAAGATAAAGAATTCAGCATTAAGATTGCTAAATCTAAATTACGTCCTGTTCAAAAAGCAATCCTTGAAAAATATCGTATCGACTTAGAATTTGAAGATGAATTGAAGTTTATCAATTATATTTTAGGTGGAGCAGATAGTAGCAAAGGTGGACGTGACATCTTAAATGCTATTAATGATAAGTTATTAGATGAACTAGCAATGTTTATGTTTGAAAATAAGCAAGACTTAAGTTCATTTAAAGGTGCAAAGATTCTTGTTAAGACTGGCAAAGACAGTCTGGAATTTAGTTTTGAAAATGATTAAATTTAACGTTGCAAGTATTAATTGTTGCACTGAAATAGAAGGACCAAATAAAAGATTAACAATATGGTTTCAGGGTTGCATGCTTCACTGTAAAGGTTGCTGCAATCCTACATACCAACCATTAGAACCTAGAAATATCATTTCTTTAGAGAATCTATTAAAAATAATAAAGAATTCAAAAGAAAAATATGGTATCGAGGGAGTAACGTATTCTGGTGGTGAACCTACACTACAACAAAATCTTCCAATTTTGACTAAAAAAATACACAAGCTTGGGCTTGGAGTTATTTCATTTACTGGAAGAAAATACGAAGAGGTATCTGATGTATTAGATGGTTGTGATGTTGTGCTTGATGGCCCTTATATAGAAGAACAAAGAGAACAAGCAAGAAAAGTTCTAGGATCTACAAATCAAAGAATAATCATTCTTTCAGATAGATATCCTAACTGTGAAGAATGGTTTTTTAATAATGCATCAAAAGAAGTTGAAATAAATGTTGGTGATTATATTATTGCCAATGGAGATGTAGTTTTTGATTGAAACTGTTATAAAGTAGGTAATTGATTATGAGTTTTAAGGATATAGATTTTGAAAATGATGCAATTGCATGAGTCTGTCATTTTGGCAGTGAAATGAGAAATCGTTATATTATAGAAGGATTTTTTAAAACTGCAAATTTGATATATGGAAATGTTAAGAAAAATCCACATACATTTATGAAGATGATTTAGTTTACCCTTTCTTGCATACCATTCGTCATACATATGAATTGCAATTAAAGTTCATAATGTATAACATGTATGTTTTTTATAAGAATTATAAAGACGGTATTATAGATTTTGATGAAATAAGATACAACGAGATTAAATTAAAGCATAGTATTGGTGATTTATATGATTTTATTAAAGATAATTATTATAAATTGGATGAGCGATGTGAAAATGATAGAACAAATATCGAACTGATTTATGATCTTATTTCTGATTTTATTCCTGAGGCTGATTTGGATCCATATAGATACGCTGAAGATAGGCAAGGAAATGAAAACATGGCTGATATCACGCAAGTGTCGTTTGACAAAGCTGTTAATTCTTTGCAATTTTTTAAAGAAAAAACGGAAGCTATTTTATTTTATATTGATAAATTAGATAAAGAGTATATCCAGGTAATAAAAGATATACACCGGGTCTTGGACCTCAAGATACAGACCATATCACTGGGGGCATTACTGTTGTTAGTGTGGAACGGGGCAGCTGTAAACTTCCTTTCTCGTGAGTTCTATGTTGATTTTGATAATCTAAGCATTCGTGGCATTACTGAGTTCAGATTAAATAGGCATGTGCTCTTGAGCGAAGGTAAGCTTGGTATATTGGAACCTGAAAAATAGTCACTTTGCAAAGCAAGCAATCTGTTGATAAACATTGCTTGCTTTGCTTATATAATTCGTTTGATTGGAGGGAAAACTATGATGCAAATTGACAGTGCAATACTGGCTACAGACAAAGTGATTTGTAAAAATATCAGTAGATTTGATGACTCAGAACGTGGGTTATTGAGCCAGAATATTTTGGCTCAATTACGTAATTTTGTAGAATACATTGCAGATAAAGTATATGCTAACGGTTCAGACCTCGACCCCAATAATTATGCTCTAAATGTTGAAGCGTTGAAGTATTTGCAAACAAGAGGAGACCTCCGTTTTTTACACCAATTTCATGAGCTTCTTCAAAAGTCGGTGTCACATTACACTTTAGATGAAAATGGTTCTGAAAGATTAATGCTGAAGTACTATGAGTATCTCCTGAAAATAAAAATCTTTCTTAATGATACTTATGGGCTTCATGTTCTGGATAATATTGAAGATTTTCCATTGGATACGGATACAGAACTGTCAGAGTATCACGAGAAAATTGCAGAAAAAATTTACAGTCCAAGTCCGGGATTTTCAACAAGTACATATTCAGATAGATATTATATTCAGAAGATTAAACCGTTCTTTGTAAACCAGCGAATATACTACGAAGTTACATTTACTGCGGCGAACAGTAAAATGAGCAAATTTGACCGAGTAATCGCTTTTTCACGTTATGAAATACTAAGTAACTATGCGGTAAAACTTTCGATTCGTAATGATTCAATCAATGTTTTAGGAAAAGACATGACTATTCAAATTATCGATGGGTGGAATGTATCAATACGTCCCTGCGAATTGGATAATTTTGCAGATATTATCGGAAAACATTCTAAAATCAACACAGGAACAAAAGAGTATTCCGAATTGATGCGATTTTTGACGGAAACTAAAATGCCACTATCAGAGTTGGTTGCGTGCTCAGAACGTTATTATGGTTTTGTAAAAAATCAGATTACAAGTCAGGCAAGAACGACTTATATTTTTGACACCCTTGATCAGTGTAGAGAGATAATCTTATCCAATAAGCCTGGATGTAATGTGCTTAAGTATCTACTGTACCATTTGAATAACAGAATTATTAAATGGCAGCGTTGGAATGATGGCTGTTCGTTGTTGTCAGGGCTAAATTTAAGCTATGGATGTATTCCGTTTGATAGGATGCCGTTTTGTACATCATTGAGAAATCATAATCCACGCATATACGATTTGCTGGACTGCCTATCGGAAAAAGGTAGAGAACATGAGCTATTCGCACGCCATATTCAAAATAATACAGAGATAGAAGGGATGTTGTTTACACCCCAAAAGGATATAGTAGGTTTTGATAATATCGATGCGCTGATTAGTACATATAATCGCAAGTTATATCTTCCAAAACACGAACACAGAAAGCTGATGACTTTTCATGATTTTGTGTATATCAAAGGATATGCTGATGATAGCGCATTCATAATTCAAAAATTACGAGATCTGGCAACAAGTGGAATAGCACAATATACCGGATCTGTAGATTCATGGCTGAACAAAGGCTCATATTCTATTGATTCGCCAGAGAAAAAAGACGCATTGCGAAATATGTTTGCAAAATCGCAGGTGGCGCTTATTTATGGTTCTGCCGGAACTGGAAAATCAACGCTGATCAATCATATTTCAAACTTTTTTTCTAACCAGAAAAAGTTGTATTTGGCGAATACACATCCAGCAGTAGACAATATGCGTAGGAAAGTAACCGCCAGCAATAGAGAGTTTAATACCATTGCAAGTTTTATTTCCGAAAAGAATCAGCACACAGAATGCGATGTTCTTATTATCGACGAGTGTAGTACAGTAAGCAATTCTGATATGCGAAAAGTCTTAGAAAAGGCAGAGTTTAAGCTTCTGGTTCTTGTAGGAGATGTTTATCAGATTGAATCAATCTATTTTGGAATTGGTTTGATATTGCACGCAATTTCATTTCCCAAGACTCTATCTTCGAACTAACACATCCATACAGAACGCAAAATGAAAACCTTCTCACCGTGTGGGAAAGAGTGCGAAATCTGGACATTGCAATTTTGGAGCCGTTGGTTAAGAGCGAATATTCCATCCGTCTGGATGAATCTATTTTCTCCCATGCAGAAGAAGATGAAATCATTCTCTGCTTAAATTACGATGGATTGTACGGAATTAATAACATCAATCGCTTCTTACAGAACAGTAATCCGAGTCCAGCAATTCAATGGGGTATTGGATTGTATAAAGTTGGCGATCCTGTATTGTTTAATGAATCAGACCGCTTCTCTCCTTTGATTCACAACAATTCGAAGGGGCGTATTGTTGGTATTGCAACAGAGGAAATGAAGATTTGGTTCGAAATTGAGTTGGATTGCGTGATTAATGAATTGGATGCGTGGGGATATGATTTTGAATTGATAGATGCATCTAAAAGCGGAAATTCTATAATTAAATTCAGCGTTGATAAATACAGAAGCACCGATGAAGATGATGATTATTCTGACACAGTTGTTCCATTTCAAGTTGCTTATGCGGTATCCATCCACAAGGCTCAGGGTTTGGAATATCGTTCTGTGAAAATTGTAATTACCACCGAAACTGAAGAACGCATTACACACAATATTTTCTATACTGCAATCACTCGTGCAAAAGAAAATCTTAGAATCTATTGGAGCCCGGAAACGGAAAAGAGTGTGTTGGAAAATCTAACAGTTAGAGATTCCAGGCGAGATGCCAATCTATTGAAGCAACTATATTCTCTGTGATTTTCGGATGTGCTTCTATTGTTCTTGTAAGATATAACAAATATAGCGTTCAGAATGAACGAGTAGCCATCAATGAAATTGATGTTCAAAGGGTATCAGGGAGATTTCCCTGGCAAGTCATTTTGCAAATTGAGCCGAATGAGAAAAAGCAAAAATGAGCAAAGCGCTATAACTTTGCTCTGCTTGCCGGTTTTTTTCGCAAAATATAACTTGTGTCCAAGTTGGGTACAAGTGAGGATTGACTTCTGCTCTAATTGGGCAGAAGTCGGCTTTGGAACTTCCGCCCAATTCGGGCGGAGGTGTATCAGTTTTTATTCCCAACTTGGGAATAATTTTGCCCGTATATTATAGGCGTTACAAATTGGCAAGCAGTGCAAACCTGTACAGGTTCACTTATTTACGAAGATTCCCACAGAGGAGAAATTTTCGCAAATTGCTTGTTGGGGAAGCATCCCCAATCCCCTTTGAACGCCACCTGCGCTGTCGGCTGCGCATTCATTCTGAATACTTTTACTTACTGACTTCTGCGCAATTTGCATAGAAGTTCAATTTTCTATAAACGAAAAAATGAAAAAACGGGAGAAGTCGTCCATGATTATTTATGTGATGTGTGGCAATTCACTTCCCGACAATTTGTCGGGAAGTCTTGTGGACAACTCGCCCACAAGTAACGAAAGTGGCAATGCTCGGATACAACTTCATCCCAAGTTGGGGGAAAAACTTCGTGCCAACTTGGCACAAAGTTAAAAATGTAGGAAACAGAAAAACGAAAAGTACTTCGACATAATTTGTGTAGAAGTTGAAGGGCTGAGCTTTATGCTTATGAACGAATTGGACACAAGACAGTGCTTCTATTTTCTGAAAATCAACTTCGTCCCAAGTTGGGATGAAGTACTACAGTGTAACTTGCACCAAAGTAAGGTGTAGAGATTTTGTATTGTAAATTCTTGATGAGGTGTCTGGAATTTTATAAATGTCAAAATGACTTCTGGACAATTTGTCCAGAGGTATCATCATGCTTCAATTAGAAAATCAAAAATATCCTTACTGCAACTTACGGCAAAATAAAAATCTGCTATTAGCTGCCTGTTCTCAACTTTTGGATATGCTCTTTAGCTGAACTTGACAAGATTGCTTATTTCGACATTTCATGCTATGATAGTCACAGATGAAAATTAAATACTGCTTCATACAAGATTTTATTGATGGGCAAGTCCCATATTTATACAAACATATTTTTAGTCAGTCCGAACTGTCGGAGCTGTTACATGGAAGCATCAAGTCAGATACAGAATCTTTTGTGTCTGTCATTGTTGCATCTGTGTAGCAGCTTTTTTCATTATCTGACTTTGGACCAAGTTGGTCCGAGGTCGGAACCACAGACAGAAACGGAGGGAACTATTTGATTGCAGTAATTCACAGAGGACAAAAATTCAAAGAAACTATGGAAGCTTTTCAGCAGAAACGAGCAGAGTTTATCGCACGGGGAATCAGAAGTTTTGACACAGAAACCTTGTATGTGTTTCTGGAATGGGTTCGTAGCAACGGCCACAAACTTGATAGAATAACCGGGATGGCAGTATGATGTGAGCGGAGGTGACTATCCATGAAGAAACAGAGAAAAGTTGAAAAAGATAACCGTGGCGTTGCGATATACGCCCGTAAATCCCGTATCACCAATAAGGGTGACAGTATCGGTGTTCAGTTCAAACAATGTGCAGATTACGCTAAAAAGGAATTGGGACTGGATGAAGATTACGAATTTCTTCAATATGAAGATAAAGGTCTCAGCGGATATTTTTCAGACAGACCGGATTTTCAGAGAATGCTGCATGATGTGCAGGACGGAAAAATCAAAGCAATCGTATGTTACAAGCTGGATCGTGTCGGCAGAAAAAC
>ENA-ORPH01001886-ORPH01001886.1-human-gut-metagenome-genome-assembly--contig:-NODE-1886-length-18803-cov-3.491092_pt1 | contig 18803 bp, 18 predicted proteins | sample MGYA00242142_ERZ509074 | MGnify/ENA primary metagenome ERZ509074 (study PRJEB26280, sample SAMEA2338724) | human gut metagenome | biome: human gut; feature: human-associated habitat; material: faeces...
GGCACAAGCCATCAGTACAAATCTAGATGCTGAAAAACTTGGGTTAAATGAACTGTTAGTATATGTAGATGGAATTTTGGCAAATTTATGTATGGGAAGCGAATACGAAAAGTTTGAGGAGGCATTAAGTCAAATAGGAACAATTCTTGGCTTTGTATGTTCAAGACCTGATAAAGAAACAGGAGGATACGGACCTGATAATTTGTGGGCAATTGACACTGGCAAATATTTGGTTATTGAATGTAAAACAGAGGCCACTACTCAAACAATAAAGAAAGATTATTGTAATCAATTATCGGGATCGGTTAATTGGTTTAAGGAGAATTATGTATATCCAAATGAGTATATACCAATAATGGTCCATCCATCTAAAGTTGTTGATGCAGTTGCATCTCCAGACGAAAAAATGAGAGTGATAACTGAGAAAGAACTAGAATGTTTTAGAAAAAATGTTCGTGATTTCTATAGTTCTCTTTGCCAAAAGGGTAATATTAATGATGTTAGTAATATTAATGGATTGTTGCGTATGTATAAGCTTAGAAAAGATGACATTGTTAATATGTATACAGTTGAGTTTGAACGACAGAAATAAACAGATCAATGATATATAGGGAAATTTATGCAAAGTAATATTAATTTATGGTTGACAAAAGTTGTTGATTTGAGATTCTTGATTTCCAAACATGTGTCATAAATAATTTATTGCAACTGGACGGATTTGTCTAATAAGAGGATTACTTATAATTCATATTTTGTTTTTATTTTAAAATGAATATTAAGGAAACAACATAGTATGTGTTTATCATGTTATGTTGTTTTTTTGTTTGACAAACCACTCAATGAATGGTAAAATGCAATTAAAATAAACCATTCATTGGATGGATGTGAGGTGATCATATGAAACAGAGAGAAATCTTAAATGCAGCTAAAGAGCAGGCTGGCATGACACAGAAAGAGTTTGCAAGATATTTCGGAATTCCGTTGCGAACCATGGAAAACTGGTTCGCAGAGAAGCGGGAGATTCCCGATTATTTGCTCCGATTGATGCTGTATCGGCTGGAGATAGAACACAAGGTAAGTAATTTAATGCAATATGTTCCTTTTCCGGAGGAGAAAGATGAGAATAGTAAATGAGGTGGAGGTGTGTGATATGAGCAAGAAGTTGATAATGGGAGTGGTGATGGCATTAGTATTGGTGGTATGTATTCCGCAGACTGTCTCTGCAAAAACAAAATGGAAACTATCAGCCACTTCTAAAAATTTACAGGTGGGAAAAACAAGTAAATTGACCGTAAAAAATGTTCCGAAGAAGGCGAAGGTCAAATGGAAAAGCAGTAAGAAATCTGTGGTAAAGATCATAAAGACCGGTAAGAAATCAGTGAAGGTGAAAGCCTGCAAGTCGGGAACAGCGTATGTTACCGTAAGGTACAAAGGAAAAACAAAGCGGTGCAAGATCAAAGTAACTGCAAAGACACAAACTGCTCCCCAAGCAGATATTCCGAGACTGAATGCGACATCAGTAGACATTTACCATGTGGATGATGCATTGAAACCATATATGACAGTAGATCTGGCACATAGGACAACCTTTCAATTTCAGGTCACCGGAACAAAATTGGAAGTGGAGAAGTGGAAAGTGTCTACAGAATCCGGATTAGTAATATCCGATGACGGTCTTCTGACAACGGTTTGGGGACCGGGGTACGGCACACCATATCTGACAAGTACGGTAACAGCAATACTGGAAAACAATCAACGGTTGACAGCCACGGTAAGAGTATATGCAGAAAGTAACTTTTATGTGGATAAAGTGCTGACTGCATTTGAACAAAAGTATATTACTTCGTCTATGACAGGTAAGGAAAAAGTAGAGAGGGCAGCAGCTTACATCGGTGAGACAACGGACTATCAGGTAAATCAAAATAACTGGCAAATGCTATTGCTTGGAGGAAAGGGAGATTGTCGGGCAAGTCGTGTTTTACTTGCCTATATGTGTAAACATATGGGACTGAAAGCGGAGCCATGTGGAGAGTTTGAGTATCATGGAGAAACTTTAGTCAAGACAGATGGAATATATTATATTGTCATCACCGGATTTGCCGAACCACGACCTAGGCGGTATGTGATTACGAAGGTCATTTGTCAAAGTCAATTGCAGAAAATTATGGATGATAATGATTTAGATTTGAGCATGTACGAATAATTTATATACGATCAATAATGCATAACGGTATAATAGAATTAATAGACATAAAGTCAAAAATATGATAGAATTTATACAAGACTATGTTTAAACACATATTTATATTATTTTGAAATGAAAATGGTATAATGTGTTTTTATAAGTATTCAGTAGAAAGGAGACCAGCTATGAAAAAAAACCAAAAATGTTTACTTATAGATAAATTAATTGAAGAAGGATGGTTTGTGGACGAAAAGGAAGCAATGCCCTGGGTGATGGATCGCAAAGTTTTAGTCAATGATGAACCCGCTACAAGTTGTAAAGAAAAAATAAAGCTTGATAGTGTGATTAGAGTAAAAGAATATTATAAAAAGAAGTATGTTAATAAAGGTGGATTTAAATTAGAAGGGGCAATAAAAGATTTTGCGATAAATGTAGAGGGAAAAGTAGCATTGGATTGTGGAGCGTCAACAGGGGGATTCACAGATTGTTTGTTAACAAATGGTGCACAGAAAGTTTATGCAGTTGATGTTGGATATGGACAATTAGCAGGAAAGTTGGCGATTAATGATAGAGTGGTCAACTTGGAGAAAACTAATTTGAGTGACTCTGTTTTATGTACATTAGATCCTACCCCAGAGATAATTACACTTGATTTATCGTATTTATCTTTGGTTGATGCGTTGCCGATATGTAAAGATATATTTAAAGGGCATCCAGGTATTGTTATTTGTTTAGTAAAACCAATATATGAAGTGGAATCTTCGGAGATTTGTCAAAATGGGAAAATTAATGATCCCGATATTTTAAGAGATGTTTTAAAAAAGTTATGTGACAAGTTTATTGAGGAAAATATACCTATTTGTGGTATTACTAATAGTCCAATTACTGGGAATAGTGGTACACTAGAGTATTTTATACATATAGAGTTAAATAATAATTGTACGACTATTATTGATGAAATTGATGAAAAAATAGATAGTGCAATTCAAAGGTCTTTTGAATTGGTGAAATTTAAAAAAAGGGATTACGAGTGTATTGATACTTCAAAAATACATTAGTAATAAGACAGGGGTTATTACTAATGTATTTAAAATGGATACAAGTAAGATGATAAAAAACTATTGGAGTTTGAGTAGATCAATATTTGAAGCGGAAGGGAAAGACCGGCATAATTCGTTACAAACAAGAACTATAGTAGGTAGTGGTTATCGTCTGCTTGAAAGTTTAACTGACAGTCAGTGTGCAAATAAGTGGGACGAAGGGGGAGGATATGAAACTATTAAGGTGGGAGGCTTATCGGCATCTTTTAACTGTGTATAGGTGCATAGTATAAAGCAGAAACATAGGATGCTTTATATCTTTTGTCTATTTAGTATATGCGAGATACAATAAAGAGTATATGTTTTTGCTATGTTTTTAGGAGTACTGACGGTATAAAAAGGCTTATATAGTTGACATTATAGGAAGGAGCGATATATTCTGAACAGGGTATATCATACTAAATAAATATGAAATTGCTTGAATATGTAAGTGAGACAATGAATATGAGTGCATTTGAAGCAAGAGGTGTTATTTTGGCGGGTAAAGTTTATATAAATGAGGAAATCTGCACATCATATAAATATGATATTAAAGAGAATGATAATGTTGACATAAGATATTTTGAAAAAAAATATGTCACAAGATCGGGATTAAAATTAGAAAAAGCAATCGAGGTGTTTGAAATTGATATCAATGAAAAAACATGTATAGATATAGGTGCTTCAGAGGGGGGATTTACCGATTGTCTATTGCAAAATGGTGCAAAAAGGGTTTATGCAGTGGATGTAGCTTACGGAATTTTTAATTGGAAACTGAGAACAAATGATAAAGTAGTGGTTTTGGAAAGAACAAATGCAAGATATTTGTCAGAAGATAAGGTGTCAGAAAAATGTGATGTTATAACAATTGATGTGGCGTTTATTTCCATTGAAACTATTTTGCCGAATGTAAAAAAATTCTTAAAAGAAAATGGAAGTATTGTGGCATTATTTAAGCCTCAGTTTGAACTTCCTAAAAAGTGTTTGAAAAAAAATGGTAACGTCGATAAACCAGACTATATCGTTGAGAAAGTTTTAGAAACTATTTCGTTTTTGAAAAGTAATCAAATATATATTAGGCAGTGTACGGTATCACCCATTCATGGCAATAATGGTAATATAGAATTTTTATTATATGGTGATATAAATGGGAATGATTGTATAGTTATAGGTGAAAAAGAATTGTCTGAGATTGTTTTTGAAGCATTTAATAACTGACTTTAAATATCAATTTGGGACTGTTTCAAGTTTGTGCTATCTTACCTACTGAGGTAAGATTTTAATATAAAAATATATAGAAATGTCCAAGGATAATGCAGTGAGACATAATATATGTTTTGTTGGAGGAGAATAATCTTGCATTTTGGAACAATGAGGGATTGTTAAAAAGTATACACTTAATTGATGGGCATTGTTAAAATATAAAGTCTTTTTTGGATGGAATGATCAAATTTAGAGAGACTGTTTTAGGGAGCATAGTTCAATCATATTTTTTATTCCATGGTATCATTATCACTTTCTAAAGATATGTATTGTCCGTTTGATTATCTGGACGCTAGTCTAAATAATATTTGGTGTACTTAAAAATATTCAGATGATGTGTGGATGCTATCTTCTGCAAAATTATATACGGTGGCGTTGCTTTTGTGTTATCCGGGATATCGCAGAATGGCTAGTCTTTTCGGTTAGTTGCAAAAGACAAGCTATTCTGAATACGTAATACCATTAGTGCTGTTATATCCAATGTATCCATCTACCATAGATATGTGATATATATAGAGAGAAATTCTTCAGAAATTTATTTGTGATATCTCCGCTTCAGGTCAGTACATAATGATACAGGATGATTAGGGAGGGGGGAGTTACTACTCTAGAATACTTGTTTGTATGACTTGGCAATTACTATCTGTTCTTACACTTTCAGACCATGGAAAAGGTGTTCCATCTGCCACGGTAAAGTCCTCGGTACCAGTAGCTTGTGATAGTAGTAATCATACAACACTTTTAAGTATGTGTAGCACAGGAAATAGGATGATATTTGGCTTTCCTGCTGAATACCATTCTTTTCCCTGTAGTCTAGCATAAGGAAAACAAGAAAAGTGTATGATTTGGTAAATATCCATTAAGCCAATTAAGACGGAAACCGGTGTTCCAGAACACCGGTTTCCTAAAATGAAAGATGTAGTCTGTGACCAGATTAGAGGTTTATGATAAAAATGAGATATCTGATCAATGATGATATTACTAAAAATGGATCATGGACTACAGAACAGTTGTTATAATTCTTTTATTGAATTATTTAAGTGATGCTTCATTATTTGGCAACCGTAATTTACATATTTTTCTGCGCATTCTGATAAAATTCCACAATTGGCACAAAAACGGGCATTGCAATATTCGTAAACATTGCAGTTTCCACATTGTTGAGTGATGTTTTGTTGTGCACAATTGTAGAAAGATTGAAGTTTGTTTTCTATTTTGGTTAATAAATTTGATGCTGCATAAGGAACTGAAATGTTACCAAGCTCCAGCCCTTTATTGCTTGGGGATGCTGGACATGGTAGTATATCACCATTTGGTGATACCTTAATGGTGATATTTTGAAGACAATCAATATTTCCTTTTGAAATGGTATGTGTAATTATTTGTTCAATTCGGTTAGAAGAAATATCAGTATCATAATTTTCATCACACATTTCATTAAGAAGCATTTCTTCAATAGCAATTTGTTCATTGATCTCTGGAGCAATATTGTTCCATTTTTCTTTTGCTAGACCAACGGGAAGTAAGGCTGGAAAATGTATGTATAAAAAATGATGTTTTCGTGCAAAATCAATGAGGCTTTTTGTTTCATCAATATTCTGTTTCATAATAGTCATAGAAAGTGCTACTTGTCGATTTAAATTATGCCTATTAATATGTTCGATAAGTAACATAACCTTATTAAAAGTATTTTCACCTCGCACATTTTCAAAGGTTTTCGGTGTTAAACCGTCCATGCTTATCTGAAGAATAACATTGGGGTTATTTTGTAAAATATCAATAATTAAATCATTTTTCATTGTAGTCCCATTGGTTGTAATAGTTACATTGCTCATTTTAGCTAATTCATAAATTATTTTTTCAAAATCTTTGTGTAAGGTCGGTTCACCGCCGGTTACTACACAATTGGTTATATTATACGAAAGCATTTCTTTATGAAAACGAATAATATCATTTGCAGGTAATATAGTATTACATTCTTGAATTAAATCACTACAATGAATGCATTTTAGATTGCATCCAGAGACGATTTCATAGTAAATACGATTGGATATATGCAAAGTGTTTTTTGGCATATTGTTAGCTCCTTTTTGTAAATTTGAAAAGATAATGTTCGTTGTAAGTATAACAGAAGGATTAATTTTGTTCAGCATATCAAAAATGCTGAACAAAACTAATCTTCTTTTTGTGATTAGTTAATTAGTAACTATTTAGCACTTTGCCAAGCAGCACTCTGCCAAGCAGCACTCTGCCAAGCGGCACTTTGCCAAGCGGCGCTTTGCCAAGCGGCGCTTGGCCAACTTGATCTGTTGCCGAAAGAACTGCGAAGAGCCTTTGTGATTGCCTTTTTCCACATATGTTTCATCTCCTTTTTTATAAATTTGATAAAAATTATAAAATATTTTTACCATATATAAAAACTATAACATTCAATTACAGCTCTTATATAAGATAAAAATCTGGTATATAAAAGTTTTTTATCTTATATAATTTATATCGGTGCTTACCTGAAAAAATTAGTCTTGAACAGCTCTAATCTTATTTGTGGAAGTTCGTTTTAAATGATCGACTATAATAAATTCATGCGGAATTTTAAATATAGGTATTCTTTCTAAACAGTATTTTCGCAATGATTCGGGAGAATCTGAATTATTATTATATAACATCACATAAGCAATAGGGTATTCGTGATGTATTTCATCAGTCTTTTTTGATACTTTCACCTCTTTTATATTAGGATGATTATTTAAAAAGGCTTCTATTTCATCTAGCGAAACTTTTTCGCCGTTAATATTAATGACATTGTCCAGCCTTCCGCATATATATAGGTTTCCCTCGGAATCTACATATCCGTAATCATTTAATTTTAATTTGGAAGCTATATTTATTATCGAATTACCAGTTGTGATGCGTTTGGCTAAATATGGCGATTCAACATATAGTTCATAATATGGTTGGTGTGAATTGCAATTAATATCTACTTGATTGCCGAAGGTTAGTTTTACATCGGGAATTATAGTGCCTACAGAGGTTTTGTTGGTATCGGAAAAGGATGATTTAAATGCAATTAATCCGGTTTCGGTGGTGCCATAACAATTTGAAATTTTAAGATCACTGTTTATTACCGTTTGACTTAATGGACCACCCGAAGAAACCATCAACCGCAGATGGCTTAAATGGTGGAGATCTTGATAAATTAAATTATAATAAAACGGTGTTGTTATCAAGATAGTGTACTGATCAGAAGCGAGTTCTTTCATGATACGAGTAGGAAGTGTATATGCCGGAAAGTAAGTGACGCGGCAACCACTAAGAGCAGGCGCTATACAACCGTGTCCAAATCCATAACAATGGTATGTTGGTAATATACATAACATATAATCGTTAGGACCAAGAGATAAAATTTGCTTTTCGCATTCAGCTTTACGCATTATACATTCTTTGGTATATGTCACAATCGAAGGCATACTATTGGAGGTACCGCTTGTAAAAAAAGAAAAGGTATCAGGTTCTAATGCTGTTGTTACATCAGATTGTACATAAATGTATATTATGTGTGATAAAAAATCAATTTTTTCAGCTATGGAATATGTAAGGTCCGTATGTTCAAGTGAAACATCCGTAATAATAATACTCGCGTTTTCAATTATTTTATGCTTAAGCGAATTTAAGTCGCTAGAATCGCATAATATAATTGAACAATGTTTATTTTTTAATGAATACAGTAGAGGTGTCAGCAGACTATTTGATTTTAAAAAAATTGCAACAGTAGCAATGTCTGATATAGAAAACGATAAATGCTCTATAGGGTTATATTCATTAAAATATTTCGATAAGAGGGAGCAGTTTAAGGTGTTATTTACTAATAAATTTGTGTCATGTAAAATTGCAGCAGTCATAATAAAATATCCTCCATAATAAATTCTTATAATTTGCTTGTTATATATGTACAAATTTTGTTAGGCGTTTCTAAAAGGCCTATGTTTAAATCGTCATCATCTATAGTTATCGAAAATTCTGTCTCTAATAATACAAGTATTTCGATTGAATTTAGAGAATCTAAGGGAAAAGATTCTATTAATTTTGTTTCGGGATGGATTGTAGCATTTAAATCTTTGGCTATATATTTTTTACAAAATTCTAATACACTATCCATTAAGCTTATGTTTTTCATACTGTTCTCCTCTATATATTCAATATGTTGCTAAAGATATTGCAAATATAATAATGTTAGGACAATTCGGTAATGATATACTCTGAAGAGCCTTCTTTTTTAATTTCATATAAATAGCATATATATTACCGGAATAAGTTTCGGTTAAATTTGTTGTATATCCCCATTGACCAGTCCAAATAATGTGTTTACCTGAAGATGAGTGAGGAATAACTAAGGGGAGTTCCTCGTCAGTATTATCATAATAATGAACGATAAGTTTGTCTTCTCGTACATTGAGTTCACCATGTAACATAAACATGATTACATCGTAGACTTTGTGATCTACTTGGATGTTTTCTCCAGAACAAGCAATGCTATCAGGTGCATATCCATTAATAATTGGATGAAAAAACTTTAAAGTCTTGTATTCCCAAATTTGTTTTTTTAAGCTAGAATCTATATGAAAAAAATATTTTAATCCACCAACTGATTTTAGGGATTGCGGATCGTTAGCATTAAAAAAACGTTGGTAATTAAATAAATGTTCGAGTGGAATGAATGAGATATTTCTAAAATTTTTGTATAAAATCTCATTATCTCTAGTTGAAGAACCGGAGGAGTAATTCAACTGATTTTTATTATGATTCGGATTAAGTAATATGTTGACTGTTTTGAATTCTAAGTCAGCTATCATTTTTATCCTATTACTGATTCTAAGATATAAATCCCCAACTGTATTTATATATTTTGATTTTACAATTAGTCCGCGAACTTGTCTCCAATGAGTTATGATTAACGATAGATTCTCTTTTGCAGTTAATAGTGAAGAGTCTAAAGTATGGTCATTATTGTGGTCTATGATATAGAGGAGCATTCTTTCATAGTTGCAACGACCAGCAATAATATTACTAATATTAAATACGATCGGTTCAATCCATATTCCTCCATGAGTACCATCAAGTTCACTCTTTATATCAAAATTATATTTTATTTGTTCGGAAAATAGATATATATCATCAATAGGTTGATATTTGGTAATAATTCCCTTGTTGTTTGTAAACTCCGTAAGAGAATAGGCTAATACCTTTTGGGTGGGAATTTCATTGGTATAATGATTTAAGCATTTTAAAATCCAATGTTTAGTTGAAGCACCATCAATTATATCTTGAAAAAGAATTTCTCCACGTTCTTGCATAAATTTAGGATCACAACAATAGAATATTCCTTGATGAATATCCATATCCGTAATTAGTACGGCATGAGGTAACCCGTTGTCGAATTTATGATAATGTTCATTCCATGGAAAATAATAATTACTTATAAATATTATAGTAGGTATTTTGTTATTGACATGGTTACAAATCGACATGATTAAATCTTCGCTGTTTTCGGCGTATAACGGAATTATTTCAATTCCGTGATATTTTTTGAGATATTCTAAATCAATAGTTGTGTTGCAAGAAATTCGTTCCCCTATTTTTTTGCTGCTATTATTCACATAGCTGAATCTCCAGGATTGTGCAAACATCATCTGATAGTCTCTTTGGCAGGCAAGAGCGTAATTAGCAATTGTTTCCTCTAAACAATTCATATCAAAAAAGGTGGTTAGATTGATTTTCATTTTTATCCCCTCCCCTTGCATTATTGTGCGATAATAACAATTATTATATTTATTCTGCACTAAATTTGCCATATTGTCAATAATAAATTGACAATACTAAAAAATAAATGTAAAATATAAACAAATCGTAATGGAAAGCATGTGCTATTATGTACAACTTCACAAAAAAAGAGAAAAGGAGGGACGGTTGTATTGGAGGATATAAGTTATGTCATCATATTAAACTATAATAATTGGAAGTATACGATTAACTGCATTAGAAGTTTATTGAATATGAGTTATAAGAAATTTAGAATTATGGTACTGGATAATGCATCAACTGATGGCTCTGTGGAATACTTGTGTGCATGGATGAATGGAGAAAACGTGGAGACGGTGCAGGTAAATAAACAATTGCAAAAGTATATTGTAAATACCCAACAAGCAATACCCAGTTTGGTCATAGAAAGTTTTGAAACACAAAAGTTGGACACTCAGAACTTAAAAGAGAAACGAGTTGTTGTTATAAAAAACAGTGAAAACACAGGGTTCGCAGCGGGGAATAATATTGCTATAAGATGTGCAATGCAACAAAGGGATTGTGCATATGTATGGATTTTAAACAATGATACGATTGTTGACACTGCTGCTTTGGAAAATGCGGTTGAATATGCTAAGAGACATCCTGATAGTGCCATTATAGGAGCAACTTTGTTGGAAATGAATCAGCCTGATAAAATACAGGCACTTGGGGGGTCTGCATTTGACTATTATTTTGCAAGAGGACATGCTCTCTATAATGGATATAAAAAAGATGATATAAAGAAAATTAAAATATCTTATGATGATATTGGTTATGTTAGCGGCGCATCCATGTTTATAACTAAAGAGAATTTGAAAAAAATTGGTCTTATTCCAGAAGATTTTGTGTATTATTTTGAAGAAATTATTTGGTGTATGAAAGCAAAAAAAGAAGGACTAAATTTGGGGTATGCGCCAGAATGCATTGTGTATCATGAAGGAGGCGCAACTACTAAGTTATTAGACTTATACAAAGATGCAGGAAATCCATACCATTTTTTGTATTTTAGAAATAAACTGATTTTTGCGAGAAAATACATGCCTAGTAGATTACCAATAGTTTATATCGGAATTATTATTGATTGGATTAAAAAGTATTTTATAGATAAAGAACATTTGGACTGTAAAATATTTCGGCATTGGGAAATGTGGAAAATACCTACAAAAGATGAAAAACTTTCGTTTGCTGATGCGATGAAGATTTTAGATAAAAAACAAAGTAAATAGTGAATTTAATAGAAATATTAGAGATGACTAGACGATAACGACAAATATTTTAGGGAGTATAAAAATGAAAAGACAAAGCGAGTTTGTTACGAATTTGAATTGTATTGAGCTGATTATAACATATTGTTGTAATCGACAGTGTTATAATTGCCAGGCGATGGTTAGGCAAGCACCATCTAAAGACGCTATGACAGTTGAACAGATAAAAAAATTTATTTGTGAGACGGTAGAAGAGAAAATTAAGTGGAATACTATTCGGATAATGGGTGGGGAGCCGACACTGCATCCAAACATTGAAGAGATTGTAAGATTATTATGTGAATATAGAATACAATATTCCGTAAATACAAAAATAGTAATCGTAACTAATGGATATGGTGATTATGTCGAGAGTGTCATTAAATCCATATCTGATCATTATGATATTGTTATTGAAAATAGTAACAAAATGTCGGATTATCATGAGGATTTTGTGGAGATTAATAATGCTCCGTTAGATTTAGACTTATACGATGAAGATGAATACAAAAGAGGATGTTGGATTACATCTTTATGTGGAATTGCACTAGATTTGCATGGGTATTATATGTGTTCGACTGCTGCGGCAATTGATAGAGTTGTTGGCTATGACATTGGTATTAAAAGTTTGTCTCGTGTACCAAAAAGCATTAATACATCACGAGAAACATTTTGTAAGTTGTGTGGTCATTTTAATAGTAAGATAAACGATGCCATAGATTTTAATGTTAACGGTGAAAGTGATATTCAAGAGTTAAATGCTATTATAAGTAAAAGATTGGAGAATAAGCTGGTTTATAAAGAGACAGGATTCTTAAAGAATGAAATATATGAACCAATTATTTCTACATTTTGGAACAAAGCATTAGCGGATTATTATATAGGTAGACCGATATTATCAAAATATTAGTTGAGAGGATGAAAATATGCAAAGACAAAGAGTAGAGTATAATGTATTAGAAACTATGGTAAGAGATATTTTTTTATCATATGGATATTCTTTGGGAGACAGTGCGACAATAGCGGACATTATAATTGATGCTGAAATATGTGGAAAATTGACACATGGTCTTCGACGATTGAATTTATATCATCAAAAGATTAGAAATAATAAGATTGATAGATATGCAAAAAGTATGATTTTGAATGAAACAAATTGTTCCATTTCATTTGATGCATGTAATAGAATTGGGCAGTTGGCAGCGTATGAGGCAATGCAAGCTGCAATTAGCAAGTCAAAGGTAAACGGAATAGGCATAGCAAATGTTGTGAATTCGAATAATTTTGGAACAGCAAGCTATTATGCGAAAATGGCCTCTAAGGTAGACTGTATAGGAATAAGCATGAGTAATTCGCCAGCTTTTTGTTTCCCTATAAATGGGAGAAAACCAGTTTTAGGGACTAATCCTATTGCTGTTAGTATTCCCGATTTAAGTAATACATTTTGCATGGATATATCAACGGCGATGACATCGATTGGGAATATTGAATTATACAAGATGGAGAATAAAAGTTTACCTAAAGGATGGGTTGTAGACGAATATGGTGATGACATCATAGATCCAACAGTAGCATTGGAGAAGATTTACGAAAAAAAAGGTGGGATATTGCCATTAGGTGGGAGAAATAAATTATATGGTGGTCATAAAGGATATGCATTATCTTTGGTGATAGAATTGTTAACAAGTGCCTTGATAAATCAAAGGATAAATGCTATGAAAAATGGAATTGGACACTTTTTTTGCGTAATTGATTGTAGCATATTTGGTGATATTCAAACAATTAAAGAGAATGTAACTGCATTGTTGAAAAAAATGCATTCTGTTGGTATATCGGGAGGGGAGAAAAAAGTTGTTGTACCAGGGGAGCATGCTTTTATTACTGAATGTAATTCAAAAAAAGATGGAATATTTATTTCTGATATGGTTATTAATGACATAGCTAATATTATGAAAGACTGTAATTTAGACATAGAAGATTATATAAAGATAAGTTGAAGTGAATAAATGAAGTGATTAGAATAAATGATGGAGAGGAGTTAGCATGGAAAAAGGAGAATTATTTTATACTGATATGTCAAATGATAAATTGTTACATTTAAAGGCCGAATTAGAAAAGAGATATAAAGAATTACAGTCTATGGAGATTAAGATTGATATGACTAAAGGCAAACCTAGTCGTCGGCAGCTTGATTTATCTATGGGGATGATGAAAACGCTGGATATCTCGTCAAATTATATTTCAGAGGATGGCAGGGACTGTAGGAACTATGGTGGATTAGATGGAATATTTGAGGCAAAAAAGTTGATTTCAGAGATACTTAATGTTAGTCCTGAAAATATAATTGTTGGTGGAAATTCCAGTTGTAATTTGATGTTCGATTTAATATCTAATGCAATGACAAAAGGAGTAATGGGGAATATTCCATGGAATAAACAGGGGACAATAAAGTTTTTATGTCCAGTTCCAGGATTTGATAAACATTTTATGATTAACGAATATTTTGGCATAAAAATGCTTTCAATTCCTATGTTGCCATCAGGACCGGACATGGATTTAGTAGAAAAGCTAGTTTCAAATGATGCCAGCATTAAAGGGATATGGTGTGTTCCTAAATATTCAAATCCGCAAGGAATTGTTTATTCTGACGAAACTGTTGAACGTTTGGCACAACTAAGACCCATGGCAGAAGATTTTAGAATATATTGGGATAATGCGTATTGTGTTCATGATTTATATGAGACACAACATAATCATTTAAAAGAAATATTAAAGGCGTGTGATAATGCTGGTAATGCAGACATGGTGTATGTTTTTATGTCTACATCGAAAATGACTTTTCCGGGAGCAGGTATTGCTGCGATTGCATCTTCTGCAAATAACCTGCGAGAAATTAGAAAAATGATATCTATTCAAACGATAGGATCTGATAAACTTAATCAGTTGAGACATGTAAGATATTTCAATAATATTGATGGAATCAAAAAACATATGAAGAGTCAAGCTGAGATTGTACGCCCAAAATTTGAAATGGTATTAGATATTTTGGAACATGAGTTGGCAGGACTTGGAGTGGGAGCATGGACAAAACCTAAAGGTGGTTATTTTATTTCATTTGATGCTATGGAAGGGTGTGCAAAGGCCATTATAGAAAAAGCAAAGATGGCTGGGGTGATTATGTCTGCAGCAGGTAGTACTTACCCATATGGTCAAGATCCAAATGACAGTAATATTCGCATTGCACCAACTTATCCTGAATGCAATCAACTAAGACAGGCAATTGAAATATTTTCAATTTGTGTAAAGTTAGTTAGTATAGATAAGTTATTACAAAGAAATAAAAATAATGTTTAACATATGCTTTATATGATATATGAACTATTGCTATCCGATAAGGAAATAGCGTGTTCAGAACATATAGTAGTAAAAAGGTAAAGTTTATTGAAATGGGGTGATTATTAAAATGATTCGATTATTGATGTTTGGGCATGATGCAACTAGATCAGGGGCACCAAAAATATTTTTTGATTTATGCATGTATTTCATGCATTATTTTGAAATTCAAGTTGTTATGTTGAAAAAAGGAAATATGAAGGAAATGTTTTCACAATATTTTGATGTTATATATTTGGATGACAATAGTGATAAAAATAAATTTGAATTAGCAACAGAACTAATAAAGAAGTATAGACCAGATTTGGTTTTTGCAAATACAATTGCAACATATGAATGTGCTTATGCTGCTAAGGTAAATAATATTCCTGTTATTATGTCAGTATATGAGTTACAAGATGATTTTGATTATGTGTTTGCTGGAAATGTTCCGAAGAATATTAATGAAGTTGCTGATTATTATGTAGTAAATTCAGAATTGGTGCGAACATATTTACTGACTAAAATTAATTGCGCTGATAAAAAAATAATTTATATTCCTTGTTTTGTTTCATCAAGCGAAATAAAAATGTTGGCTCGGGAAAAGACAAGGGGACAGGTTCGCAAGGAATTAGGGATTCCTAACAACAATTATGTTGTGATGAACATAGCCAATTGTACACCCAAAAAGGGAATCGATGTATATATAGATAGCTTTATATCATTGAGGTCCAAAGGGCATAATGATATTAGTTTTGTTTCAATCGGCGCATATGATATGGAGTATATTAAAACATTTTCGAAAGATGTATGTCGTATGGATAAAGGATTTCTTTTTTTGGGAGAAAAAAGTAATCCGTATCAATACCTTAGTGGTGCAGATATATTTTTATTTCCATCAAGAAGTGATTCATTTGGGCTAGTAGTATTGGCCTCAATGATATTAGAAATTCCAACGATTGTATTTGAACAAGGATGTGGACTCTCAAAAATTGTGAGAGAGGGAAAGTATGGAATATCGGTTGAAAACTTCTCGGTAGAAAGAGCATGTGATGCGATAATAAGTATACTTAATGGAAGTTGGAAAAGGGGTGATAATATGAAAATGCTTGATATGTTTGAGGCAAAAAATGTTTTACCTAAATTTAAAAAGCTGATTTATGAAATAGTAAATAATGATAGTAGACAATAGACTTTTTATGGTAAACAAAATTAAAATGTATAGGGAGAGATTATTATGGCAGTAAAAACTTTAAAAATTACAGACAATTTATATGATTATATTTTATCAGTATCATTACGTGATAATGATATCTTGAAACAGTTGAGAGACGAAACAAGCAAAAATGAATATGCTGCGGAACAGATAATATCACCGGACGAAGGACAGTTTATTAGTTTTATTCTTAAAACTATAGGCGCTAAGAGGACAATCGAAATTGGTATATTGACAGGGTATAGTACTTTGTGTACAGCATTGGCGTTACCAGAAGATGGAAAAATTGTAGCATGTGATATTGATGAAAACATGGCAGAAATTGCAAGAAAATATTGGAAATTGGCTAATGTTGAAAAGAAGATTGATTTATTTATTGCTCCAGCTAATCAAACATTAGATCGTTTGCTACAGAACGAAGATAATTTGGGAAGTTTTGATTATGCATTTATAGATGCAGACAAAGAGAATTTCGACGATTATTTCGAAAAGTGCTTAGCATTAATTAGAGTGGGGGGGCTCATTCTGATTGACAATGTATTAATGGCGGGGAATGTTATTGGAGAAGCTCCGGATTATTATCTAGGGATTAATCATCCGGCAGTTGTGTCAGTGGATAAATTAAATAAGAAATTGAAGGACGATAAAAGAGTTGATATATCGTTAGTCTCGATCGGTGACGGAGTATTGATGATAAGAAAGCTATAGAATAAAAGGAGGAAATTGGATGAGAGCGTTCAAAAACATAACATTTAATTGCACATGTAATAATAGATGTGATTACTGTGGTAAACCAAACTACAAAATTGATACACAAGTTGTGTGTAAGTATGTTGATAAGATATTTGATAAATTTGGTAAAAAAGAAATGGCATATAGAATTACTCCATATGGAGAAATTACTATATATCCTGAATTATTAGAGTATTTAGAAGAAAAAGCAGAAGAAGGTTATGTAATTGAAGTGGTATCAAATGGAATGACTGCTTTAGATTCTATAAAAGATAATTCAATGTTAAGGTGGATTTTTTCTTTGGATGGTCATACAGTTAGAATGAATCACAATAGACATTTTTCTCAAAAAACTATTGATAATATATTGGAAGCGGTTTTTAAGTTTAAAGCAGAAATACAATGCGTTTATACTGATCAAACTATTGAAGAAATAAATGAATTCATAAAGATATTGAAAGAAAATAATTATTCGGAGTTGCTCAGCATTTTTTCGGCAAGAATGAAAGGCACAAAATCTGAATATATGATTGATTATAGAAATTTAGAACCTGCAATTTTTTTGCCACCAGAAAAATATTTTGAACGTTGGGAAAAAAATTATTTATACGGTATATGTGATAAGGACTGTGATTTTAATAAGAATGGATATGAGTACCATATCGCCGATTCAAAATTGTTTATGCTAAAATGCAGTTGTAATAATAAAATTGGTGACTACATAATGGATTATGGAGACGAACATTTGGGGAAATTCGAATGTGGACCATGTTTTAGCCATTTTGCGTTTAATAATTCCAGAAAGATATTGAATGAGTAACATAATAGCTGTTCTGTTGCACCATTTTTTAAAATTTATGAGAGGAAAATTATAGTGATTTCTAAATAACTATATAAAATAAAAAAATGATTGATAAAATATATTTGCCTAATATGCGAAGAATTGAATTAGAATTAACTACGGAGTGTAATTTATATTGCAATAATTGTAACCGTTCTTGTGGACAGGCTCGTAGTTCAGAGTGTATTACACTTGAACAAATGGAATTGTTTGTTGAGGAATCCATTTTAAATGGGTATTATTGGGATAGTATTATATTGTTAGGGGGAGAACCTACATTACATTACGATTTATTTGGTATAGTTAAAATTCTACATAAATATCAAAATTTTAATAAAAGATGTAGGTTTGAGATAGTATCGAATCAATTTTCGGAAAAAAGTAAAATATTATTAGATAAATTGCCAGAGTGGATATCAATAAGAAATGAGAAAAAAATTTCTTCAATTAATTTGTTTAGTCGATGCCATGAAGCACCTGTGGACAAGATAAAAAAAGAATATGATTTTTCTACAGCTTGCCAAATTGCTCAAGTTAGCGGCATGGGTTTTTCTAGATATGGATATTATGCATGTGGCCCGGCTGCAGCTATCGATCGAGTGTTTGGGTTTGATTTGGGAATAAAAAAGATTAATGAAATTAATATAATTAATTTACAGAAGCAAATGAATCTTTTTTGCTCATTGTGCGGTCATTTTTTGGATTATAGAGAAGATTTTAAAAGTAATTGGAGCTATAAAGAATGTATATCCGAAACATGGCAGGAAGCGTATAAAAGATATCATGACAATCCGCCTAAGTTAAAATTGTATAATGGTAAATGATGGAATTTGTAAATGGAAGAAGGTGCTGAAATATGATAAAGGTTGAAAAATTAAACAAAGAATATACAATAAAAAAAAGATATGGTAATCTACGTGAATATATGAAAGAAATGACATTTAAAAAAAAGGAGGTAATTCACGCAGTTACAGATCTTAGCTTTGAAATTGCTCAGGGTGAAATGGTCGGATTTATTGGACCAAATGGAGCT
>ENA-ORPH01001887-ORPH01001887.1-human-gut-metagenome-genome-assembly--contig:-NODE-1887-length-18792-cov-3.742328_pt1 | contig 18792 bp, 17 predicted proteins | sample MGYA00242142_ERZ509074 | MGnify/ENA primary metagenome ERZ509074 (study PRJEB26280, sample SAMEA2338724) | human gut metagenome | biome: human gut; feature: human-associated habitat; material: faeces...
TGGCCGTCCGCTCGACATCGTACTGAACCCACTGGGCGTACCTTCCCGTATGAATATCGGACAGGTCCTGGAGATTCATTTAAGCCTTGCTGCCAAAGCACTTGGTTTTGATGTATCCACCCCGATTTTCGACGGTGCAGACGAGAAAGATATTCAGAACACTCTGGAGATGGCAAATGACTATGTCAACACCTCCTGGGAAGAGTTCGAAGCAAAATATAAAGATCAGTTGCGTGATGATGTCATGCAGTATTTATCTGATAACAGAGAACACAGAGAACTGTGGAAGGGCGTTGATATCGCAAGAGACGGTAAGGTACAGCTCCGCGACGGACGTACCGGTGAGCCGTTTGATGGAAGAACCACCATCGGACACATGCATTACCTGAAACTGCATCACCTGGTAGACGATAAGATCCATGCACGTTCTACCGGCCCATACTCCCTCGTTACACAGCAGCCGCTGGGTGGTAAAGCTCAGTTCGGTGGACAGCGTTTCGGAGAGATGGAGGTTTGGGCTCTTGAGGCGTACGGTGCATCCTACACGCTGCAGGAGATCCTGACTGTGAAGTCTGACGATGTGGTTGGCCGTGTGAAGACATACGAAGCCATCATCAAGGGCGACAATATTCCGGAGCCTGGTATTCCGGAATCCTTCAAAGTATTGTTGAAAGAGCTGCAGTCCCTGGCACTCGATGTCCGCGTACTGCGTGATGACAATACCGAAGTTAAAATTATGGAATCAGTTGATTACGGTGATACCAATCTGAACCACATCATCGAGGGAGACCGTTACTCTGACAGAGAGGACGAGAGATTTGGTGACTATGGATTCTCCAAGAAAGAATTTGACGGAGAAGAAATGGTAGATGTGGAAGAGGATGAAGAAGAAGACTCTTATCTTGATCTGGATGAAAGTTCAGATGATGACATGTAACTTGTAGATCTTCGCTTTGCGAGGAAAGGGGTAATCAAATGCCAGAAACAGCAAAAAAAGAAAATTACCAGATGAGCTTTGATGCCATCAAAATAGGACTTGCCTCCCCGGAGAAAATCCGGGAGTGGTCCCATGGCGAGGTAAAAAAACCGGAGACCATCAACTACAGAACGCTGAAACCGGAAAAAGACGGTCTGTTCTGTGAAAGAATCTTCGGACCAAGCAAAGACTGGGAGTGCCATTGCGGTAAATATAAGAAAATTCGCTACAAAGGCGTAATCTGCGACCGATGCGGCGTAGAAGTAACAAAATCCAGTGTGCGCCGTGAGCGTATGGGACACATTGAGCTGGCAGCTCCGGTATCCCACATCTGGTATTTCAAAGGAATTCCGTCCCGTATGGGACTGATCCTGGATCTGTCTCCGAGAACTCTGGAGAAGGTTCTGTATTTCGCAAACTACATCGTTCTTGATGCAGGCGATACCAAATTACAGTACAAACAGGTTCTGACCGAGAAAGAATACCAGGATGCCAGAGAGGAGTTCGGAAACAGCTTCCGTGCAGGCATGGGTGCTGAGTCCATCAAAGAGCTTCTGATGGCAATCGATCTGGAAAAAGAGTCTGCTGAATTAAAGGCAGGTCTCAAAGATTCTACCGGACAGAAGAGAGCCCGCATCATCAAGAGACTTGAGGTTGTTGAGGCATTCCGTGAGTCCGGAAACCGTCCGGAGTGGATGATCCTCGATGCGGTTCCGGTTATTCCGCCGGATCTGCGTCCTATGGTACAGCTTGACGGAGGACGTTTTGCAACATCCGACCTGAATGATCTGTACCGCCGTATCATCAACCGTAACAACCGTCTGAAGAGACTGCTGGAGCTCGGTGCACCGGATATCATCGTGCGCAACGAGAAACGTATGCTTCAGGAGGCAGTTGATGCCCTGATCGACAACGGACGCCGTGGCCGTCCGGTTACCGGTCCTGGAAACCGTCCGCTGAAATCTCTGTCTGACATGCTGAAGGGTAAATCCGGCCGTTTCCGTCAGAACCTTCTTGGTAAACGTGTTGACTACTCTGGCCGTTCCGTTATCGTCGTAGGACCGGAACTGAAGATTTACCAGTGCGGTCTGCCGAAAGAAATGGCAATCGAGCTGTTCAAACCGTTCGTTATGAAAGAGCTGGTTTCCAATGGTACTGCACACAACATCAAAAACGCAAAGAAAATGGTCGAGAAACTCGAGCCGCAGGTATGGGACGTTCTCGAGGACGTCATCAAAGAGCATCCGGTTATGCTGAACCGTGCCCCTACACTGCATCGTCTGGGTATCCAGGCGTTCGAGCCGATTCTGGTAGAAGGTAAAGCGATTAAGCTGCACCCGCTGGTTTGTACCGCATTCAACGCCGACTTCGACGGTGACCAGATGGCTGTCCATCTGCCGCTGTCTGTAGAAGCGCAGGCAGAGTGCCGTTTCATGCTTCTTTCTCCGAACAACCTGCTGAAACCGTCCGATGGTGGTCCGGTAGCCGTTCCTTCCCAGGATATGGTTCTTGGTATCTACTATCTGACACAGGAGCGTCCGGGCGAGAAGGGCGAAGGAAGCTTCTTCCGCGATATGAACGAAGCCATCCTGGCATACGAGAACGGATACATTACCCTGCAGACCAAGATTACCATCCGCTGCGAAAAAGAGATGGAAGATGGTACTGTAATGCAGCAGAACGTAAGCTCCACACTCGGAAGATTCCTCTTCAATGAGATTCTGCCGCAGGATCTGGGATACGTAGACCGTACGGTTCCGGGTAACGAGCTTGCGCTTGAGGTTGATTTCCTCGTTGCAAAGAAACAGCTGAAACAGATTCTGGAAAAAGTTATCAATACACACGGAGCTACCAAAACCGCAGAGGTTCTGGACTATATCAAGGCAACCGGATATAAATACTCCACCCGTGCAGCCATGACCGTATCCATTTCCGATATGACCGTGCCGCCGCAGAAGCCGGAGATGCTCGCCGAAGCACAGGCAACGGTAGACAAGATTACAAGAAACTTCAAACGTGGTCTGATTACAGACGAAGAGCGTTACAAAGAGGTTGTAGATACCTGGAAGAAGACCGACGATGCGCTGACAAAAGCACTGCTCGACGGACTGGATAAATACAATAACATCTTCATGATGGCTGACTCCGGAGCCCGTGGTTCCGATAAGCAGATCAAACAGCTGGCCGGTATGCGAGGACTGATGGCCGATACAACCGGACACACCATCGAGCTGCCGATCAAGTCAAACTTCCGTGAAGGTCTTCAGGTACTGGAATACTTCATGTCCGCACATGGAGCACGAAAAGGTATGTCCGATACCGCGCTTCGTACCGCCGACTCCGGTTACCTGACCCGTCGTCTGGTAGACGTTTCTCAGGACCTGATCATCCGTGAAATCGACTGTGCCGAGGGCAAGGACGAAATTCCGGGTATGTGGGTCAGCGAGTTCACAGACGGAAAAGAGCAGATCGAGAGTCTGCAGGATCGTATCACAGGCCGTTTCTCCTGCGAGACGATCAAAGACAAAGACGGCAACGTCATTGTAAAAGCAAACCATATGATCACCCCGAAACGTGCTGCCCGTGTCATCAAAGACGGCATCAACGAGAACGGTGAGCATTATACAAAAGTAAAAATCCGTACCATTCTTACCTGCCGTTCCGGTAACGGAATCTGCGCAAAATGCTATGGCGCCAACATGGCAACCGGCGAAGCAGTACAGGTTGGTGAGTCTGTTGGAATCATCGCAGCACAGTCGATTGGTGAGCCTGGTACACAGCTGACCATGCGTACCTTCCATACCGGTGGTGTTGCCGGTGGAGATATCACACAGGGTCTTCCTCGTGTCGAGGAGCTTTTCGAGGCAAGAAAGCCGAAAGGACTTGCTATCATCACCGAGATCCCTGGTGTTGCACAGATCAAAGACACCAAGAAAAAACGCGAAATCGTGGTTACCAATCCGGACGATGGCGTATCCAAGACATACCTGATCCCTTACGGATCCCGTATCAAGATCGCTGACGGAACGGTTCTGGAAGCTGGAGACGAGCTGACCGAAGGTTCTGTAAACCCGCACGATATCCTGAAGATCAAAGGCGTACGTGCCGTTCAGGATTACATGCTCCGCGAGGTACAGCGAGTTTACCGTCTGCAGGGTGTAGAAATCAACGATAAGCACATCGAGGTTATCGTTCGCCAGATGCTGAAGAAGATCCGCATCGAGGAAAACGGAGATACCGAATTCCTTCCGGGCGACATGGTAGACTTCCTGGAGTATGATGAGACCAACAAAGCGCTGATCGCAGAAGGCAAAGAGCCGGCAGAAGGAAAACAGGTTCTGCTTGGTATTACCAAAGCATCCCTGGCATCCGATTCCTTCCTGTCTGCAGCATCCTTCCAGGAGACCACCAAGGTTCTGACCGATGCCGCTATCAAAGGTAAGGTTGACCACCTTGTGGGCTTAAAAGAGAACGTTATCATCGGTAAACCGATTCCGGCTGGTACTGGTATGAAGTGTTACAGCAACATTCATCTGAATACCGACAGCATGATCGAGGAAGAAGAGGACGAGGATCTGATTCTGACCGAAGAGCTTGAGGACGATGCTCCGGCAGCTCCGATGGCAGAAGCTCCGGTTGAAGAACCGTCAGCTGAAGAGGAAAAGCCGATGCTCGACTTCGACTTTGAGGAAATGATTCCGTCAAAGGATGATACCGAGGAGTAAACCCTTCAAGGTTAAAAAATAAATATGTCATTTGTGGAAAGCAGAGAATTTCCGGTTCGCCGGGGTCTCTGCTTTCCTTGTATTTTCGGGAGCATTTTGTTACAATGGAGACAGAAAAGAGGGAAGCCTATGTGGATCAAAAAGATACCTGGCATTGCAGTAAATGTGGCGGTACTGATTCTGAATGTGTTTGCGATTCTGATGATCGTGGGGCTGTTTTTTCATCAGGGAACGACGGGGGAGCGTGTGAAAGAGACGATTACGCGTTTTTCCACGACGTCGCAGGAGTATTATGCGGAAGGCGAGGCATACAGCCAGACGAGCGACCGGGTGCATACGTATTCGGTGGAAGAAACAAGGTAATTATTCAGAGCCCCATCTCGATTCCGCTTACGCTGCATCTCGATGTGGCTTGTCGCCATATGAAATTCCAGAAAAAACTGCTCATTCATGCAAGCATGATTCGCAATTTTTTCTTCCATTTCGCATGGCTCTGAATAATTACCAAATAAAGAGGAAAAGATGAGGAAAACTATGCTCCAAGAGTGGAAAAGAAAAGGAAAAAAATTCCGCCATGTGGAAAAAGATGGAGAAGAAACGACGGAGCTTTCTATGAAAATACGGGCGGCAAAATTTCGTGATCTGCCGATGAGTCTGCGGATTCTGATCGTGAATCTCAGTCTGTTTCTGATTCTGTGCGCCGTATTTTTTATGGCAGGCGCGTATCTGTATGCGCCGCAGGCGGCAGGACGGAATTACGTGGAAGCATGCCTGGCAGGAGACTGGAACAGTGCATACGATGTATGTCAGTTCCCGGACAGCACGTTTCTGTCGCGGAAGAACTACGTCAATGCAATGACCTGGAAAGCAAAACAGGACGGCACTGACGGGCAGGAAACACCGGAGATCAAGAGCTTTTTCATGCGCAGAAAACAGAATCCTGAGACCGGGGAAAACAGGATTTATACTGTGCGGTACACGTTAAAAGGCGTGAGCGACTCGCAGGAAGAAACATTGGAGATCGCCGCCGGGGATACCGTAAAATGGAACTTCAAAGAGTGGTACGTTGTGCCGAAAGACAGCTACGTGACGGATGTCGAAATCACCGTCCCGGCGGATGCCTCGTTCTATCTGGACGGCGTGCAGGTCGGGAAAAAGTATTTAAAAGAGACGGCAGATAACGTCAGCATCTACAAAATCCCGTATCTCTTCCTCGGCGGCCACACCATTGAACTGACCGAAAAACAGAAAGACCCATACCGCGAGATCATCCTCGTGCAGGACAACAGCAGCATGGAATTCCTGCCGGATTTAAAACTCAACGATTCCACCGGCAAAACCATCGCCGACCGTGTAGAAGAGTCCCTGGACAAGGTATTCACAGCCGCAGCCGCCGGAAAATCCTTCAGCACCATCAAAAACGAATTTTCCGCCGACACCGCCGTACAGAAAAACGCCAAAGAACAGTACCAGCAGCTCTGCGATGCATACCTAAACAGCGACACCAACACCGGAATCACCAGTATCACAGTGAGCAGCGTCTCCACAACCGTAACCAACGAATCCAAGCAGATGAAGATTGAAACTAACGTGACCGCTGCGATTGAGCGACGAACCCGTTTCCTCCATTTCTTCCGGAAAACCAAAACAGAGACGATCACCTGGAAAATCGAATCCGCCGTAACGCTGGAGAAGGAAACCTGGGTCATGGGAAGTGACTTCCTGAAGGGCGTCGATCTGGGAAAATAGACGGGCTGAAATTGAATAAGAACTACGCGAAAAAGAGTGATTCTGCATCCGATTTTCCGGGAACAGAGTCACTCTTCTTTGCTGCGATGAAGATGTTAAGAAACCATGAACTTAAATTTACCAGAAGTGGAAAAATGTAAGAATTTGTGCCTTGCATCTTAGGTCAGATCACGTTATGATAGTAAGTAGAAAAATGTCGAAAAACGTTTGCGTTACGATGGAAGAAAGTTCCGCAAAGGGGCGGGACGATGGAGTATAAACAGATCATATGGAAAGAAAATCATTGAAACAGAGAAGAAAGCAGATGCGCCGCAGACAGATGATGCAGAAAGTATCACGGATTTCCCTGTGTGTGGTAATCGGCCTTCTTTTTCTTGCGCTTATCTGGAAATTTGCGGGAGCGCAGCTTGCGAAAAAAGGAATTGTACTGAGTAATGACACAGCCGCAAAGACGGTGAGCGAGACGGCGCCGGAGGCGGAGGACGGATCGGGAAATGCGGGAATTAAGAAGCTTGCGGAGACCACGCCGCCGAATGAGACGCCGGGATGGCAGTACAGCTCGTCGGGCTGGTGGTACGCAACGGATGCCACAACGTACTACGTCAACGGCTGGGCAGATATCGACGGAAACCAGTACCATTTTGATTCCAATGGTTACATGGCGACCGGCTGGAAACCGATCGGCGGAAAAGGCTGTTACTTTGATGACCAGGGCGTTTATCAGCCGGACCGCAACGGCTCGATGATGGTAGCCCTGACCTTTGATGACGGCCCAGACGTCTATACCAGCACGCTTCTCGATACGCTGGAGCAGTACGGGGCACAGGCGACGTTCTTTATGCTCGGCAGCAATGTGGAAAAATACGGTGCAGATGTGATCCCGCGCATGGCGGCGATCGGCTGTGAGCTTGGAAACCACTCCTATGCGCATCCGAATATGAAAGAACTGAGCCTCGACGACGGCCTCGCCCAGTTCCAGATGACGGATGATCTGATTGCCCAGTACAACAACGGACAGGGTGCAACTGTCATTCGTTTCCCGTATGGAAACAGCACCGATGAACTGCTCGCATCTATCGGCCGCCCGAGCATCATGTGGGATGTCGATACCCTGGACTGGCAGACGAAAAATGTACAGGCAAACATCAGCGCCGTTCTCGACAGTGTAAGCCCGGGAGACATTATCCTGATGCATGATATCCACGAGACGACCGTAGAATCATGTGCAACGATCGTGCCGGAGCTGATCAACCGCGGGTATGAGCTTGTCACGATTCATACTCTTGCAGCGGCAAACGGCGTGGATCTTGCAGCGGGAGAGACGTATTACGGCTTCCATGGCGGAACGACAAACGAATAGAAAACAGAATAGAAAAACGACAAAGAACCGCCGGTTTACTCTCGAATCAAGAGTGAACCGGCGGTTCTTATGTCGTTTTATAAAAATTTATTTCATTGCCGCTCTCTTACGAAGTCTGGAATCCAGCTCTTTCTTACGGATACGTAAGGAAACCGGAGTAACCTCAAGAAGCTCGTCCTTGTCGATGAAGTCCAGAGCCTGCTCCAGGGAAAGGATTCTCGGCGGAGTCAGACGCAGTGCCTCGTCGGAGGAAGAAGTACGGGTGTTGGTCAGGTGTTTCGTCTTGCAGACGTTCAGCTCGATATCCTCGGCCTTACCGTTCTGTCCAATAACCATACCGGCGTAAACCTTCTCGCCAGGTCCGATGAACAGAGTACCGCGCTCCTGTGCGGAGTACAGACCGTAGGTAACGGACTCGCCTGCCTCGAAAGCGATCAGGGAACCCTGTTTGCGGTATTCAATGTCGCCCTTGTACGGTGCGTAATCTTCAAACTCGGTGTTCAGGATACCAGTTCCTTTGGTGGAGGTCATGAAGATTCCACGGAAACCAATCAGGCCTCGTGCCGGGATTTCGAACTCCAGACGGGTGGAACCATCGCTTGCGCGGCTCATGCCGTGAAGCTCGCCTTTACGCTCGCTGAGGAGCTGGATGACAGTACCGGAGAACTCATCCGGAACGTCAACGTATGCGATTTCCATTGGCTCGAGTTTGCGTCCGCGCTCGTCCTCTTTGTAGATAACCTCTGCCTTACTTACTGCGAACTCATATCCCTCACGGCGCATGTTTTCGATCAGGACGGACAGATGCAGCTCACCACGGCCGGAAACCTTGAAGCAGTCTGCGGAATCAGTCTCCTCGACGCGGAGAGAAACGTCAGTGTTCAGCTCACGCATCAGACGGTCACGCAGGTGGCGGGAAGTTACGTATTTACCTTCTTTACCGGCCAGCGGGCTGTCGTTTACGATGAAGTTCATGGAAATAGTCGGCTCGGAGATTTTCTGGAACGGGATGGAAACCGGGTTGTCCAGATCGCCGCAGAGAGTATCTCCGATGTGGATATCCGGGATACCGGAAACAGCAACGATAGAACCGATGCCTGCCTCAGTAACCTCTACTTTTTTCAGTCCGTCAAATTCATACAGTTTGCTGACCTTTACTTTTTTCTTCTTGGTCAGATCGTGGTGGTTGACCAGCATAACGTCCTGGTTCACGCGGATCGTTCCGTTTTCAACTTTGCCGACACCGATACGTCCAACGTATTCGTTGTAGTCGATGGTACTGATCAGAAGCTGTGTGCCAGCTTCCGGATCGCCGGTCGGAGCCGGGATGTATTTCAGGATGGTCTCGAACAGAGGAGTCATATCCTTCGGGGTATCGTTCAGATCGAGTACCGCATGACCCATCTTTGCGGATGCGTACAGAAACGGACAGTCAAGCTGTTCGTCAGATGCATCGAGGTCCATCAGAAGCTCGAGCACTTCGTCGATAACTTCATCCGGGCGTGCTTCCGGGCGGTCGATCTTGTTGATGCAGACGATAACGGACAGATCCAGCTCGAGTGCTTTTTTCAGCACGAATTTGGTCTGCGGCATAGCGCCCTCGAATGCGTCTACAACCAGAATAACGCCGTCTACCATTTTCAGAACTCGCTCAACCTCGCCGCCGAAGTCCGCATGGCCTGGGGTGTCGATGATGTTGATTTTCGTTCCTTTGTAGTAAACTGCTGTATTTTTGGAAAGAATGGTGATTCCACGCTCACGCTCGATATCGTTCGAGTCCATGACACGTTCCTGAACCTCCTGATTGGCACGGAAAACGCCGCTCTGTTTCAGAAGCTCGTCTACCAGTGTAGTTTTACCATGATCGACATGGGCGATGATGGCAACGTTTCTTACATCTTCTCTCGTTGTTTTCATTTCTTCATTCCTCTTCCTATGGGTTGACCCTGCCGGGTTCAATTTTTCAAAATTTCAAGCCGGCCGGGAATGTTTATCACAGCACAAAGGCAGGTGCCTTGCCGTTTTGTCTCTGCTGGATGCCTGCCTATCTGAACTATTATAGCACAGAACAGAGAAAAAAAACAGGGAAGATGTGACATTTTTTGTATTGCAATGGTAGAAAATACGAAGCATGTGGTGCGGTTTTTACAGAAACATATACAAAAAATTGGGCAGAATGCTGATTTGAATAGAAATAAAAAAATCTGGAAAAAAGTGGTTCTGAAAAAGAAATGTGGTTCATACATTAGGATTATAGATCAGCAAAGTACCGATCAGAAATCAATATTCAGAAAGAAAAGACAAAGGAAGGGGATTTTCATTATGGCAGACAAGATGATTGAAAACAATCAGGTGGTTATCATGGGAGAGATTGTCTCCCCGTTTACATTCAGCCATCAGGTATTCGGAGAGGGCTTTTACCTCGTCGATGTGATGGTCAAGCGGTTGAGTGAATCGCAGGACATCATTCCGGTGATGGTCTCCGAGCGGCTGGTGGACGTATCACAGGATTACCAGGGTGAGTGGATCTGCATCAGCGGTCAGTTCCGGTCCTACAACCGCCACGAGGAGAAGAAGAACCGTCTGGTACTCTCCGTATTTGCGCGGGAACTAAGCTTCGTGGAGGAAGAGGACGATTCCGTCAAATCCAACCAGATTTACCTCGATGGATACATATGTAAACCGCCGGTCTACCGGAAAACACCTCTGGGAAGAGAGATCGCCGACCTTCTGATTGCGGTCAACCGTCCGTATGGAAAATCAGATTATATCCCGTGCATCTGCTGGGGACGGAATGCGCGGTATGCCTCTGCGTTTGCCGTGGGCGGCCACGTTCTCATCTGGGGACGGATCCAGAGCCGGGAATATATGAAGCGGCTGAGCGAGACGGAAATGGAAAAGCGGACCGCATATGAGGTTTCGGTGAGCAAGCTGGAATACAGTGAGAGTTAAAGCGCGATCCGCTGTTGACAAGAAAATTTAATGATGCTATAGTAAGAGCAGAACTGAAGTGGATAGAGGTTGCATTACTTCAAGAGTACCTTTTCGGATGCCTCAGCAGCAAAAGAAGAAGAGGAAAAGGGAAGAATGCCGAAGGACATCCGGCGCTGAACCGGTATGCTCCTGGGCGCAGGTTGAAAAAATCTGCGACTGTCATCGAGAGATGGAGAGCTATCTGATCATAGATACTGCGTATGTGTGAATTTGGAGGCGATCTTATCGGGGATGAGGCGCCTCTTTTTTAAACGGAAAGTGAAATTTTCCGTGAGAGATAAGCTCCGGCGACTGATTTCTTATGGTTTTATCTGACACAACATACAGGAGGAAAAGAGAATGTCTATTTTTAAAGGTGCAGCTGTTGCAATGATCACACCGATGACCGAAACACAGGAAGTGAATTACGAAAAACTCGGAGAACTGATTGAGGAGCAGATCGCCGGCGGAACCGACGCCATCGTTATCTGCGGAACCACCGGTGAGGCTTCGACCCTGTCCCATGAGGAGCATCTGGATGCCATCAAATATACCGTGGAAAAAGTAAATCACAGAATCCCGGTAATTGCAGGAACCGGCTCCAACAGCACGGAGACAGCAATTTATCTGTCTCAGGAAGCAGAAAAATACGGCGTGGACGGACTTCTTCTCGTTTCTCCGTATTACAATAAAGCAACACAGAAGGGCCTGATTGCACACTTTACCGCAATCGCAGACAGCGTCAAAGTGCCGGTCATCCTTTACAACATTCAGGGCAGAACCGGCGTAAACATTGCACCGGAAACGATCGCCTATCTGTTCAACAACGTTGAGAATATCGTTGCAGTCAAAGAGGCTTCCGGAAACATTTCCCAGGTCGCAAAAATTATGCAGCTGACCGATGGAAAGATCGATCTGTACTCCGGAAACGACGATCAGGTTGTGCCGATCCTTTCCCTTGGCGGAAGCGGTGTAATCTCCGTTCTTTCCAACGTAGCACCGCGCAAGACCCACGACATGGTACAGAAATTCCTCGACGGCGATGTGGCCGGATCCAGAGAAATCCAGCTGAGAGCACTGCCGCTCATCGATGCGCTGTTTTGCGAAGTAAACCCGATTCCGGTAAAAGCAGCGCTGAACCTGATGGGCAAAGAGGTTGGACCGCTTCGTCTGCCGCTGACCGAGATGGAGCCGCAGAACCAGGAGCGCCTGGCAAAGGCTATGAAAGATTTTGGAATCAAACTGGCTTAAGTTAAGAATACACGAAGTAAAGAAGGAAAAAGACAATGGTTAAAATTATTATGCATGGCTGCAACGGCCATATGGGACAGGTCATCACCGGCCTGGTAAAAGAAGATGCAAATGCAGAAATCATAGCCGGAATCGATATGAACGACAACGGCCAGAACGATTACCCGGTATTCAAAAGCCTGGCAGAATGCGATGTTCCGGCAGACGTAGTCGTTGACTTTTCTTCCTACAAGGCAGCCGACGCACTGCTCGATGCCTGCAAGGAGAAAAAACTTCCACTCGTCCTCTGCACCACAGGCCTCACCGAGGATCAGCTCAAAAAAGTGCAGGAGACCAGCAAAGAAATCCCGGTTCTCCGCTCTGCAAATATGTCCCTTGGTGTGAATACGCTGATGAAACTGGTACAGGCAGCTGCAAAAGTGCTTGCCGAAGCAGGCTTTGATATGGAGATCGTGGAGAAACACCACAAACTGAAATGCGACGCTCCAAGCGGAACCGCCATCGCCCTGGCAGACAGCCTGAACGCGGCAATGGACAACCAGTACCACTACGTATACGACAGAAGCCAGCGCCACGAGCAGCGTGACCCGAAAGAAATCGGAATCTCTGCTGTACGCGGCGGCACCATCGTCGGCGACCACGACGTCATCTTCGCAGGCCCGGACGAGGTTGTTACCCTGTCCCACAGAGCATATTCCAAGGGAGTTTTTGGAAAAGGTGCTGTAGAGGCCGCAAAATTCCTGGCTGGAAAGCCAGCCGGTATGTATGATATGCAGGATGTGATTGCTGCGAAGTAAGGCAGAAGCAGGAAATAGAAAAGATAAAAAAGAAGGCAGGCTGTGTGCAGTTGCACAGCCTGCCTCCTTTTGAGCTGCTTTTCTGTTTTAGCCAATGAGTTTTTTCACTTATGCAGCGTAATAGGAATACGTTCCTCTGTCAAAAAATCTATTTCAGCTCCCGTTCCGCTTTTTCCCAGATCTCTTCGTCAAGATCAGTCAGCGCCAGTGCATCCGCAAGTTCCCGCACCCGTTTTACCGTGAGATAAAAGTAATTGATACCGCAGGTCAGCGTCCGCTTTAAGGAGCGGGCAAGGACACTGCCGTGGGTTTCCAGTTCGGCACGGTCGAACTCGGCGAGATAGCCCTCGAGATCATAGGGAATCTGAAAACATTCGATCTGCCATGTGCTGTTTTCCAACGTCAGAATTGCGAAGTGCGCATGGCCGCCGACACCATCAAGCGCAAGCCCAAGGGATCCTGGATTCAGATACGTTTTTCCTGCGTATTCTTTCTGTTCCTGCTTGTGGCTGTGGCCGCCAAGCAGGATGGAGGCATCGAGATTTTCCAGATGAGAAAGCAGGAGTTCCGGATGCAGCCCGAAATTCCCTCGGATTTCACCAGGTGCGCCGTGGCAGAGCCGAAGTGCCGGGAAAAGGGATTCACGGCAGGTGTCCGGTGTAACTTCTTCCTGCGGCACAAAAACAGGAATCAGATGGCCCGCTCCATCCATTTTTCCAATCAGAACACCGTCTGTCGGCAGCTGCTCAAAAAATTTTAGATCCTGATCGGTAAGATTCCGAAACGTGTAATCCAGAAGCCCGCTCGTCGAAGAACCCGCCTTCCAGTTCTGCGGCTGCCAGAGATTCTCAAGCAGATATTCCTCCCGGTTGCCGCGCACCAGATAGCACGGAAACTCCTCCTGCATTTCGCGGAGCACCCCCATCATCCTCTGCGGAAACGGCCCATCCGTCACAAAATCCCCCAGCCCGATGATACCGTCAATTTGCTGCCTGCGAAGAAACTCCATCACCTCCGAGAGTGCATAATAATTCCCATGAAGATCACTGATTACTGCTAATTTCATGTGTTTTCCTTTCTATGTCAAAATCATAAAATGCGAGATACTGTCTTGATTTTATCAAATGGTGAGAAGGAACGCAATTTATAAAAATATAAGCCAGGCAATTGATGAAATGATGGAAGACAGCAAAACGGAAGGCATTGAAAAAGGCAAACTTGAGGTGTTATCAAATTTATTAAAAAAAGGAACGATCAGCATTCAGGATGCCGCCGACTGTATGGCAGTGTCTGTGGCGGAATTTAAGAAGCTGGTCAATAAGTATCCCATCTGATTCCGAAAAACCTGCTGACAGAAAAAGCATGTTATGATAAGATTAAAGGCAGAGAGTTTCGAATATCTTTACTGTCGGAGGGAATGTATGATTAATCGGGAAGACATGCTGGAGCTGACGAGGAGGATGACGCCGGCGCGGACTTCGTTTGTGCGGATGGCGGGTTGCTATACGGATTCGGATGGGGAGTATGACGGCAGTTTCAACATTCATTTTCTGAAACTGTCCGGTTCGGAAAAGGCCAGGAATCTGGCGATTGCCAAGAAAATTCCGTTTGCGGAATCGAATGAGAAGCTGCGGGAATACCGTTTTCCGGAAACATCCCAGGGGCCGGGCAGTATCTGGCAGATGCTGATGGCGCTGCGGGAATGCGGACTGAAGAACGATGCGCTGTTGGAAACGTTCTATGATATCCTGATCGAAGGATTGCAGATTCACGGGGCTTATGCCATTTACATGTTTTATGACCGGTATGATATTCCTGCAAAGGCTTCCGATAAAGAGCGCCTGGGGGAATCCGAGGAGATGTTCCCCTATCTGATCTGCGCTGTCTGCCCGCTGGTTGGAGAATACGAGCCGGGAAATCCTATCTGTGGATTCCTGTTCCCTGCCTTTGTGGACCGGAGCGGAGATCTGGAACGGGTTGATATTTATGCAGAGCGTGCAGCGTGGGGCGATCGGATGGCCAGCATTCTTGGCGCGAAGGGCAGAAAATTCAGATGCGGTCTGTAAAAGAAAAAATCAAAATTGACGGATCAAACCAGGTGCTGATGTGCCTGGCAGTAAAAAAAACTTCCCGGCGAACCTGCATGTATCGTTCGCCAAGGGAAGTTTTTTAGATACGGGAGCAGCAGAAGTGCATATTTACTGTGCCATCCCCGCTCCATTCTGTGTAGTTGCTCCGTTTTCCTGCGGATTCTGCGTCTCATTGTCGCCGCCGCTTACCACATCGTCCACCGCGCGGCCGACATCCTCAACGCCCTCACCGACACCACGGGTCACATCTTCAGCGGCGTCGCCGACATCATCCCCAAGGGTATTTCCATCCCCGGTATTTGTACCATTCGTACCGTTGGCATTCCCATCGGTGCCCTCCGTCACATCATTTACATTGTCGTTTGACGGCATCTCTGTCGTATTGACATCGTTTCTGTTATCCGTCTGTCCCATGTCGCTCTCCGTGTTGGTATTGCCATTTCCGGTGTCATTCGTGGTGTTGTTTCCACAGGCCGTCATCCCGGCCAGTAATACCGCCAATGCCAGCGTCATACACACTCTTCTGATTTTTCTCATCTTCAAAATCTCCTTTCCCTAACAGTGTCTGGACAGTTGCTAGTATTTGAAAAATGCCGGAAAATATACGGGAAAAAGAGGCTTTTGGAAATCTTGACAAAGGAAGAAAAAAACACTAAAATAAAAAAAAGTACGAAAACGGACTAAAAATGAAAACAGGAGAGGAACATGACAAAACGAGAACGCGTGGATGGAATTTATGAGGCAATTCAGAAAGTAAACCAGGTTTACGGGAAATGGGCTTCTGCTCATGGGATGACGCTGTATGAGATGCAGATTTATTACCGAATCATGGAACGGAGTCTTCAGAAGGAGCAGGCGTATATTACGCAGAAAGAGCTCTGCGACGAGCTGGATGCGCCGAAAACGTCGATCAACAGCATCATCAAACGGCAGCTGAAAACAGGATATATCGAAATGGAAGTCAATCCGGCAAACCGGCGGGAAAAAATCATCAGTCTGACTGAAACGGGAAAACAGTATGTGAGAGAACTGATTCTTCCGCTGTTTCAGTCCGAGGAGGAAGCTGCGGCGCAGTTTACGGAGCAGGAGATGACAGAAGTAATCCGGATGCAGGAAAAATTTGCCGACGCACTGGCAAAGAGTATGGAGGGAAATGAGTGAAAAAGTAACAGCAGGAAGAGATTACCTCGGTGGATTTGCGCCGGAGTTTGCAGCGTTCAACGATGATATTTTATTCGGAAAAGTCTGGGCGAAAGAGGACAATCTGCCGCCATTTTGTATGTGGAAAAGGTATCCATAGTTCACAATCTGTCCGCTTCGTGATATGATAACAGCAGAATTCGAAAAGGAGAGAAAGAGAATGAAAGAAGAACTGAAGAAATCCCTTCGCACCTACGGCGCCCTGCTGCTGCTCGGTGCGACCGGCGTTCCGCTCGGTGCGGCAGTCGGTCTGATTGAGGCGCTGTTCTGCCGTCTGCTTTTGAAAGTCACGGCTATTCGCGTGGCACATCTTTTCTGGTGTCTGCCGTTTCTCGCTATGGCAGGTCTTGTGATCGTGGCAGTCAATCAGAAATTCGGTGGCAGGGGAAAAGGAGGCATGAGTCTGATTTTTGATGTAGCGTATGAGGAGGAGACAGAGCTTCCGCTTCGCATGATTCCGCTGGCAATGCTCTCAACGGCGTTGACGCATCTGTTCGGTGGAAGTGCCGGCCGCGAGGGCGTTGCCGTTCAGATCGGTGCTGTGTTTTCCTATTTTGCCGGCAAAAAATTACCGTTTAAAAACGCGCCCGGTATCTTTCTGGTAACCGGTATGGCCGCCGGCTTTGCGGGCATGTTCGGAACGCCGATTGCAGCTGTGATCTTTGCGGTAGAGGTGCTCGCTGCGGGTGAAATGCGGTACGAGGCACTGCTTCCGGCGTTTACCGCATCTTTCTCTGCGAGCGCTGTAGCTTCCCTGCTTGGAATCCGCAAAGAAAATCTGGCTGTCCACATCAGCGAAAGCCTGACACCGTTCCTGCTGGTGCGTCTGATTACACTTGGTATTATTTTTGGAATCACAGGCGGCCTCTTCGCCTGGTGCTTAAAGCACACGAAAAAATATCTCGGCGAAAAAATCAAAAATCCGCTGGTACGTGTTTTCTCCATCGGTGTTATCCTTAGCATTCTGTTCCTGCTTCTGTACCGCGGACGGTATTGCGGCTTTGGAACGAATCTGGTGGAAGCGGTATTTCATGGGGAAAAGGTATATGCATATGACTGGGCGCTGAAATTTATCCTGACAATTCTGACGCTGTCCGCCGGGTTTCAGGGCGGCGAGGTAACACCGCTGTTTACCATCGGAGCAACCCTGGGAGCAGTCCTTGGCAATCTGTTCGGTATTCCGGTGGAGCTTTCCGCGGCGCTTGGCTATGCGGCGGTTTTCGGTGGCGGAACCAATACCTTACTGGCGGCTATTTTCATCGGCGGCGAGATTTTTGGCTACGATTATCTGCCATATTTCTTTATTGTCTGCACCGCGGCCTACGTATTCAACCGCAACAGCTCGATCTATTCCCGCCAGAAACTGACGAAATACAGCTGCTGATAACAGAAACGTCACAAAGTTATCACACACCGTTACGTGTTACAGTTCACTGGTGCCCAGCGAACTGTAACATTCGCAACCCTCATTTAAAGTTTTGCTTCGCAAAAGGAGGGTTGCTCACACCTGAAACATGTTCTTACGCAGCGAAACAGCAAGTGTTTCACTGCTGAGTGAACAGTAACGGTTACGTTACGATACGGGTTGACGCGTTTCCGGGAATGAGGTTATACTAGAGGTATCATATACGAAAAAGGAGTAACGAATTATGAAAGGTATCGTACTTGCCGGAGGTTCCGGCACACGTCTTTATCCGTTAACTATGGTAACATCGAAACAGCTTCTCCCGATCTATGACAAGCCGATGATCTATTATCCGCTGTCTGTTCTTATGAATGCAGGCATCCGCGATATCCTGATTATCTCCACCCCGCAGGACACACCTCGTTTTGAGGCACTGCTCGGAGACGGCCATCAGTTCGGTGTACAGCTTACCTACAAAGTGCAGCCAAGCCCGGACGGACTGGCACAGGCTTTCATCATCGGTGAAGAGTTCATCGGGGATGATTCCGTTGCCATGGTACTTGGCGACAACATTTTCTTCGGACACGGTCTGAACAAACGTCTGAAAGCAGCAGTAGAAAATGCGGAGACCGGAAAAGGCGCAACCGTATTCGGTTACTATGTAGATGATCCGGAGCGTTTCGGAATCGTAGAATTTGACTCCGAAGGAAAAGCGATTTCTATCGAAGAAAAACCGGAAAAACCGAAATCAAACTACTGTGTAACAGGTCTGTATTTCTATGACAACAAAGTTGTGGAATATGCAAAGAACCTGAAACCGTCACCGCGCGGAGAGCTTGAGATCACCGACCTGAACCGCATCTATCTGGAAGACGGCAGCCTGAATGTTGAGCTTCTCGGACAGGGCTTTACCTGGCTGGATACCGGTACACATGAGAGTCTGGTAGAGGCAACCAACTTCGTAAAAACCATCGAGACCCATCAGCACCGTAAGATTGCATGCCTTGAGGAAATTGCTTACTTAAACGGCTGGATCACAAAGGAGGACGTGCTCAAGGTTTACGAAATCCTTAAGAAAAACCAGTATGGCCAGTATCTCAAGGATGTTCTGGACGGAAAATATCTGGACGCGCTTCACTAAGCCGATCTGATTTTCCGACACTGAATTTACCTGCGGACTCCGTTTCGACGGAATCCGCATAAGATCAATCATTCATATTATAAAGGAGATTTTTTATGACAATCATTGTTACCGGCGGTGCCGGA
>ENA-ORPH01001888-ORPH01001888.1-human-gut-metagenome-genome-assembly--contig:-NODE-1888-length-18777-cov-8.052932_pt1 | contig 18777 bp, 10 predicted proteins | sample MGYA00242142_ERZ509074 | MGnify/ENA primary metagenome ERZ509074 (study PRJEB26280, sample SAMEA2338724) | human gut metagenome | biome: human gut; feature: human-associated habitat; material: faeces...
CGTCTGCCATCTTTAGTAACTGTTTGTTTATTGATATATTTCTTAAGTTCTATAACACTCTCATCGTACTGTTTTTTCTTTTTGGCGTATATCTTTTTAGTTATGTCACTTGGAGATACAAACACTTCACCATATGCACCATCAACTATTATGTCTTCTCCATCCTTAACCTCACTGCATATACCCTTTACACTAAGAACTGCTGGTATCTCCAAAGCTCTTGCAAGTATCGATGCATGTGAGGTGTCTCCACCTTTTTCAGATATAATGCCTGCTATATGCACAGTATCCATATTCGCTGTCATAGATGGATGTATTTCATCAGCTATAATAATCGTGTTATCAGGAAGCTTCGTAAGATCAATACTCTTAACACCAAGAAGTATTGCTGTCAATCTCTCCCTCATATCTTCAATATCTGTTACACGCTGGGCTATAGCCTCGTTATCCATACTTAGAAACAGCTGCTTCAAAGATTCGCAGGCCTCATAAAGGGCTGCCTCTGCATTAATATTATTCTTCTTTATAATATTACAAACCTCTGACGTAAGCTGTATATCACCAGCTAAATATTCCTGGTTCTTAAGAACAAGTGCATTCTTATCATCGCCGTTTAACTTAGCTGTCAGCTTCTCTATGAATTCGTCTGTCTCCTTTATGAATGTGTCCACTCCATCCTTGTATCTTTGAAATTCTGCATCTACATCATCTATTTTATACTTTTTTACCTCGCACCCTGTATTTTTTAACACCAGTGCCTTTCCTATACCTATACCCTTAGATGTACCTATTCCCCTTAACATACCTACCTCCTTGTTTTGCGAAGCAAAATGCGACTGTTATTTATTAAATACATATTTGATCATATTTGTAATAGTTTCACTTGTATTCCTTGAATACACAACCTCCCTTGCCATAACAGGTTCATCTGTTATTATATTATCAATACCTTTATTAGCAAGATTCTTTATAGATGTATCGTTATTAGCTGTCCATGCATATACCTGTTTACCAGTATTATGTATGGCATCCACTGTTCTCTTTGTAAGGAATGAAGCGTTAACACTAAAGAAGTCTACGTTGGTATTCTCATAAAATCTTCCATATGCAACAGACAGTATATAGCCTGTCTGTATATCTTCATCCATGCTCTTAACTGCAAGAAGCGCATCATAATCAAATGAAGTTATAACACAATTCTGTTCCATGGAATATTTCTTTATAAGCTCTATAACCTTTCCAGCTGCTATGCTGCTATTCGCTGATGACTTTATCTCAACATTAAGCTTTATACTGACAGGACTGCTTTTAACAAGCTTTAACACCTCTTCAAAAGATGGAACCCTTTCACCCCTATATTTTTCTGAAAACCAGTACCCGGCATCAAGCTTCTTTACTTCCTCATATGTCATATCTGTTATATTCTTAGCTACACCTGTTGTCCTATATGCTGATGCATCGTGCATAACCACTATATAACCATCGCTTGTCATCTGCACATCAAGTTCAATATAATCAGCCATATCATCTATGGCACGCTGGAAAGCTGCCAGTGTATTCTCCGGTGCTTCCCTTGACGCACCCCTGTGTGCTGTTATCTTAGTATCATGGAATATAGCAACTCTCTCAAAAGGGTTGCTGTTAAATGTTAACACCACATATAACACATCCAGGACTATCGACATCACAAGAACAAATGAATATATAATCCTGTTTATCCTTGCGCTTCCTTCATCTATATCAACAAACTCAAAATTAATATCCGAAAGATTCTCATACTTGTAATACATATATGATATCATAGAGAATGAACAAGGTATAGATAAAAATACAAGAAATAATCTTACTATCGTCCTTAATGTACTAAGCACAGAAAGATACACCGCACTACCCATATAAGCAAGATCAAGCAGTTTAACTCCGGCAATCAGTACAACAGATATAATTATATAAAATGTATAAATAGCCGCTAAAAGTGCAAGATTATATAGTACAACTACACCCACTATCTTCAGTACATTATTTTTAACAATGCTTCTGCTTTTAGCACATGACTGTCTGAAGTTTTTTCCCTCCATCATGTATATGTTAAATGAAAAAATATCCCGTATAACAAAGTAAAACAGGCATATTATGATAATTGCTGTCACAATAAATATAACAGTTCTGTTTCGTTTTACCTCACTTTTTATAATATTTTTTACACTTTCGCTAAATATAATATTGCCAGTAACTGTCACATTAATAACTATTATAGATATCAGAAAATATAAAAAAAGCGGTATGCTCTGAATCCTCAACAGCTTTTTAAGCCGCAAAAAGGCATTATATATGTTATCAATAATAGACGCCTGTATACCTTTTCTCTTGGTTTCAAAACATACTGCAAGATATGCCATTTCATATAAGCAGTAAACTATGAATCCTATAACCCCTAAGAGGCAGAATATGATTATTACAGGATTCATAAACGCTTTCGCTATATATTCATTTGTAAGATAATTAATCCCTGTTATTCTCATGCACAAACGGATAACGCCCGTAATAACAGGATAAAACACTGCTAATGCAAGGAGCTTATATGCAAGTTCAAACAACAATACATGTCTTTTACTGCTTTTTAGCAGTTTCATGTTATTTCTAAGACTTTCTAACATATCTCACCCCGAAATCACCTATGGAATCTGTTAAGAAGATTACTGCAGCCTGATGCATGTTTAACTGCATCTCCCATTCTTTTGTTTAATAAACGCTTTGTAAAATGATATGAAAAATCACATACATATGACACAACAAGAACAACTGAAATCACTGTAACCGCTGACATATGCATAGAAAATACTGCCTGTTCTACAAGCCTGTTAAACACTCCGAATATAAGCACTGCCAGAAATCCCCAGCCTATTGTGCTCTGAAGGCATATTATACCCTTATAATTAAATCTAAGGTGATCATAGTTCCACCATACTTCGCCGAACAGCTTTAACATAAGCTTCGCCGTCATATACTCAAATATTGTTGCACATACAGCACCAAATATATATAATGCAATATAGTTGTTTTGTATAGGTGCAAATATATTGAAAGCTATATATGTTCCAAAACCGTATATTACACAAAATGGCAGCTTTGCAAACCCTCTGTTTTCCCAGTAGCCAAGCTGCTTTCTTATAACTATGCACTCCATTGCCCATCCAAAAAAGCTATATATAAAAAACCAGACTGCAAGCTGGTTAATATTCATTCCCCTGAAACTGAAATCTAATAATATATTACGCATAACACTCCTTAAGTTACGTTCTGTTTCATACCTCTTACAACATAATCTGCTCCATTGATATTATAATATCAATGGAGCAGTTAATTATACATTAATTCATAAGTTCATCAAGCGTTGCCCTTACTGCTTTGATAAAATCCTGTGTATTAAGTGTTACAGGATTCTCTAATGTTGTTATAAGTGCAAGATCCTTTGTCATCTTACCATCTTCTACTGTCTTGATACAAGCCTTTTCAAGTGTATCTGCAAATCTTACAAGTTCAGGAATAGAATCAAGTTCTCCTCTCTTTCTTAAAGCTCCTGTCCATGCAAATATAGTAGCTATAGGGTTAGTAGATGTTTCCTCTCCCTTAAGATGCTTATAATAATGTCTCTGTACTGTACCATGTGCAGCTTCATATTCATAGAAGCCTTTAGGTGATACAAGAACTGATGTCATCATGGATAATGAACCAAATGCTGTAGCAACCATATCTGACATAACATCGCCGTCATAATTCTTACAAGCCCAGATATATCCTCCCTCTGAACGAATAACTCTTGCTACTGCATCATCTATTAATGTATAGAAATATTCAATGCCTGCTTCCTTAAACTTATCAGCATAATCATTATCATATATTTCCTGGAATATATCCTTGAATGTATGATCATACTTCTTAGATATTGTATCCTTAGTTGCAAACCAAAGATCCTGCTTAGTTTCAAGAGCAAAGTTAAAACAGCTTCTTGCAAAGTTCTCTATAGAATCATTAAGATTGTGCATACCCTGTATGATACCAGCACCCTTGAAGTTATGTATAAGCTCTCTTGTTTCGTTACCCTGTTCGTCTGTGTATACAAGCTCAGCCTTTCCTGCTGCTGGAATCTTCATCTCTGAAGCCTTATATACATCACCATATGCATGTCTTGCTATAGTTATAGGTTTCTTCCATGTCTTAACATAAGGTTCAATACCATTAACAATGATAGGAGCCCTGAATACTGTACCATCAAGAATAGCTCTTATTGTTCCATTAGGGCTCTTATACATCTCCTTAAGGTTATATTCTTTTACTCTTGCTGCATTAGGAGTGATTGTAGCACACTTTACTGCAACACCATACTTTTTAGTAGCCTCTGCTGAATCTATAGTAACCTGGTCGTTAGTATCATTACGATGAACAAGTCCAAGATCATAATATTCTGTGTTAAGATCTACATAAGGAAGTAAAAGTTCATCCTTAATAAGTCCCCATAACACTCTTGTCATCTCATCTCCATCCATCTCTACGAGAGGTGTTGTCATTTTTATCTTTTCCATACCGCAATCCTTTCCATAATGGCAATTATGTCCAAAATATATAAAAAATCTGCCTTTAATTATAAAATATTTTCATGATTTTGTAAATGCCTCATTTCATTCTTGTTATATTACCAGCAATATCTATCTTCCATATCTGTACACAACTATCATTGCTATAATCCTTAAGACTTTTTATACTATAGCTTCCAACTGTGTCATACCATGCTTCATCTCCTGATGTACGCCGTATAAGTGTATCAAAGTACATTGTTGATGCTGCCTTTGTTATATTACTCTCAGAGTTGCTTTCAGGTATTACTTCTTCCCATATTGCATAAAACCTTGTATCTTTTTTTATTGATATTTTATCACCTGGATCATAAGTGTTTATTCCATCTGACCAGCCAGTTAACTCAAAACCAGGCTTCGTTACCTCATCTTTATCTGGCAGTGTGATTTTACTTTCTTCCCACTTCGCATAAACAGTTTCGTTACATGCATATGGATAACTGTAAATATCGGCTTTACCTTCACTGTTATACCAGTAATCATTCACATCAGCCATTTCTTCAATATTAAGACTGATTTTCCAGCTGCCAAAACTATCTGGCCCATACTCTGGTCCGAAGTACCTGATTCTTATACTGTTAACCTTATTAACATAGACATCTACATAGTTATTATCATTTGAATGTGGTAAAAACCATATTTCCTCGTTATCACTGTCACCATCAAGAGTACTCCACTCAACATTAACAGAAACCTCTTCATCTGTACTATTATAACCATCATAGTAAAAATACAAATTGCCAGTATATGGTCTTGTTAATGTTACTGTTGAAATAATAGAATTATCAGCATTAGCATCTGAATAATTATAACTTTCATTTAATATACTTCCCAGACTGACTTCATTTCTTTTTTCTTTCAACATATATCCTTTAAACTTATTAATCTGGACTATATCAGATAATAACAGTCTGTCATTATAGTTATCATCATCATAAAAAGAAGCTTTATATTTCTGTTCAGGAACCGTTATATCAGGCAGTCCTTTCCTGTAAGATACCATAACTGATTGTGTTCCCCTTGTTGTTGCATCCTCCTGTGATAATATCAGTATGAATTTTCTTGATATATCAACATATTTTTTACAAGCCTTTGTCACTGTATATCGTAACGACGAACCATCTGCATATGTATCTGGAAACTCATATAACGTGGCATCCCACCTTGAATCCTGTTTAATATCTTCAACTCCAAAACCAAACGATGTTCCACTATCTACATGCCACAGAAAGCTCTCCCAGCAGCCATCAGGTGCTTTCTTTGTTGGTATATGCCAGTATGTGCTTGAATATTCACCCCATGAACCATCCTCATTCTGATACCTCACATATATCTCCTGGTCATTCTGTATTTTTAATCTGGCTACACTTATATAACTAGTTTTTGCACCACTTACTTTATAGGCAAAGGATGTTCCATCATCAAACTGTTCTGGCATCCTGTATAGGTTTGAATTCCATTTTGAATTTCCAGTTATATTCTTAGTATCAAATGTATATGTTGAACCACATAATACATTTTCAGTTATTGCTGACGTGTCATCCCATCTTTCCCATGTACCATCCTGATTCTGATATCTTATATATACAGTCTGCTTATATGATTTTATAGCCTCTTTCTTTTTAGTATGAATATAAATGCTCCGGCTCCTATTCATAGTCCAGTAGTTATCCCATCTTTTACATGCTTCATTCCATGTGGAATCATACCATTTTTTATCACCTTCCTGTATATAATCAAGTTCATATCCATCTTTAAGATATATCCATGTAGGAACCAATGTACCTTCATTATATGTAATAGTCTGTCCATCTGAATACCGCATATCAAGACCACTCGTGCTATGTCCTATAACATCACTGACTCCAGAATCCCACTTGATGTTAAAGCTGCACATCCACCCTAATGTGATAGTTAATGGTTTTCTTGTGCCGAAATATTTCGAACCCCAGTAGGTTCCATCAGAATTTCTTCCACCATCATTCACATCTCCATCAAAATTGATGTTACAGCCGGCTTCAAACAGGTAACCGTCAAGTCCTTCCTTAACATTGTAATCTGGATTGTCCCAGTTGTTATAGTTTTTATAGCCAGTTGCATCCATACTGAATATACAGCCTTCTTTTGAAACATTGTATACAAGAAGATACGGCGTATATCCACGACAGTTTGCATGCTCTGTAAATGTTCCTTCATGCGGTGCTTCATTATCACTATAAAAAGGTATATCATCAAAATATATCTGTTTATTATCATCATTCATATATACCCATTTTAAATCAGCTGTACCACCGGCAAAATCCACAGTTATCTGTCTTCTAAAATCATCATCTGAATAACTGCCCGCTGGATACGCATATGCCAGGCCTCCACACAATAGCAATAACACTAACACCGATAATACACATAATAAAGTTATTCTTTTTTTGTCCTTAACAGGACATACTGCCATATATACTCCCCCTTTATTCCACTATTCCAAGACATGTAAACACCACAGAACCACATCTATATATACCCATAACACCCTGAAACATAACCGTATCTATGTTAAACAACGGACTCGCAGCTGCATCAAGCATACATTCAATAATGTCAGTTTTATCTGAAGCTTTATAATATCCTTTATATGTCTGATAACCATATTGCTCATCAAACATAACCCTTGTTGTCATAACCTCCATAGGATAGGGACATTCCACCGTACTTCCTGTATTAACATCCTTTCCCCTCTGCGCCCGATCTGCGTTTTCGCCATATTGCAGCACACCATTAGCCAGATAGATTTCATGGCCATAAGGACTATCTGTTATGGCTGGCTCCTGCTTTTCTTCTGGTTCTGGCTTCACTTCGGGCTCTGGTTTCTCTTCAGGCTCTGGTTTCTCTTCGGGCTCTGGTTTCTCTTCGGGCTCTGGTTTCTCTTCGGGCTCTGTCTTCTCTTCTGAATCTGACTTTACTTCTGAATCTGACTTTACTTCTGAATCTGGCTTCCCATATTCTTCCTGTTCTTTTATATCTATATCTGTTCCTGAATCTGCCTGTTTATTTGATTCTTCTGGCTCTGCAAGGTCTGATTCTGATTCTTTTTGTTCCTTATATTCTTTTTGTTCTGCAAAATCCAATTCTGATTCTTTCTGTTCCTTGGATTTTTTTAGCTCTGCAAGATTTGATTCTGTTGCTTTTTTTGTCTGTATCGTTTCAACTGCAGCACTATTTTTTTCTGGCACTTTGATTTTATCATCCGCATTCTTCTTAACAACGGCTGCAGCTGCTAATAATGCTCCAATCGTCACTGTTATTAATATTATCTTCAATAAATTATTTCGTTTCATTCTCACTTTCTCACTTCTTCCCTTCTTTATTTTAATCTTATGATACCAGGGTCAAAAGATCTAAACCCACATGAGCTTGCCCATAGGTGGGTGAAAACCTTAGGACCCGCCCCAATATGAGCATAAAAGTGGGATATCCCACGATGTGCGAATATGGGGGAGTTTATAAAATAATATATACATAATCCTGTTATATCTAAGCATGACATGCACAACATGTCTTATATAAGCGGATTGATATTGTTAATATAATATTAAATGTCTTGTGGAAATTAATATGAATCAATGTGACATTACGTTATATATTCACATCAGATGAATAGTTTTTATTAAGATTACCAGATTAAATATTCTTTATGCTGTCAATAATATCTATAGAGTTATTATCCTGATTTTGTCATCTTCTGTTTATATCAGGAATGTCATATATATTCTTCCAATCAATCATCTCCTGTCTTTTTGTTACCGCGCCATAACTTTATTATTTACACTAAATATATCATATATATACTCAATTGTCAATATCGTCAGTATTGTTTTTTTATTATTTATAGAACGCGTAATAATTATTACATTTTCTTGTATTAAATACTCTGGTTTGTTATAATTACATAATTGATTTATAAGATATATGTGTCAGAATTTTCTTTTGACCCCCATATCTTTATCTCACAAACAACATTTAGTTTAGGAAAGGACGGTTTTGTAATATGTGCGGTTTTGCTGGATTTACAGGATACCTTGAGAATGGTAAAGATGTTCTTACTGATATGATGAATAAAATTATCCACAGAGGTCCCGACAGTGCCGGTCAGTATATAGATAACAAGGCATATATGGGCTTTAGAAGACTTTCAATCATCGACCTTGATAACGGAAGCCAGCCTATGTTTAACGAAAATAAAAAAATTGTCATCACTTTTAATGGTGAAATATATAATTACCAGAATTTAAGAAAAGAGCTTATTGAAAAGGGACACACTTTTGCAAACAACTCCGATACAGAGGTTCTTATTCATGCTTATGAAGAATATGGTGAAGATATGCTTAATAAACTTCGCGGTATGTTCGCTTTCGTTATATGGGACAGCGAAAAAGAAACTCTTTTTGGTGCAAGAGATTTCTTTGGTATTAAGCCTTTTTACTACACAATAGTTGATGGAAATATAATATATGGTTCAGAGATTAAGAGCATACTGGCACATCCTGCTTATAAGAAGGAAGTTAACGATGTGGCTCTTGAGAATTATCTCACTTTCCAGTACTCAGTACTCCCTGAGACATTCTTTAAGGGTGTATACAAGCTTATGCCTGGACACTGCTTCACTTTCCATAACGGACAGATTAATATAAAAAGATACTGGGAACCTACTTTTGAGGCTGATGAAAACAAGTCCCTGGATGATTTTGTACAGGAGATTGATGATGCCATGCATGATTCAGTAGAACATCACAAGATTAGTGATGTTGAGGTTGGCTCATTTCTTTCCAGCGGTGTTGACTCAAGCTATGTCGCTGCCACCTTCAATGGTGATAAAACATTTACAGTTGGTTTCGACTACGAAAAATATAACGAAATAGATTATGCAAAGGCTTTATCTGAAAAGATTCAGATAGACAACTATTCAAAGCTTGTATCAAGTGAAGAATACTGGGCTGCTATCCCTAAAATCCAGTATCACATGGATGAACCTTTAGCAGATCCTGCTGCCATCGCACTTTACTTTGTAAGCCAGACTGCTGCAAAACACGTCAAGGTTTCTATGTCTGGCGAAGGTGCTGATGAATTCTTCGGTGGATACAACATTTACAAGGAACCTCTTGATACTGCAGGTTACAGAAAGCTTCCAAAAGGTCTTCGTAAGGGACTTGCTAATGTAGCACAGGCTATTCCATTTAAATTTAAAGGTAAGAATTTCCTTATAAGAGGCAGCAAGGATATTGAGGAGCGTTTCATCGGTAACGCATTTATGTTTAATGAAAAAGAACGCGCAAAGATATTAAAGAATCCTACTGGAAAGTACGACCATAAAGAGCTTACAAAACCTTTCTATGACAAGGTTAAGGATAAGGATGATGTTACGAAAATGCAGTACATTGATATCAACTTCTGGCTTATTGGTGATATTCTGCTTAAGGCCGACAAGATGAGCATGGCACACAGCCTTGAAGTACGTGTTCCTTTCCTTGACAAAGAGGTATTCGATGTAGCAAGAACTATACCTACTAAGTATAAAGTAAACAAGTCCAACACAAAATATGCTATGCGTATGGCTGCTCATAAGTATCTTCCAGATATGGTAGCTGAAAAGAAGAAGCTTGGATTCCCTGTACCTATAAGAATCTGGCTCAAGGATGACAAGTATTACAATATGATAAAGAAAGCCTTCACAAGCGAAGCTGCAGAAAAATACTTTAACACTAAGGAGCTTGTTAAGTACCTTGATGACCACAAAGAGGGAAAAGCCGATAATTCAAGAAAGATATGGACAGTATATATGTTCCTTGTATGGTATAACGATTTCTTTGGTGATTCTGAATATGCAGCATAGAAATATTGGTGTTTAATTGAATATTAGTTGATGACGAACGGACGACAAATATAAGCTACAGGCAGTCCTGCACACTATGTTCAATGCCAGAAGCTTTGATTGGATATTTCTAAGTCTTTCCATATAAACTATGATAACTGACGCTACCGCTCAGACGCGCCGTCCATGGCGCGGCTTCGCTGCTTCGTACATCCGTGTACGAAGCTAGCTGGTTGACTAAGGGAAAGACTAAGAACTATCACAATCAAACTTCAAGTGCATTTCGCATAGTATGCAGGACTGCCTGTATCTTATATTTATCTGGTTGTGGTGTAATTTACTTACTGATATTCAATTAAATCATCTGTCTGCTTTTAATATGTAATATGGTGTAAAGTCATACTCTAATGTATCTGGCTTTTCTACCTTCAGAACCTCCCATTTTGAAATACATGGATGTGTTTTAGCATACATATCTTTTCTTTCAGCTTTCTCATATTTAAAGCCATGTGTTATCATGAAAATATTCCATCTTCTGTGTTCAATTCTTTCAAGCTCTTCTCTGTTATCTGTAAGAGAATATGCATGTTTTTCATAAATAATCCATTTTTTAATATCCTGATGCAATGATTGTGCTGTACTTGATTCCCTGTCAAATATGCCCTTATTATGCCATACCTCATCTATTTCTTCTGATATTTTCTTATTCTCTTTAAGCTCTATTGAATCTTTCTTAAGACGTTCCTCTATATCTTCAGATAACATAAACTTATCATCCACAACAATATTTTTATCTGCTTTATATCTGCTTATTATTTCATATAACATATTGTATCTATGATTAAATATCTTTGCATCATTTACAATATCACGATTAGTTATAGAAGCATATGAAAAAATATCTTTATTCCTGTTTATTGTAAATAGATTCTTCTCACCATAAATATTAGCAAAATCATTGTTTTCCTTAGCCCTGACAACTATAGGAATATTAATACAGCTATCACCCTTATTGTATAACAGCTGCTTCAATTCAATAAGTGTATTAGACATTGAATGTGTATCACTCATCGCCACAATAAGATATGTAAATAATTTGTCGTCATTACATCTTTTAAAAATACTGTTAAACTGTAATGTCCTTGCATCCGTATTAAAAAATCTTAAACATACCTTTCCATCTATACCAAATTGATCTGGTATTGTATCAAATGGAAATTTCAATTCATAATATTCAATACTTTTACCTTCATATATATCTTCTTTTATGAACTTCAATCCCTTCAGGACATCAACTGAAAAATTCTTCATGAAGCTTCCTATTATTGATTCCATATCCTTATCAAATACATCTATACATATAGTAGACTCTGCTGATAAAACCGACATATTAAGTCCTTGTATTAATGCACTCTGGCCAAAATCACCAAATCCAATGATTCCTATATGAACATCATAATCATCACCCTTATTAGCTGTATATACAGGATGTTCTTTATACATTTTATTGACAGCCATTTTATTAACATCTACTATGTCAAGATCAAAAGTTCTTGTATCTATTTTATCATAATACTGTCTTATCAGTTCTGCCATTGAATTGTCATTGCAGCACAGATGAATCTGCAGATACTCTTTATTTTCAGATGCATTTATATTTTTTTCAAAGCTCTTTGTAAATGCATTTAAACATTCAATATTTTCTATTGAATTATCATCACACAGAAAAACATCACTGAATTTACACATATCAAGCATTTTTATTACACTTTCCATATGCATATCCTGATACTTCTGCACAAACTTTACACCTTTGTTTATATATTTAAGCTTCTTATCATCAGAAAGTATTGTGCTTTCAACCACTGTAACACGACAATCTTTCGTCAATGCATCTATAAGAGGAAACTTATATTTTCCTTCACCAATAACCAATACGCGCTTTTTATTTCTCTGGCTAAACAGTCCTCTGACATAGCTGGCTGGTTTTCTGATAAGAACGGTTAATGCACCTATTGTACAGAATGGCGCAACAATAACAGCAATACAATACACATATGTTATTATCCCACTTAATATGCCACCACCTGTTGCCTGCATATACGCAATAGCTTCTTTCTGCTTTATATCCGGATCTATCTTATACGCTTTAATTGCATTCTGTATGTTTAATGTTACTTTAAGAAACGGATTATCTACATTATGGTAGAAAAATATACCTTCAATCACACATATAATAAATACTGCAAGTGCCGTATACCACAGATAATCTTTGTATTTATTTCGCTTCATATTAATCTCCATTTCTGTGCATGAAAATCAAAATTTTCATACCCTCTCCTTAGTTTTAAAAATCAAAAAATCACTTTTAATTATATTATTTATGAGTAGCCTTTTCTGGTTTAGCAGTAATAACAAACGCATTCACACTACCCTCACATAAAACAAGCATCTTTTCAAGCTGTGCTATTCCCTGCTCTCTGTTATATCTTGTACTTACGTAATAAGATATTCCATCAACTATATGTTCTTTCTTCGCTTTAAAATAATTCAGCTTATTTGGTGGCAATATTTCTTTATCAACATCAACTTTTCTTGCAACTGAATTTATAACTACTGTTTCTTTAACTGCTGCTCCCTTTTCAGCAAGAGGCTTACCATCTAAGATAAACTCACCAGGATTAATACCGCATATTTTAAACATACCTTTTATTTCTGCAAGCTTGGCATCAAATCCATAGCTTGTACCAACAAGAATAAGATACTTTTTGTGTTCCTATTCTTCAATCAGTAGTAACTCTTTTCAAATTTCACCTTGCATATGTCAATTCTTCATTTCCCTTATCGTAATCAAACCTACCATCATTCTTTTCTTCTATCGCCTTAATAATATGATAAGTGTATTCGTTATAAGGCGTTGGTATTCCAAATTCTTCTCCCATACGCATAAGTGCACCGGAAAACATATCTATCTCGGTATGTCTTTTAGCATCTATATCCTGAAGTGTAGAGTATCTTGCTGTTGGCGGCACTGCACTTCCACGTGACGATAAATTATCAATAACACTTAAATCTATTCCTTTTGCCTTAGCTATTGTTTCAAGCTCATGTCTTAAACCATCGCTTATAGCCTTCATATGTTCACTATCCCTGTAACATCCGACACCTGCACCAAGTACTGCCTGTGGAAGATTATTACTTACATTAAGTCTGAACTTACTCCACATTTCTTCTTTTATATGCTCTGTCACTCTGTAGTTAAGCCTGCTGGCTGCAAAAAGCTCATCTATCAACTTTATCCTGTCACTCACAAGTGTCTGTTCTGATATCTTGTCTGATGCAGATACCTTATCTGCTGTTTCCCCAAAAATAATTCCTATTGTTGTATCAGGATTAAAGTAATATCCCCTGCCATCTCTATGAGAGGCAACCTTTATAAGTGAATATACAATATGTGACATGCCTATCCTGTCTGCAATGATATCTTCACTGTCAACACCATTCATAAGACTCATAACTATAGTGTTTTCTCCAATAGCTGTAGCAATGTTGTCAAGTGCTCCTTTTAAAGCTCCATACTTTAACGAAACTATCAAAAGGTCAACGCCTGTATTATGCGCTTCTTCGGGTGTCCACACCTCTGGTCTGTATACTTCATCGTTTATAAGACAACCTTCTTTTCTCAGCCTTTCTTGACGTTCTCCCTGTGCTATTAGCCCCAGCCTTACATCCTTTAAGCCTGCAAGTCCCCATATAACATATGAACCTACAGCTCCTGCTCCTAATATAGCAACGGTCTTTATCTTCATGATGTTCTCTTTCCTCTTTTCTATAAAATATATTTCTAGTTATACATATGGATACATTTCTGAATATACTTGGCCATATACTTATATTTCTTACACCCAAAATATCTTATTCATATTTATTATATTTGCAATCTGCTGCTTTATCAACCTATTATTTCATACTATTATTTTCAATACTGTTATTCATATCCTATTTTATTTTTTACCTATTGTTCATACTATTATTTTACCAAAAAAGCGGATGTCTGAATAACAAACATCCGCTTATATTTTATAACTGATATGATGTAAACGTCATAAGACAAAAAGTCTTTCTTAACCTACATGATAAGATTTTTTAACGCTTACTTAGTATGCAACTCCATTAGATACTTCAACATAGTAAATATTAACTCCGCCATCCTCGGCTATAAGATAATATTCACCTGCAACTGGCACTCTGAATGAAACTGACTTAAGTGAATTTCCTGGAATCTTTGATGTAGATGTAATATCCTTTCCATTCTTATCAACTATCTTAATAAGTCTTGATTCATCTGTGCTTGAGCTTGTTGCATATACCTTCACCTTAGCTTCTCCAGCTGTTTTAAACGCAATAGCTCTTCCACTTGTACTGCCTTTACCAGAAAGCTTGATTCTTCTTGTAAAGTCTATTCCTTTATATTCCTTTCTGCTCTTATCTACTGTAACTGTTGCTTTGCTTCCGGCAACAATTTTAAAGCCATCAACAGTAAGTGTTGATTTTAACTTTCCTGTATTTACATCATTAGCATTTAGAACAAGCTTGGTACCGCTTACAGTCGAATCTGTCTTTGATTCTGTAGCTTTAGTTGCTTCTGTTGTTTTTTCTGTTGCCTTTGTTGCTTCTGTTGTTTTCTCTGTTGCCTTTGTTGTTTCTGTTGTTTTTTCCGTTGCCTTTGTTGTTTCTGTTGTTTTTTCTGTTGCTTTTGTTGTTTTCTCTGTTGGCTTTACTTCACCAGATGTCTTGCCTGTAACACTTATAACCTGATTAGCTACACCAAAATGTGCTCCAAGTGTTGAATAACTTCCCTGTGTTTCGTAAAGACCCTTCATATTAATAGTTCCATCAGAATTTCTTAACTGCTTGTCTACATTACCATTAAGATTGATAAAATCAACAGCATTTTTAAACATTCCTGATACATTAGATGGATTATCAACTACTGTACCCTTCTTGTCGCCACTAACAACTGGTGTTGGTAATAATCCTGATAATCTGTAATACTTACCTGTATTATAGTATATAGAATCACTCATATTACCTGTAAATTTATCTGAGTCTATAGCATTTGCTGAAACAAGACCTACGTACACTGCCTTATTTGATGCTCTGTAGCATAAGAAGTTGCCCTTCTTTGCTGACTTACCATTGCCCCATGCTGTGGCATTCATGATTGTAAGACCTGATGGATTGTTGTTGTCAGTGAATCCTGTTGCCCCATTGTTAAACGAGAGACAGTTAAGTACAACATGAGGTGTACCTACACCTGAACCACCGAGCTTAAAGCCATTCATATCTCCGTTAGCATAATGAACTCCGTTAGATAATGTTCCATTGCCGAATGAAACACAGTTTCTTATAGTTATCACACCGATAGGACCTGTAGCTGACTTAGCGAAAAGATCCCATCCATCATCAGAGTTGCAATATGATATACATCCATCAAATACATTGCCTTCGCCGCATGTAAGCTTTGCTGCAAAACCATCTGCATTTTCACCTGTACCACCCTGGTCTGGATAATCACAGTTATCAAATGCTGTACAGTTGATTATAAGGTTGTTTGATGGCCATAAATCTTTAGTTGCTGCTGTTGTGTCATATCTTGATATCTGAAGTCCTGAATCTCTGTTTGCTTCGAATACACATTTTTCAAATATGTTGTTGTTACCAGCAAGTAGCACGCCGTTATCACCAGCTCCATAGAAGTTGATTCCCTCAAAATACCAGTAATCTCCATCTACAACAACACCTCTGTTTGCGCCATCAAGTGTCTGTGCTGAGAAATCAAACTTAACCTCTGCACCATCAGCTGCTTTTACAACTATATAAGCGCCGCTTTTTCCATTCATGGCATTATTAATAACTATCGTATCTGTAAACTTGTAAGTTCCAGCCTTAACTATGATAACATCTCCTGCCTTAGCACTGCTTATAGCTGTAAGAATATCAGATGCTGATGAAACATACTTTGCATTCTTAAAATCTGAATCCTTCTTTGTACTTAAATCTGTATATGTACCTGAATATGAGAGACTTGTCTTATCATAACTGTTTTTAGTATCTGAACCTGCACCTGTAGTTTCCTTCTCAGTTACCTTTGTTGCTTCTGTAGCTTTAGATGTAGTAGCCTTCTCTGTAGTCTTAGTTTCTTTTTCTGTTGCCTTAGATGTAGTAGCCTTTTCTGTAGTCTTAGTTTCCTCTTCTGTTGCCTTTGTTGTTTCATCTGTAGAAGGCTCTGGAGTTACTATGTTGGCATTAGTTCCACCAACAGCCACAAGCTCTGTGTTTTTATAATTCGTAACAGCTGCTTTTAAATCCTTATCTACAACATAAGCTGTGTCGTCTTCATCACTGAACTTCCAGTCAATAACACCACCGCCAAGGCTTCCTGCTCCCTTAGAAGATGTAACAAGTGCTGGAACATCCTTTGCTGCTACAAGGCTTCCTGCCTTTACTCCAAGATCCTTAGTTGTATCAAAGTTATCGTATGTTGTGCCACCAGCTACTGTCTTGTATGATGATGGTACCTTTTCACCGGCAGAAGCAGCCAGATATGCATCAAATGTTGCTGCATTGGCAGCTTCACCTGTAACTGATGCTGCATTAGCATATATGATACCTGTTGCTCCAACTATTTCGTTGCCATAAGCTTTTATGATGCCGCCGTTCTCACCTGAGAATGTGCCTTCGCCTAAAGCATCAGAACCCTGATTAGATGAAAGCATAGGATACTTGCAGTTTCTGAAGTAGTTGTTCTCTACATATACAGAAGAACCCATAGTTGAACCTACACCATACTTTGCGTTACCATCATAATAATTGTTATACATATGTACTGACATAGTTCTTACTCTGGCATGTCTTGAGTCTGAATGATCAAACCAGTTATGATGATAAGTAATGTAGTTAGGACCACTCTCGCTCTTCATACCACACAATGAACATTTACCTGAATCATAGAAATGTACATATGAAACTGTTATATACTGTGAATCACCCTTTATATCTATAGATCCATCACCTTTAGCCTGGTCAGCGTCCCCACCAACCTTGCCATAGTAAAGGTCTACGTTATGTATCCATACGTTGCAGTTAGCTGTATCTAGTGAGATACCATCATCCATAAAGTTAAGTATTGAGAGGTTTCTCATTTCTACATTACCTGCATTTCTTAAAAGGAAACCGAAGCCGCTTATGCTTGCGTCCTCGCCAACTCCTTCAAAAGTCATGTTAATATTAGAATAAGCACTTGCTCCTTTTATCTGCACACCCTCAGATGAGCTTGAAAACTTATCCATACCCGAATCTGTAAGACATCCTATTACTCTTACATCAAGTGCCCTTGTTTCTACACCCTTACTGGCACTCTTTGTATATGCATCAATAATTGTCTGGAGTCCTGTGTACTCCTTCTCGCCCTTTCCTTCCATAATGCCTGCTTTTACAGTTTTAGCATTATCATTAGTTACATAAAGAACGATTGAATCACTCTTAAGTGTTCCATCTTCGTTATATGCTCCTGAACCTGTCTTGTATCTTGATTCAGAAGAAAATGCAAAGCCTGATCTGTCATATGAGCTTACCTTAAGAACATCTGTAACCTTAGCCTTAGCTGTTACTTCTTTTCCATTCTTTACTGGTACTACCCTGATAACATAGTCTCCTGCCGAAAGACCCATGGCATCTACCCTGTAGTAACTCTTGTACCTTCTTATAAGTTCATTGTCGATTCTTGCATATGCTGAATCTGACTGTGAAGCCTTTTTGATATATGCTGTATATCCATCGGCTTCCTTGTCAATAGACCACTCAGCGTAAGCTGATTCAAGCCAGCCCTGCGCTGTTCCATTGAACTGTACTGTTCCAACCTCTGCCTTTGCGGTAGATATTGTAGTTGGAATAATGACACTTACAACCATCAATGCTGCAAGTATCCATGCCCATCCTTTGCGGGCCCCCTTGCTAATGTTAGCTTTCATGTTTTACCTCCTCATGCACATGTTTGTGCAATATGCTTTAACATATGATGTCTTACTTGCTAATATTAGCAATATCACACAAAAAAGTACATAGGATAACATAGTAAATTAGTACCATTTATTAAAATTCTGTTTCATATTTATTAAAAGTTTGTTTCCATATAAATATATTCTATATTGTTGTTTAACACACATTCTTAACGTACGGACGACAGCATATATGAGAAAAGCAGGTGTGCATACATCA
>ENA-ORPH01001895-ORPH01001895.1-human-gut-metagenome-genome-assembly--contig:-NODE-1895-length-18758-cov-14.311768_pt1 | contig 18758 bp, 16 predicted proteins | sample MGYA00242142_ERZ509074 | MGnify/ENA primary metagenome ERZ509074 (study PRJEB26280, sample SAMEA2338724) | human gut metagenome | biome: human gut; feature: human-associated habitat; material: faeces...
AATTTGTTTTTCAAATATTTAAGAAAATTATATAATGAGAAAATAGGGCTGTCAATGTGAAAAGATGGCGAAAAATATAGGAAAACAGCAAAACTATATGCCGTATCCGGCGTTTAAAATAAGAAAGTATTGGGAAGGATCAGAGGTATGGAAAAAAGAGAAAGACTGGGAAGCCGTTTGGGATTTATCATGCTGTCGGCAGGGTGTGCCATTGGCTGCGGAAATGTGTGGAAGTTCCCCTGGATGTGCGGACAGAATGGTGGAGGCAGCTTTATGCTAATCTATGTGATCTGCCTGATCGTGCTGGGCCTGCCTGCTATGATCATGGAGTTTTCCGTGGGACGCGCAGCGCAGACGAGTCCGCTTTATATGTACCGGAAATTATCCGGCGGCAGGGGAAAATGGAATCTGTGGGGCATCGTCTGCCTCATCGGAAACATTGCGCTGATCGCTTTCTATGCGGTGGTGTCCGGATGGATACTCTATTATTTTGTAAAATTTCTGACAGGGCAGAATCAGGATTTCGGATTTGAAAAAATGATCACGACGCCCTCGGTGAATGTGACATATCTGTTGTTCACCTTACTGATCGCTTTTGTCATTTTAAGCTTCCATCTGCAGGGTGGGCTGGAACGTATTACCAAATATATGATGTCAGCCTTGATCGTGCTGATGTTGGTGCTGGCGGTGCACAGCTTTACACTTCCGGGAGCAGGAGAGGGATTGAGCTTCTATCTGATCCCTCATTTTTCCAAAATCACCGGTTCTGTGGTGGTGGGCGCCATGAATCAGGCATTTTTCACCTTGTCCGTGGGAATGGGCGGTATGGCGATCTTCGGAAGTTATATCGGCAAGGACCGTTCTCTCATGGGAGAGTCTATCCATATTATTATCCTGGATACACTGGTGGCAGTGATTGCCGGTATCATTATATTTCCGGCATGCTTTACTTATGATGTGGAAGTGACGGCGGGTCCCAGCCTTCTGTTCGATACTATGGCGACAGTATTTAACAACATGGCAGGCGGCAGATGGTGGGGAACCTTATTTTTCCTGTTCATGGTGTTCGCAGCCATGTCCACAGTGCTGGGCGTGTGTGAAAATATTCTGGCCATGGTCCGGGAACTGACCGGATGGTCCAGACCGGTAGGATGTATCGTCTGCGGTGTGGGAACGTTTCTGTTGGCATTGACAACGGCGTTGGGCTTCAGCGTGATCCATTTTCAGCCCTTTGCGGCGGGAACGACCTGGCTGGACTTCTGGGATTTCCTGGTGTCCAACAATATCATGCCCATAGGTTCGATCCTGCTGGCAGTATTTTGCTGTTATAAAGTCGGTTGGGGCTGGGACAAATTCCTGGAGGAAGCCAACGAGGGAAAAGGATTGAAAGTGCAGCATTGGATGAAGCCGGTGTTCAAGTATTTTGTTCCGGCGGCGGTGTTGTTCATTTATGTGTACGGAATAGTGAATTTTGCGTGGAAATAGGAGAAATGAGATCAAGATAGGAAGAGACAAACGACGGTGGGGTGAGAACTCTGCCGTTTTTGTGTATAGGATGAGCAGGGAAGCGGTTGCACCGAGACTCAAAATTGGGTAGTATGTAATTATTCAGAGGTGGTTTTGTGAATAGTTATGGCAGTATAAAGAATAGAAGCAGGAGACATCTATGACAGAGCAGGAGATCCGGACGATATTGAACAGACAAAGAGAATATTTTGCTACGGGAGCCACACTTTCCCGGAAATTTCGGGCAGAACAGCTGGGAAAATTAAAGGCCTCCCTGCAGCGCCATGAAGAGGAACTGAATGCTGCACTGCAACAGGATCTGGGAAAAAGCCGGATGGAGAGCTATATGTGCGAGATCGGACTGACGCTCTCGGAGCTGACCTGGATGCAGAAACATCTGCGGGGGCTGATGCAGGAAAAGAGAGTGCCGACACCGCTGTCACAGTTCGCAGCGATAAGCTTTCGCTCTCCGTCACCCTATGGCACCGTGCTGATCATGAGCCCCTGGAATTACCCGGTGTTACTGACGCTGGATCCGCTGATCGATGCCATAGCTGCCGGAAATACGGCGGTGGTGAAGCCCAGTGCATATGCTCCGGCGACGGCAGCTGTGCTGAAAAATATTCTGGAAGAATGTTTTCCGATAGAATACGTGGCTGTGATCACCGGCGGCAGAACGGAGAATCAGGCATTATTGCAGCAGCGGTTTGATATGATATTTTTCACCGGAGGCAAGACCGTGGGACGGGAGGTGCTTAGAAGCGCTGCGGAATATTTGACCCCGGTGACGCTGGAGCTGGGCGGGAAAAGTCCCTGCATCGTGGATGCTACGGCGAAGCTTCCGTTGGCGGCGAGGAGGATCGTATTCGGAAAATATCTAAACTGCGGGCAGACCTGTGTGGCACCGGATTATGTGTTGTGTGATGTTAGGATCCGCGACCGATTGGTGGAAGCTATCCGGGCGGAGATCTCGAGACAGTTTGGTGCGGATCCCCTGCAAAATCCGGATTATGGAAAAATCATCAACGAAAAGCATTTTCACAGACTGCTGGGGCTGATGGATGCGGAAAAGACCGTCTGCGGCGGGCAGTATGACGAAAAGACTTTGCGGATTGCTCCCACAGTGATGACGGATGTGACCTGGGAAGATGCCGTGATGGGAGAAGAAATCTTCGGACCGATCCTGCCGGTGCTGACGTATAATGCACATGATGCAGAGAAAGGTGTTGCACAAAATGATTTTTGCAGGGATGCTTCCGGGACGCATGCAGCCACGGGAGACTTTGTGGATTGGGCGATCCGCTGTGTGGAGGAACATCCTCATCCGCTGGCACTGTATTTCTTCAGTGAAGATAAAAAAGCCCAGAGACGGATCTTGGATCACTGCCATTTTGGCGGCGGTTGCATCAACGACACCATCATCCACCTAGCCACCAGCGCCATGCCCTTCGGCGGCGTGGGCGAGAGCGGCATGGGCGGCTACCATGGACGCGCCGGATTCGAGACTTTCAGCCATTATAGAAGTATTGTGGATAAAAAGACATGGACGGATCTGCCGATACGGTACCAGAGGTATGATGAGATGAAAGAGAAGATGTTACGGAGATTTTTGAAGTAACGTCATCCTAAAATAGAAGTTATGTCCTGAAAAGTGTAAGATAACATTGGATTACGTCCTGAAAAGTGTAGCGTATAGTTCATATTACGTCCTGAAAAATGTAATGGCAGGGTATTTGTGGGAAATAATATCGAAATCGAGAAGGAAAGAAGGTAATCACATGAACTTTAACAAACAAAAATGCATTACGGCAGTGATTTTGCTGTTGGTCGCTATTCTATCCATAACCGTTATCGGAAAATACGCCTCCGCCCCGGAAAATCACCAGAAAACCATAGCCTCTCTGGATGAGAAAAAACAGACGGTCATGGAGCTGACGGCGGCATCCACGGTGACTTCGGCGCTGATCACATTGCTTCCGGGAGACACGGCAACGCCCATCGCGGAGAAAATGGCAGATGTCAGCGGATATCTGCTGGTGGTCCTCTGCGCTATCTATCTGGAAAAATATCTCGTGACGATTACCGGCTATGTGGCATTTACCTACCTGATTCCGATTGCCTGTGGCTTGTGGATATTCAATCTGATCTTTGCAAATGCCACGGTACGAAAACTGGCAGCAAAGTTGGCGGTGTTTGGCTTGGCGATCTCCCTCGTGGTGCCTGCCAGTGTGAAGATATCCGACCTCATCGGAGACACCTATCAGGCCCAGATCGAAGCTACCATTGAGGATGCCAGGAACACACAGAATATACTGGAAAACAGTGGCGTGGTGGATGACACTAATGCGACGGAAACAACCGGAATCGGAACAACAGAAGTTCCTGGAACTGTTACAGGTAACGTGCAGGAGAAGGAAAACAATAACTCCGGATCTGTCTCAAACATTTTCGACTGGGCAAAAGATGCCATTTCCGGCGCTAAAGATTCAGTGGCAAATGTTGTGGAAAATGTGACGATTTCTACCGAAGATCTGGTACAGAAGGTGGAGAATTCCCTGAATCACTTTATCGAGGCGGTTGCCGTGATGATCATTACTTCCTGCGTGATCCCGATGCTGGTGCTGTTACTGTTCTTCTGGATGGTGAAGATCGTGCTGGATGTGGATCTGAGTGGCGTGAAGATCAAGGGGATGCTGCCGGAGCGGAAGGAATAGATTGTAGGAAAGAGGGGAAGAACATGGAATACCTTGCACACATTGATGGGGACAGAGAGCAATCAGTAAAAGAACATTTACAGGGAACCGCAGAGCTTGCAGAAAAATTTGCTGCAAAATTCAGGAAAGCGGACTGGGGATATTGTTGTGGAATGTTACATGACATTGGAAAATATTCCGCGGAATTTCAAAAGAAGATCAAAGAAAATCTGGATATCCGGGTGGATCATTCCACTGCCGGGGCGAAGGTCTGCGAAAATTTAGATGGCTGCTATTGGCTTCTGACTTACTGCATAGCAGGGCATCATGCAGGGTTGCCGGATCTGGGACGAGAGGGATTACCGTCCTCTTTACTGGGGAGACTTAAGAAAAGGTTGTGCGATTACAGTGCGTATGAAAAGGAAATAGAAATCCCTCAAATTACCACACCACCCATTGCCATGAATCCGGAAAAGGATCCAAACTTTGCGCTGAGTGTATTTATCCGCATGCTGTATTCCTGCCTGGTGGATGCCGATTTTCTGGATACAGAACAGTTTATGAACAACGGAACGGTTCAAAGGGATTCCGGAGAGAGCATGGATGTTCTTTTGGAGAAATTGCAAAATTACACAGCAAAATGGCTTATAAATCGGAATGATACTACGATTGATGGAAGACGATCTGAAATTCTCCGGAACTGTCTGGAAATGGGAAAGTCCTCCAAAGGATTGTTTCAGCTTACGGTACCCACCGGTGGTGGCAAAACTGTGGCTTCTCTGGCCTTTGCGTTGCAGCATGCGGTGGAGAACCATATGGACCGTGTGATTTATGTGATTCCCTATACCAGTATTATCGAGCAGAATGCGCAGGTGTTCAGGGAAATCCTGGGTAGTGAAAATGTGTTGGAAAATCACAGCAATGTAGACTATGAGAGCTCGGAGGAGTTCAAACCCATGCAGTTGGCAGCGGAAAACTGGGATAAACCGGTGGTGGTTACCACAAATGTCCAGTTTTTTGAATCCCTGTATGCCAATAAGTCCTCCAAATGCAGGAAATTACATAATATAGTAAACAGTGTCATCATATTCGATGAAGCGCAGATGCTTCCTGCGAATTATTTGAAACCGTGCATGGCAATGATAGAGGAACTGTTGCAACAATATGGCACGAGTATCGTACTGTGTACGGCGACACAGCCGGCATTACAGCAGTTTCTGCCTGAAAAGTATGTTGCCCGGGAATTATGCCCACGGAGAGAGGAACAATTTCGATTTTTTGAAAGGGTAACCTATCAGAATATTGATACTGTCACAGAAGAGGAAATGGCGGAAAAATTGCAGCAGGAGTGGCATGCACTGTGTATCGTGAATACGAGGAAAAGGGCGCAGCGGCTTTACGAACAACTGCAGGGAGAGGGCGTTTATCATTTGTCTACCACTATGTATCCGGTGCATAGGAAACGGGTGCTTGCGGAGATTAGAGAACGTTTGGATGACAAAAAAGGAAAAAAATGTATCGTCATTTCGACCAGTCTCGTGGAAGCCGGGGTGGATCTGGATTTTACTTCGGTATATCGGGAACTAGCCGGTGTGGATTCCATTATTCAGGCAGCAGGACGTTGTAATCGAAATGATAAAAGAGGAAAGGAAGAGAGCATTGTCCGCATCTTCCAGTGGGAAGACAAGGAAAGGGTATCCCGACAGCGGCAGCAGATCGACACGACGAAAAATCTGCTGGCGGAGGGCAGAGATATTACTGCACTGGATAATATCACAGAATATTTTCGGAGACTATATCGCATCAAGGGCGAAAGCCTGGATATAAAGAAAATATTGGACAAGTTCAAGGACGGAAATTATCAATTTGCAACAGTAGCCGGAGAATTTAAACTGATTGAGGAAAATACAGTTACGGTATATATCAACAGAGAACCGGAAGCGGAGGCACTTTTGCAGGAGATTCTACAGCAGGGACTGACGAAGAGCCGTATGCGAAGAGCAGGGCAGTATTGTGTAAATGTCCGAAAAAAAGGAGAATATGAAAAAAGAGATATGCTGTTTGAAGAAATGTATAGAGCGGGCATGCTGAAAGAGGTACATCCGGATGCACAGGATTTCTTCGTGCTGACGCAGGAGGAACAATACAAGGAAGACACCGGATTGAAACTGGAAGTGGAATTGGGTGGAATGATGATGTTTTAATATTGCAGGAAATGGAAGTAGCGGTACACGATGGAAAAGTGTACCGCTATTGCTTTATAAAGAAAATCATAGTATATTAAATTTGTCAGATAAATATAGATAATCTAAAATATTGTCATAACATATCTACAAAAAGACAGTATTTTATAAGGGGGGATTATTGTCGGACAGAAAGTAGTACTACAAGGGAACGGTAAACGGGAACAGCACTTTAATTGTGGAAAGAAGGTGGAATAAATGGGAGTCGGAGTAAAAGTAAATGTATGGGGAGACTATGCATTGTTTTCGAGACCCGAACTCAAAGTTGAACGCTACAGCTATGACATCATCACGCCCTCAGCGGCACGCGGTATTTTGGAAGCCATCTACTGGCATCCGGGAATGCGGTGGATCATCGACAAAATCTATGTCAAAAACCCTATTCAATTTACAAGTGTACGACGAAATGAAGTAATCAGTAAAATTTCAAAAAATAAAATGTTAGATGCGTATAATGGAGTCGGTAAGTCATTGTATATATGCACCAAGGAGGAGATTGTACAGCGTGCGTCTGTTTTGCTATGCAATGTTTCGTATGTTATTGAGGCACATTTCGAAATCACGCCAAAAGCAAAGGATTCTGATAATCCCGGAAAATTCAAGGACATTATCATGAGACGATTACGAAGAGGAGAATGCTATAGCATGCCATACTTCGGCTGTAGAGAATTCCCGGCACATTTTGCTCTTTGCGAGGAAGAAGAGATTCACACAGCCTATGATGTAGTAGAAGAAAAAGATCTTGGCATCATGCTGTTTGACATGGATTACAGTGATCCGGAAGATATCAAACCTATGTTTTTCCGGGCAATAATGCGTCACGGCGTGGTGGATCTGAGAGATTGCGAGGTGCTGCGATGATACTACAGGCACTGGTAAAATACTATGAAAATCTGGCAGAACAGGGGAAAGTATCCAGGTTGGGATGGTGCCATGCGAAAGTGTCCTATGAAATCAATTTGTCTTCGGAGGGGGATATCATAGGTATTACTTCCCGAAAAATAGAGGATATGCGTGGTAAGAAAGTAGTCTGGGTACCGACAAATCTCGTCGTGCCGGAGATGGTGACCAGATCTTCCGGTGTGGCAGCTAATTTTCTGTGCGACAATTCCAAGTATATGCTGGGTATTGACGCAGATGGAACGAACTCACGTGTAGTGGATTGCTTCCAGGCGACGAAAGAAAAGCATGGACAGATTCTGCAATCTGCACAGGGAAAAACAGCCCGGGCAATTTTAGCCTATTTTGAAAAATGGGATCCGCAGAAAGCATCAGAACATCCTGTGATTCGGGAAAACTGGGAAGAATTGACAGAAGGCGGCAATCTTATTTTCTCTGTGGAAGGGCAGGAAGCACAGGAAGATCCGGAGATTCGAGACTGTTGGGAAAACTATCGGGCGCGGAATGGTGGAGAAGATAACGGCATTTGCCTGGTTACCGGTAAAAAAGCCGAGATATCACGAATCCATAAAGCAATCAAAGGAGTACCCGGGGCACAGTCCAGCGGAGCGGCGCTGGTATCATTCAATGCACCGTCATTTGAGTCTTATGGAAAGGAACAGAGTTATAATGCGCCGGTGGGAAAATATGCGGAATTTGCATATACCACGGCACTGAATTATCTGCTGTCCCAGCGGGATTACACCTTTTCCCTGGGGGATTCCATGATCGTGTACTGGGCAGAAAGCGGTAAAGAGCAGTATCAGAAGTGTTTTCTGAATATGTTTAAACCCACGAAAGATAATCAGAAAAAACTGAAGGACATTTTCGACAGCCTGAAAGAAGGCACCAGGGTTTACTTAGAAGATGCGGAGATGGATCCGAAACAGAATTTTTACATACTGGCGCTGGCACCAAATGCAGCACGATTGTCGGTCCGTTTTTTCTATGTAAATTCGTTTGGGAAAATCATACAGAATATAGCAGACCATTATGAGCGGCTCAAGATTGTAAAACCGGCATGGGAAGAACAGGATTATCTGGGGATTCGTGACATGCTGAATGAAACCGTGAATCAGAAATCAAAAGATAAGACACCGGTTCCGAACATGGCAGCCCTTGTATTGCAGGCGATTCTGTCGGGCGGACGATATCCGGCAAGTCTGTATACCTACACACTGATCCGCATTCGGGCAGAGTGCGGTAACGTGAACTGGAAACGTGTTGCTATCATCAAAGCAGTTTTGATCAAAAATTATAATTGTATGAAAGGAGAAAATCTCATGGGATTGAACGAAGACCGCAATGATATAGCCTATGTATTGGGAAGATTGTTTTCCGTATTGGAAAGCATACAAAAAGAAGCAAACCCGACAATCACTACGACAATTCATGACCGCTACTTTAATTCCGCATGTGCTACGCCGGCAGTTATTTTCCCGGTGTTGCTCAAACTGAAAAACAGCCATATGAAAAAGTTGGAACGAGATAAAGGCGGAGCGAAAGTCTATTACGAAAAAGAAGTTGGGAAAATTATGGGCAAATTTGACGATTTCCCGAAACGCTTATCCCTGGAACAGCAGGGGCAGTTTGCACTTGGCTACTATCATCAACAGCAGGAAAAATATAAAAAAGGGGAGGACAAATAAATGAGTGAAGCTATTAAAAACAGATATGAGTTCGTAGTATTATTTGATGTGGAGAACGGTAATCCCAATGGAGATCCTGATGCGGGCAATATGCCAAGAGTCGATCCAGAGAGCGGACTGGGCTTGGTAACGGATGTCTGCCTGAAACGTAAGATCCGCAATTATGTCGAGACCGTAAAAGAGGATACTCAGGGATATAAGATTTACATCAAAGAAGATGTACCCTTAAATCGCAGTGACAGAGAAGCCTGTGCGGATATGGGAATCACCGAAACGGATGATAAAAAGGTGACAGAGGAACTTAAAAAGTTAAAGAAAAATGATCCCGGTGTAGATCTTAAACTGAAGGATTATATGTGCCGGAATTTCTATGATATCCGTACGTTTGGTGCCGTAATGACTACTTTTGTAAAAGCATCGTTGAACTGCGGTCAGGTGAGAGGACCCGTGCAGATTGGATTTGCCAGAAGTATCGATCCGATCATCAGCCAGGAAGTAACCATCACCAGAGTTGCTATCACCACAGAGAAAGATGCGGAAAACAAGAATACAGAGATGGGAAGAAAGACCATTGTTCCTTACGGTCTGTATCGTGCAGAAGGCTATATTTCCGCAAATCTGGCACGGAAAGTAACTGGATTTTCCGAAGACGATCTGGAACTGTTATGGGAAGCAATTCTTAATATGTTCGAGGTAGACCACTCTGCAGCGAGAGGCAATATGGCAGTGCGGGAACTGATTGTATTCAAGCATAGCAAAGAACTGGGAGACTGCCCGGCTTATAAATTGTTCGATGCCGTAGAAGTAAAGAGAAACGAGGGCGTGGAATATCCCAGAAAATATCAGGACTATACGGTTACCGTTCACGAGGAACAGATTCCTGATTCCGTGGAAGTAAGAAGGATGAATTAATGGAATATGCAGAAGATGATTATCTTATGATATCCGGGATCCAACACTTCAGATTCTGTAAAAGACAGTGGGCGCTGATCCATATAGAGCAACAGTGGGCTGAAAATGAACATACGGTAATCGGTGAATTAATGCATAAGAAAGCACATGATCCATATCTTACCGAAAAAAGAAGAGACACAATCATAGCGAGAGCATTACCCGTGGCGTCCAGAGAAATGGGCGTCACGGGTGAGTGTGATGTGGTGGAATTCCATAGATGTGGGGATGGAATCCGCCTGCATGGGCACAGGGGCTATTTTTCGGTATATCCGATCGAATACAAGAAGGGAAAGCCGAAGATCACAGAGGAAGACAAATTACAATTAGCGGCGCAGGCAATGTGCCTGGAAGAAATGTTTTCCACACAGATTCCGGAAGGTGCACTGTTTTACGGAGAGACAAAACGGAGGGAAATCGTGGAGATCACGGAAGAACTTCGCAGCAAAGTGCGTGAGATGTTTCAAGAAATGCATCAATATTATGAACGGCGGTATACACCGAAAGTAAAGATGGGAAAGCACTGTACTTCCTGCTCTTTAAAGGAGATTTGCATGCCAAGACTTGCAAAAACCGGTTCTGTGAAAAACTATATGGATCAGGTACTTATGGAGGAAAACGTATGAAAAAATTATTGAATACGTTATATGTTACTTCCGAAAACAGTTATCTTGCTCTGGATGGTGAAAATATTGTAATTTATGATGACAAGAAAGAATTGGGCAGAGTTCCGCTGCATAATCTTGAGGGAATTGTATCATTCGGATATCGGGGAACCAGCCCGGCACTTATGGGTGCCTGTGCAGAACGAAATATTTCTCTGTGTTACATGACTCCCCAGGGAAAATTCCTGGCACGGGTCACCGGGAAAGTGCGGGGTAACGTGATTCTGCGGGAACAACAGTATGCCAGCAGCAAAGATGAACAGGTGGGATTGGAGATTGCTCAAAATTGTATCCTTGGAAAAGTACATAATGCCAGGTGGGTTCTGGAGCGGGCAGTCAGAGATCATAGTATGCAGATTGATGCAGAGCGGGTAAAAAAGGCATCTGAAATGCTGAAAAATTCTCTGATGTTGATTCAGAATAGCACATCCAGGGACGAACTCAGGGGATATGAAGGAGAGGCAGCCAGTATTTATTTTAGCGTGTTTGACGAATTGATTCTGCAGCAGAAAAAAGATTTTACATTTCAAGGCAGGAATAAAAGACCGCCCATCGATAAAATGAATGCAATGATGTCTTTTGTGTATACATTACTGACAAATATGGAAGCATCTGCACTGGAGTGCGTAGGGTTAGATCCCTGCGTGGGATATCTGCACACAGAGCGTCCGGGTAGAGCATCGCTGGCACTGGATATGATGGAGGAACTAAGATCCGTGCTGGCGGATCGCTTTGTGCTGTCGTTGGTAAATAAGCGGATGATCACAGCTAAAAATTTTACCCAAAAAGAAAACGGCGCGGTTCTTCTGGATGATGATGGACGAAAGGTAATACTGACGGAGTGGCAGAATCGTAAAAAAGAAACCATAACGCATCCCTATTTGCAGGAAAAAGTGGAATGGGGTATGGTTCCTTATGTACAGGCAATGCTGTTGGCACGATTCCTGCGTGGCGACTTGGACGGCTATCCTGCATTCCTGTGGAAGTGAGGTGCGGTATGTTAGTATTGATCACATACGATGTCAACACAGAAAATGCGACCGGCAAAGCAAGGCTGCGAAAAGTGGCAAAGCAATGCGTCAACTATGGCAGAAGAGTTCAGAATTCCGTATTTGAGTGCATTTTGGATAATGCACAGAGCATTGCGTTGAAGGCAACACTTGAGGATATTATTGATACAGAAAAGGACAGTCTTCGATTCTACTATCTGGGCAATAAATATCAGACCAAGATTGAACATATCGGGGTAGACAGAGGAATCGCCCCGGATCAGACACTGATTTTGTAACTGATGCGAAAGCCAAGCATACATAAAATGCCTGGTGGATTCGCACCTTATAAATTATGCGATTTGTTGAAATAACATACAAAGATATTTTTAATTAAAATAATTTGTTGTTAAGATTAAATATTTTAGACAATTTTTGCTGAGAGAAAAGAGAACTTTTTGGCGAAAATTGCTGTCGCTCCCCTCGTGGGAGCGTGGATTGAAATCGGGGAAGAAACCCGGGCGGAACGCATGGCATATTGTCGCTCCCCTCGTGGGAGCGTGGATTGAAATGGTGGTGATATTATGGCAGATATGCAGGCTTTACTGTCGCTCCCCTCGTGGGAGCGTGGATTGAAATGGTGCAACTTTGGTCATTGTATCAGTCATGGTGTGTCGCTCCCCTCGTGGGAGCGTGGATTGAAATTCTTGCAGCAGAGAATGACATCCGGATCGTAATGTCGCTCCCCTCGTGGGAGCGTGGATTGAAATCATGCTTGTAAGGATAATGTTTATAGCGATGATGTGTCGCTCCCCTCGTGGGAGCGTGGATTGAAATCTGTACCAGCTCACGGAAACCGCTATGCATGTAGGGTCGCTCCCCTCGTGGGAGCGTGGATTGAAATCCTTATGCAATGTCTGAATGGTATCATCCTCTATCCGTCGCTCCCCTCGTGGGAGCGTGGATTGAAATGTTCAACGACTTTACGGAGAATGCGGTATTGTTTGTCGCTCCCCTCGTGGGAGCGTGGATTGAAATAGAGATGAAGAGGGTAACTACATGTGGGGTGATGTCGCTCCCCTCGTGGGAGCGTGGATTGAAATTATAGAAGTCCGCCATAACCATCCAAGCGGTGAGCAGTCGCTCCCCTCGTGGGAGCGTGGATTGAAATATAAGATTAACGTCTATGCACCGATCAATCTGTGTCGCTCCCCTCGTGGGAGCGTGGATTGAAATCCATCTATTTACGGATACCCAATTACCTTGCCACCGTCGCTCCCCTCGTGGGAGCGTGGATTGAAATATACCCTACGCACCAGATCAAACGCCGCCCGCAAGCGTCGCTCCCCTCGTGGGAGCGTGGATTGAAATCACAGGAGGTGTAACATGGGAGTAAACGACATTGTCGCTCCCCTCGTGGGAGCGTGGATTGAAATGTTTTTACTCATATTTTAAAGTACGGGCGGCAGTTGTCGCTCCCCTCGTGGGAGCGTGGATTGAAATCCCAAACAGCTTTAGCCGGAATACCGACAACATGGTCGCTCCCCTCGTGGGAGCGTGGATTGAAATAACTACTCTCATGCCGTAAATGGTGATACCATTAATGTCGCTCCCCTCGTGGGAGCGTGGATTGAAATTCCCTATAAATTTTATCTGATCTCGGTCAGACAATGTCGCTCCCCTCGTGGGAGCGTGGATTGAAATGTCTGATACATTAAAACAGCTTCCCGGTACTAAGAGTCGCTCCCCTCGTGGGAGCGTGGATTGAAATTTCTGTCATACACTCCTCTTTCTCCCCGTCTAGCCGTCGCTCCCCTCGTGGGAGCGTGGATTGAAATTTGTAGTTTATTGCAACTATAAGCTCATAATTGGTCGCTCCCCTCGTGGGAGCGTGGATTGAAATACACTGGTAGAAGCAATATATTCACCCAGCTGAGTGTCGCTCCCCTCGTGGGAGCGTGGATTGAAATTAGATATTGTGTATACTACAGCTTACCTAGGAGGTCGCTCCCCTCGTGGGAGCGTGGATTGAAATCTCAAGAATAAGGAACTGAGAGCAGCTCTGAACGGGTCGCTCCCCTCGTGGGAGCGTGGATTGAAATTTCGAAGAGATGGAGTAAGAGATCGGGATGCATATGTCGCTCCCCTCGTGGGAGCGTGGATTGAAATTACAGAGGGCACATCAGGTGATTATGTTGCTTCTGTCGCTCCCCTCGTGGGAGCGTGGATTGAAATCCTTTGACAAGTGTCTCTTTAGTAACGGTATCTGGTCGCTCCCCTCGTGGGAGCGTGGATTGAAATAGTAAGAGATTTTGTGACAGAGCTTATCTGTACCGGTCGCTCCCCTCGTGGGAGCGTGGATTGAAATATTTCCATACACAATCTTGTTATATGCCATTATAGTCGCTCCCCTCGTGGGAGCGTGGATTGAAATAACAACAAATATCATGTCCTACTGGAGGAAGCGGGTCGCTCCCCTCGTGGGAGCGTGGATTGAAATTCTACCACAAAATCCGTATATTTCCCGGTGTTGAGTCGCTCCCCTCGTGGGAGCGTGGATTGAAATACGGGTGATGAAGCAAGAGAGGGTACATTACCCGGTCGCTCCCCTCGTGGGAGCGTGGATTGAAATCTGTCACCGTATCCGGTGGCAATGCGGAAGTGATGTCGCTCCCCTCGTGGGAGCGTGGATTGAAATATGCTTTGTTAGATAAGACTTTTTCGTAGGGGGATGTCGCTCCCCTCGTGGGAGCGTGGATTGAAATCATTTGCAGTAAGCTCATCATTCGCAAGAGCAGGTCGCTCCCCTCGTGGGAGCGTGGATTGAAATTTGCCATAGTTCTGTAAGTTGAGCATGAACCCGAGTCGCTCCCCTCGTGGGAGCGTGGATTGAAATCATTTGCAGTAAGCTCATCATTCGCAAGAGCAGGTCGCTCCCCTCGTGGGAGCGTGGATTGAAATCGTCAATCATTGCTACGTTGCTAGCTGTCACAAGTCGCTCCCCTCGTGGGAGCGTGGATTGAAATAGCCGTACACGATTGACGATCAGCCGCACACGGTGTCGCTCCCCTCGTGGGAGCGTGGATTGAAATCGTACTACCAAGTACCGCCCGAGGTCAAGTCTGGTCGCTCCCCTCGTGGGAGCGTGGATTGAAATCGGTACTGGCTGTTTAGCTGGGGATCAATCGCAGGTCGCTCCCCTCGTGGGAGCGTGGATTGAAATAGCTTGTCTTCAATCGCCTTGAGAATATCAGCTGTCGCTCCCCTCGTGGGAGCGTGGATTGAAATAATATCCGCTCCGACTGCCTTTGATGAATCGGTGTCGTCGCTCCCCTCGTGGGAGCGTGGATTGAAATAGCAGAGAGAGCAAATCCGGAGTATGTTTACCGTCGCTCCCCTCGTGGGAGCGTGGATTGAAATACAAAAGAAAGGGGAAATCAGAATGAGTGAAACAAGTCGCTCCCCTCGTGGGAGCGTGGATTGAAATACCCTGATCATAATACTTTGCAGGATCCACCTCCGTCGCTCCCCTCGTGGGAGCGTGGATTGAAATTGCTGTCATGGTGCAAATGTCAAACGAGATCGAGTCGCTCCCCTCGTGGGAGCGTGGATTGAAATTCAAATACTCTGCTTCCAGTACGCGCCCGTTATCGTCGCTCCCCTCGTGGGAGCGTGGATTGAAATCCAAATTGCTAATAGCATTGACTTTACGTACACACTCGTCGCTCCCCTCGTGGGAGCGTGGATTGAAATATTGATGTAGTAGTAACGCCCAAAGTCGGGAATAGTCGCTCCCCTCGTGGGAGCGTGGATTGAAATTTAAGTAACTGTTTAAGGTTTCTAACGCCACAGTGTCGCTCCCCTCGTGGGAGCGTGGATTGAAATAACAATTCCGTGAGTGGCGTTGATCTCTTTGTTGTCGCTCCCCTCGTGGGAGCGTGGATTGAAATCCGTATGACAGACTTGATACCAAGGCTATGAAGGTCGCTCCCCTCGTGGGAGCGTGGATTGAAATCGTCTGCTGGATGAAAGTGACGGCACTCTTTACGTCGCTCCCCTCGTGGGAGCGTGGATTGAAATGATGAAACACAATGCAAGAACTGTTTGTTGTTTGTCGCTCCCCTCGTGGGAGCGTGGATTGAAATGTCATTATACCTTAATGTGAGCACACAAGTCTATTGACGGTCGCTCCCCTCGTGGGAGCGTGGATTGAAATATACGTAGATTTAGATGCTGCAAAGGATGGTTATGGCGTCGCTCCCCTCGTGGGAGCGTGGATTGAAATAGACCATAAGGGATACTACTGCTCTACGTGCGCAGTCGCTCCCCTCGTGGGAGCGTGGATTGAAATCGAGCAACTCATAGAGGACTACGAGAGAGCGAGAGAGTCGCTCCCCTCGTGGGAGCGTGGATTGAAATATATCTGTTGTCGACACTACGTGCCCTGTACCGCTGTCGCTCCCCTCGTGGGAGCGTGGATTGAAATCATCAAGGTCTACCTTCATGGACTTGTCTCCCTGGTCGCTCCCCTCGTGGGAGCGTGGATTGAAATATCTTCAAGGATGCCGTGAGGTTCCTGAAGGGGGTCGCTCCCCTCGTGGGAGCGTGGATTGAAATTTTGTGTGTGAGGCAAGAATGAAGAGAAGCAACGTCGCTCCCCTCGTGGGAGCGTGGATTGAAATTCCTCCGAGTATCACATTTCCAAGCTTTGCTAGTCGCTCCCCTCGTGGGAGCGTGGATTGAAATGGAACTTCGGCAGCTTGTCACGGTAGAACACAAGTCGCTCCCCTCGTGGGAGCGTGGATTGAAATAATTGCTAAATTATACAAATATGTTCCCATATTTGTCGCTCCCCTCGTGGGAGCGTGGATTGAAATATGTAATGGTACACCCGGCTACCCATACGTAAAGTCGCTCCCCTCGTGGGAGCGTGGATTGAAATCCGTTAGCAAATGTCTGCAACGCTCGAAAGCTTGTCGCTCCCCTCGTGGGAGCGTGGATTGAAATTGTATTAAGTAAAGGGGAATCCTCCCCGGGGGAGGTCGCTCCCCTCGTGGGAGCGTGGATTGAAATCCTTGTATACATAACCGCGATTGATCCCCAGCTAAAGTCGCTCCCCTCGTGGGAGCGTGGATTGAAATCCCTCCGTATGGTTTTTTCTTTATCCTACCATAGTCGCTCCCCTCGTGGGAGCGTGGATTGAAATCGTAACAGATCCGGCATCTTGTACCAGATCGGAGTCGCTCCCCTCGTGGGAGCGTGGATTGAAATTTTGACAAGATCAAGGAACTGATCGACTTTGGAGCGTCGCTCCCCTTGCGGGAGCGACGATTGAAATAGAAAAGACAATCGTATATAATGTACTATATGATTACATAGAAGGAGGACATTTAATTGAGCAAGACGGTCAGGCAAAGCAATTGGGCAACGGAAACGCTTATGGAAGCCCCATTTTGGAGAAACGGAATGACACCGGAAGAATACGAGACGGAAAACAGATATTTGAGTAAAAATTTCTATAAGCAAAAAGATGGAAACTATATGCCACTTTGGATGCAAGAAGAGAACATGAAAGAATAATTAGTTCTTTGGATTTTTTTATTTACAGACAAGAAATGCTTTATATTGAAAGCAAAACAGATTGTAATAATTTCTTATACTATTCTATTTTATGTCTGATATCGTATGTTGTGTTGATAACTATGATGTCTTTAGAAATTGGTTTTAACAGAATCTATTTATATTTCCTATGTAACAATTTGAATTTTTAATGTTATGTCACGTGAATTTTTGTGTAAAATTGTGTATTTTACTATTGATTTTGCGCAAAATTGTGTATAATATAAAAGGAGAAAAGAATGCATCCACGAAAGAAAACAATTAAAGAATTGGAAAAGAACGGTTTTATTTTTAGAAGACATGGAGCAAGTCATGATTTGTATTTTCAACCGAATACCAAGCAGACAATTCCTGTAAAACGTCATGATTTTAATGAAAATGATATGCGCTATATCTTCAAAGAAGCAAATATAGAAGGAGGCAAATGACATGCAATACACATATACCGCAGTTATTACTGAAAAAGATGGCACTTTCTATGCAAAGGTTCCGGATGTGGACGGGTGTATTACTACAGCACCGACTTTGGCAGAGGCGATTGCCCTTATTACAGATGCATTGAATCTTTGTCTTGTTGGTCTGGAAGATGAGGAAATTACTCCGAATGAGCCTACACCGCAGTCAGAGATTCCTCATTTACCGACAGATATTCTTACGATCATTCAGGCAGACACTATAAAATATCGTAGCATGACTGACACCAAGGCAGTTCGCAAAAATGTCTCGCTTCCGGCATGGATGTCCAAACTTGCCGATAAGCGAGGAATCAATTGCTCCAAAGTATTGCAGGAAGCACTTACCGCTAAACTTTTATAACTATAGAAAATCAGTATTTTTACCAAGGAGGTCCTCCCCATGTCCCACCCCATCCAATCCGAAGCCCATCTCACGACCTTCGAAGCCATCAGCATGATCGTCGGCAACAGCATCGGCACGGGCATCATTGCCGTTCCGTATCTTGCCACGAAGAACAGTATGCTGGATGTCGTGTGGATGGTATTGATTGCATATTGTGCGAACGTGATTCTGCACCTGATCATTGCCGAGTTGTCCTATAACAACGGTGGCGTCCAGCTGGTAAAAAGTTTCGAAGGAGAGCTGTTCCACGGCACAATGAAACAGATCTTCAGCTGGGGCGTATTTATTGTCTACGGGCTGGCAATTATGATCGGTGTCAGCGGCAACATCAACGGCGGAGCACAGATTTTTGTGAACTGGTTCGGAATGCCTTTCGTGGCGGCGCAGATTTTGTACTATGTGATCGCCGGAGTCGTGGTGTTTATCGGCATGAAAGCCGTAGGCATCGCACAGAAGTACGCAGTCATTGTCCTCATGGGAATTGTGGCAGTGATGACGGTAGGAACTTTTCTGCATCCGCTGAATTCTTTGCAACGGGCACAGTTCCACTGGAATAATCTGCTGGCGCTGTACAGCATGGTGGTATTCGCAACTTCCGCCAATCAGGCAGTGATCCAGGTGGTGAAAGGTCTGGATGGCAACGCGA
>ENA-ORPH01001899-ORPH01001899.1-human-gut-metagenome-genome-assembly--contig:-NODE-1899-length-18744-cov-3.521590_pt1 | contig 18744 bp, 16 predicted proteins | sample MGYA00242142_ERZ509074 | MGnify/ENA primary metagenome ERZ509074 (study PRJEB26280, sample SAMEA2338724) | human gut metagenome | biome: human gut; feature: human-associated habitat; material: faeces...
TTTTGCATGTAGACGCCGAGGAAGCCCTGACCCGGGCGAGCGAGAAGTTTATCGGGCGCTTTGAAAGGGTGGAGCATTTGGCGGAAAAGAAGCACATCGACCTGCAACAGGCGGCGCTTGCCTTTCCGGTCGTTGTCTTTGCGCACAAGCTGGAGGATAACTCCCGTAAGGTGATGGACATTACCGAGTGCGTGGTCGGTGACGACGGGGAACTCATTTACCGCAAGCTGTGGCAGTACAGAATTTACTGCAACGAGTATGAGAACGGGCGATTCCGCGTGGAGGGAAAATTTGAGCGTGTCAACCCGATCTCCGACTCTCTCCGCTTAAAGCTCCTGCGCGGCGGTGTACCGCAGGAACTGCTGAAACAGTACACCGGAAAGGAGCAAACAGAATGACAGTTGTCTATATAATCAGTTTTCTGCTGATTGCCTTTGGCATTGTCCGCATCCTCGGACTGACGCCGGAGAGCATCGGCGCAGATGTTTCCGCTATCCTGGACAGGAAAAAGAGTCTCCGCGACAATGCAATGCGCGCGAGAGGCAAGAAAAGAACCAACAAAGTGGTGCTGTGGCTGGATAAGATCCGCCGCGCACTTTCAGATACGGGAAAAGAAAAATCTTTCGGCGTGGCTTGTGCCGTGGCGTTGCTGCTGATGATCCTCGGTTGCATCGGTGCCATCGTTATCGGGAATCCGTTTCTGGCTCCCGTTCTGGCAATCGCACTTGCCATGATCCCGTTTCTCTATTTGCTTCGCACCGTGGAGCAGTACGAGGAGCAGGTGAAGTTAGAGCTGGAAACCGGACTTTCCGCAATCACTTCTTCCTATGAGCGCACTATGAACCTCAAAAGCGCGGTGGAGGAGAACATCGACAACCTCAAACCGCCCGTCAAGGGACTGTTTCAGAGCTTCCTCGTGGAAATCTCGGTCATCAATCCCGATGTCAAAGCGGCAATCTGTCACCTGCGGGAACGGGTAAAGGACTGTGTGTGGGAGGAATGGTGCGACACCCTGATCTCGTGTCAGGACGATAGCCAACTGATCGGAACGCTCTATCCCGTAGTCGAAAAACTGACGGATATGCGTATCGTCAACGCCGAACTGAAGGTCATGATCTCGGAGAACAAAAGAGAATATTATATCATGGCGCTGATGGTTGTTGCAAACATTCCGCTTCTGTATTTTCTCAACAAAGAGTGGTACGGAGCGCTCATGTATACGACCTTCGGCAAGGTCACGCTGGCAATCTGCGGCGCGGTTATGCTCCTTACCTTTTTGAGGATGCAGAAATACTGCAAGCCGGTCGAGTACCGGAGATAAGGAGGGCGTATGATTGTTTTACAGATTATCATCGGCGTGATCGCCGCAGTCGGCGTCGGGTTCCTCTTGGCAGATCTGATGAAGATTCCCTCGCTGAAAGCCTCCAAAGCGGCAAACAGCGTCGGACGAAAGGGCAAGAAAAAGACGGGCGTCATCGAACTCTACCGGCGGGACTTTGCTACCAAGCTGGCAGGGAAGCTGCATCTGAACGAGTTCAAACGCGCAAATCTTGTGATTGACCTGCGCACGGCGAATATGGAGATCACACCGGAGCAGTATATGGCGGATGCCATTGTCAAAGCGCTCATGGTCGGAATTCTTGCAATTCCGGCGTTTTTTATTTCCGTATTCTTCGGTTTTCTTATTCTCGGTATCGCGTTTTTCGTGTATTTCTCGGAATCCAAAAAGGTGACGCGGAAGATCAGGCAGAAACGAGCCAATATCGAGTACGAACTGCCGAGGCTGGTCGGTCACATTGAAAAACTGCTCACGCACAGCCGTGACATCATCTATATTTTAGAATCGTATATCCCGATAGCTCATCCCGAACTCAAGGAAGAGCTGTTCATTACGGTTGCCGAAATGCGAAGCAGCGGTAATATCCGCAACGCCTTGGATTCCCTTGACAAGCGCATCGGCTCGGCGTGGCTGAGCGAGGTCGCAAGAGCATTGGAAACCGTGGAGAATTCTGCGGATACAACGGCACTCTGGACATCACTTACGATGAAGTTCAAGGAGCTTCAGCGGCTGAACCTCAAAGCACAGGCGAACACTGTGCCGCGCAAGGTCAAGAAGCTGTCGATGGCGCTGATGATGTGCTTTTTGCTCATCTACATTGCAGTCATCGGGCAAGTGCTGATGAATTCTCTGGGCGGCATTATGTAAGGCGGTGATCGGATGAAAATGAAAAGGATTATGAAAAGCACCCGGGGCGAGGGCTATATTGACCTTGCCGTTGCGGTGCTTGTTCTTGTTTTTGTATTGGTCATCGCAATCTCTCTGTGGTCGGCAATCACCTTAAAGCAGGATATGCGGTATATGTGTGAGGAACTGATCGCCACAGCAACCTCTACGGGAAAAGTCGGGGAGGAAGTGGAACAGCGATTTGCGGAACTCTGCGAGGAAACGGGCATCACGCCAACGGTCACTTGGAACACGACCTATTATAATGCGACAAAGAAGCAGGTGCAGCTCGGAGAGATTATCACCTGTACACTGACGCATGAGATTACCTTGCAGGGCTTCGGAACCTTTACGCTCCCGTTCTCGGTTACGGTCACGCAGTCGGGGCTGTCGCGTGTGTATTGGAAATGAGGCGGAATATGAAGATGTTCAGAAACAAAAAGGGCTTTTCGTATATCTTGACCTGTGTTCTGGTGCTTGCGGTGGTGATGATAATCGCCGTGTCCGTGCAGTATTCACTCGTGTTCAGCCTTGTGAGAAGCGAGAAGGAAGCAAGCCGATTGGCGCTGGACAGCCTTGTGACCAAATATGCGGTGGAACAGTATGACGCACTCAAACAGGGAGAAGCGTATGCAAGTCATATCGACCGCGCACAGCTTGTCCGCCGCGCTTACGGAACGCTTGGCTTTGCGGATGCCGGAATCACCGAAAAGACTGTTTCCAAAGGCGATGCGTCCTATACCGTCAGCCGCCCGGAGATTACGGCGGCGGACAGCGGGAGCATCGGTGTGACTGTCCGGTATACGATGACCTTACCGTTTCGCGCGTTCGGCAGAGTTGTGGCGGAGATCCCGATTCCCGTGGAGATCAATGCGATGCTTAACGAAAAGTATTAAAAGGAGAACCAACATGAAAAAGAAAAACAATGTTATGATGGTCGCTACGATTGCGATCACCCTGCTGATGATCGGTTGCGTCATCGTGATGGGGATTATCCGAAACAGCAACCGAAACAATCCGGATGTAAAGCCTCCGGAGCAGACGACAGACACAACAGATACAACACCTCCGGAACAGACAACACCGGAGATTCCGCCCATTACCGATGACGGAAAGGAAACGGATCCTGCCCCGAAGCCGGGAGATGTGAGTATTGATGTGGAACTGCCCGTTGATGGCAGTCGGGATGACAAACCCGGCATTGACGGCGATGTCGCGGTTATTCCGGGCGTTAAGGAGGATACCGAATGATGAAAAATGCAATCAGAATTCTGTCGCTGTTCCTTGTGGTCATGACGCTTGTCGGGGTGATTTCGCTACCGGTTTCGGCGTACAGTTATCCGATGAACTACACCATCACTTACAAAACCAAAAGCGGGAAAGTGCTTGGCACAAACAGCGGAACAGTTGATGGTGCAGCAGAAACAAGAAATGCGCTCAGAATCACCTCTCCGTCTTATGCCGGATATGCACTTTCCAACTATAAGGATTCTACAGTGACCGGCTCTATGATCTCGTGGAATTTCCCAGCATCCAACTATGTCCGTCACGGCACGGGAAGTTATACCGTTTACTACGAACCCGCCTATACTGCGACGGTTCGGTTTTTGTATGGCGACAGCGGACGCTCGGCGGCAGGAAACAAAACCGCAACGGGTAAAAAGGGAGATCAGTATTATATCTCCTCTCCGAGAATCACCGGTTATACACCTAATAAGTATTCCGTAACCGGCTACTTCCCAAGTGGGGATGTTTCCGATACCGTCTATTATTACGAAAACACCTATGCTATTGCGTATAATGCAAACGGCGGAAGTGGTGCTCCCGCAAATCAGGTCAAATCACATTTCACACCGTTGAAACTTTCCACGCAAAAACCGAGAAGAACAGGTTACACCTTTCTCGGATGGAGTACGAGTTCAACCGCAACGACCGCCACGTATTCACCGGGAGACACCTACACCAATAATGGTCGTGTTACTCTTTATGCAGTCTGGGCTTCCAAAACTTATACCATTTCATACGACGCAAACGGTGGCGGCGGTGCGCCCGGCTCGCAGAGAAAAACTCATGATATAAAAATACTGATTCCTACGGTAGAACCGGTAAGAAACGGATATACCTTTCTCGGGTGGGGAGTGAGTAGAACCAGTACCAGTCCAACTTATCAGCCCGGCGAGTGGTATTACTCCAATATCAGTCGTACTCTCTATGCCGTTTGGCAGAAAAACGGACCGGCAACCTACACCGTTTCGTATAATGCCAATGGCGGCAGTGGTGCGCCGGGCAGTCAGACCAAAACCGAAAATGTCACGCTGACATTGTCTCCTGTAACACCCCGCCGCACGGGGTATACTTTCAAGGGCTGGGCGATAAACAAATTCATGCCCGGTGCGCAGTATCAGCCAGGCGGGAAATACACCGCAAACGCGAGTGTGACGCTGTATGCTCTTTGGGAATGTGCTCACACCTCGACCGAGAAGAAATGGACAACCGGATGTGAGTGGAAGACCATTTGTAAAAATTGCGGTGCCACAATTTCCTCCGGCACCACGCACGGTCCGTACACTTATGGCGATTGGGTGTATTACAGTGGCAGTCGGCATAGCCGATACAAAACTTGTATCCATGGTGACTATACCACCACGGAATATGCAAGCCATAACACCTCCGCTCAGTATGAGCAGTACTCGTCGTCGCATCACGCCAAGTATAGCTATTGTTCAGGCTGTTCTTCCTCAATCGGGGCTAAAAATTATGAATCTCATACCTTCACCTCTTCAACGGTGAACGGACAGGTTGTATCGACCTGCAGCCTTTGTGGATACACCAAGACCTCGGCACAGACCTATACGGTAAGCTACAACCCCAATGGTGGTTCCAATGCTCCGGCATCGCAAACCAAGGTTCACGGGGTGACGCTGACTCTTTCCTCCTCTGTACCATACAGATTCAATTATGAGTTCGTTGGTTGGGCAACCAACAGCAATTCCTCTGTCGCATCGTACTATGCCGGTGGAAGCTATACAGACAATGCATCGGTTACGCTGTATGCCGTTTGGCGATATAAGCCGGCGACCTATACCGTCACCTTTGATGCAAATGGAGGCACAAACGCCCCTTTAAGTCAGACAAAAACTTATGGCGTGACACTGACACTGACGACCGCCATTCCTACGAGAACAAATTACCGTTTTATCGGTTGGTCGAAAGACCGAAACGCCACCTCCGCAAGATACACAGCCGGTGGTAGCTATACCGACAATGCCAGTGTAACACTTTACGCCGTATGGGCGTATTCTCCCGAATCGTATACGGTCCGATACGATGCCAACGGCGGTTCGGGTGCTCCTGCAAGTCAAAGCAAAACCCACGGGGTTCCGCTGACGCTTTCGATGGTAAAGCCCACAAGAGCCGGTTATGAATTTCTCGGGTGGGCGACATCAAGAAATGCGACGACATCGGAATATGCACCGGGTGAACGATATACCGACGAAGCAAGTGTGACATTCTATGCCGTCTGGCGATATGTACCCAAAACCTACACCGTCAGCTATGACGCTAACGGTGGCAGCAATGCGCCCGGAACTCAGACAAAGACGGAAAATGTCGCGCTGACACTTGCGAATACGATCCCCGCAAGAGAAGGCCATACCTTCCGCGGATGGGCAACCACCCCGACGGCAACAGCGGCAGACTATCAGCCCGGAGGAAGTTATACCGCCAATGCTGCGGTAACACTTTATGCCGTATGGGAAAAGGATTCGTACACCGTATCCTACGATGCCAACGGCGGAACAGGCGCACCCGCGTCACAGGTCAAAAAGTACGGTGAGACGCTGAAGCTCCGTACCGACATCCCGACAAGAAGCGGTTACGATTTTCTCGGTTGGGCAGAAAGTCCCACAGCAACTTCCGCCACCTATTTGGCAGGCGCCAATTATTCAGAAAATGCCGGGATCACCTTGTATGCGGTGTGGCGCGAGCGTAACTACGATTTTTCCGCCAGCAACCTGACTGTTACGCCCGATGAGGTGTGGCAATACGATAAAATTACAGTCAATTTCCGTGTGGACAACTGGGATCGAAATAACGCATACAACAATGTTCCCGTGAGTGTCTGGCTGAACGGCGTCTGTGTCTATACGGGTACCGTAGATTTCCATGCGTATGGCGTAAACTATATCACTTTCGACCTGAATGTCGGTGCACTGGAAGGCAAGCAGACCCTTGAAGCGAGAATCAACTGGGATGACAGAGCAAGCGAGACAAGAAGCAATAACAATGCGGTACAGGCTCAGTTTGAGGTCAAGAAGTATTCCGAGCTTTCCACCTCTGCCGTAACACCGAGTGCGGACTATATCGAGGGCAATGATATCATCGCCTCTTTCTATGTGTCCAATGACAGTTCCACTCCCGTTCTTCCGAGTGATCACATGAGCTATCGCCTTGAGGTATATCTCGTTGACGGGGCAACCGAAACACTTGTCAGCACGCAGGATAAGACCGATGTCGTGATTCCCGCAAACGGGACGAATCTGGTATATTTCAAGTGGCGTGTGCCGGAGAACAGCGCAGGAAAGCTGTATATGTTCCGAGGAATTGCCAACGCCGAGAACACCGTGCTGGAGAGAAATCCGGACAATAATGCGACATTCTTCATGAAAACCGCAAAGGCAAAAGAAACATCACAGACACCGAACACAAGATATGAGCGCACAGCACCAAGCACCTACAATCCGCTGATATCCTCTCCCACCACTACGGTCGGGTCGGCAAGCTGGAACGAATGGGCGTATGAGAACGGAAAATTTGAACTTCGCACCTATGGCATCCGTGCCTCTGCGGTTGATCCTGTGGTAAAACCGGACGATAACTGCAAAACGGCTGTGCTTGAAAACGGTAAATGGTCGATGAAGTCGGGATACGGGATCTCGCTTGCATGGAATCTCAGGCTGATTGCCATGTCGGGATATTCTATGCCTGACAGCTCTGCCTATACGGAAGCACAGACGGTCATGGCGCTGATTCCCGAGTACGGGTACTCCACGGATGCGGGCAAATACAGAAGCCTTGAAATGGCAGGCGGTGTTTATAGCTTTGTCGAGAACCGCGATGCGGACGGAAACGCAAGACTGCACTTCATACCGGTATATGTCGCAAACGGTAGTTATACCGTGTCTGTTACCGCAACGCAGATTTGGACTCCCGCCGGAATGATTACAGCAATTCGTAACGCCAATACATTGACCATCGATGGAACTATTTATGATGACTTCTATGTAGGGTCTTGAGTTCTTCTGTCATACTGACATGAAGAGCGAAAAATGAGTGCCGAAAGAAATATTTCTTGAAATAATCAAAAAAATATTTCTAAAAGGCTTGACAAAGTACATTTGATATGCTATACTTATGGCACAGCATAGGGTTGTGCCCAGGCTTTCGGTACATTGAACGAATTCGCAGTGTCAGACCGGCTCAAGGGAGTGGGGAACCGTTACGGGCAAAGCACAGGAAAATGTGATGCCCACAATGGCACCCCGATGCTTAACTTAATAAAAAACGCCGGAAGGCTTGCTTTGAACAGAGTAACTTCCGGGTGAATCACAGGATTTCACCCGGACTCTGTCCGGAGAAGCCCTCCGGCTTTATTTTTTTGCAAAGGAGGTGAGAGGGATGAAGGGAAAGAAAAATAATTCCAAAAAACAAAGAAAGGGAATCAACTATGATGCTATGAGATGCCCCTATTGCGGAGGTTCGGTTGTGTTTCGCAGCGCAGATGGGATCTATCATACCAACAGTAATCAAACAATGTTGTATGTATGTTCGCATTATCCTGAGTGCGACGCATATGTCCGGGTCCAGAACGGAACCCGTATTCCGATTGGGAGCATGGCAAACAAAAAACTTCGATCATTGCGCAAAACAGCACATGATTATTTTGATCAGCTCTATCAGTCCGGGCTGATGGAAAAACAGGAAGCATATCAGTGGCTTGCCGGTTTGATTGGCGCCCCTCTATCCGAGGCGCATATCGGGTATCTCGGTGAGTATTACTGCAAACTTGTGATCGACGAGTGCCGTAAGCTCCTGAAGCGTAAGTGTTCGGATAAAATAGTAATCTATCTGGAGGACGAGAAGGTGGTATGAAGAAAGTACGTTGGTGTCTGATGCCGTTTTTCATTTTTCTGATGATTGTTATCTTGTTTCGGTTTGTTCTGCTCATTGGGTTTGTACCATCGGAATCCATGGAGCCAACATTGAAAGCGGGAAGCCTTTTACTGGCTTCCCGTTGTTTTTCTGATATCCAGGTCGGTGATATTGTTGTGTTTCATCATCATGGAGAACTGCTTGTCAAACGTGTAGCAGCTATCGGAGGAATGACAGTTTTGCTGAATGGAGAAGAGATAATTGTCCCGCCGGGAAAGCTGATTGTTCTCGGTGACAATTCCGAAAACTCTTTTGACTCACGATATTGGGAGGATCCATACGTAGACGAATGCGATGTAATCGCAAAGGTGGTTGAATTTCAGACGAAAGTATGATAAAATATATATGAAGAGGGATAATGATATGATTTATAAATGCGGAAAGTGTCACTATTTATTTTCATCGGAAGAAGAACTGACAGATAAAAAGGATAGTTGTTATCGCTGCCCGGACTGCGGAAAGTTTGCGGTGAGGATTGCTACCGAGGCGGAGCGAAAAGAATATGCGATACAGTTGCAAAGAGAGGATCCGTGGTTAGATGAGGATCCATTTGAGAGGGGAGGTGCCAACCAATGAAAAGGCGGTTCAAAGAAGCCAGATTACAAAAGCAGATGAAGGTCATTGAAGTAGCCAAGCTGTTTGAGGTTGCACAATCTACCGTCAGTGCATGGGAGACAGAACGCAAAGAACCGAGCATTGATACGATTGCTAGGTTGGCGGAGCTATATGGCGTTTCTATTGAATATTTGCTTGGGTACGACTCTTTTGAGATGCTATCTAAAACAGAGAAAATCCCGACAGAATCGATAAGACTCTTTCACGGAAAGCCGGTGTGGGTATACGGAAAGGGTTGGGCATTGGTAAATGCCGAGAGAGGGGAAGTGGTCTATGCAGACGGATGCATTGACCGGATTGCGGATAATGCGGAGTTTTACTTTGCGCCGCCGGCTTACACAGAGTCGAATATTAGGACCGATCGCCCGCTGCTCTTGGATGAGATTTATACGCAGACCACCGTTTGGGTTGAACCGATCTCTCAGGATCAGAAATTGAAGGATGTACTTCGTGGCACCTATGTTGTCAAAGGTGAATATGTAGAAAATACTCGTGGCAGTCGTTTTCATTTCGATTCCTATAGTGCCACATGGCTTGCTTATAAGGAGTAAAACATGTTCTTAAAATTTTGCAGCAATGTCAACATAATTGCTATCGGTGGGAAAGTCACACACAACTTGGTGCTACTGTGAATGTCAATAATCCACACATTTAAAACAAAGCAGTCGAATCTTGTATGAATGAAAATCTTTTATTACGAAATCGTCAAACCTAATTATGGACGGAATAAAAGGCAAGGAATTATGCCCGTATGCCCGTACCGGTAGCACCGAACAAACTATATTTAGGAAATTTTTCGTATAAACATTTTAATTGAATAATAATTAATACCGGCAGCAGACTATGAATGTAGACTGCTACCGGTATTGTCTTCAGAAGGGCGAGTGCGTTGTAAAGGTTAAATATTGTTATTTATATTGTCACAACTCACGATCATTGTTTCACTTGATGTTTGCTCATCTTCAGCAGGCACAGACTGCCGATGCGTTTTGGTAAGTCCGCATTTTGAGGACTTACCAAAATTACGACCTTTTCATCTTAAATACGGAATTTTTTGTCCCCGGTTGTTCAGATATATGACAGATTGTTCTGCCTGATGCTTTGAAACAAAAATGCTTTCGAGTGGTACGTTAGTTCTTGTTTTTAACCTCAATGTGATATGAAATCAGGTCGGATCTTTCGTAGTCAGCGTTTGAACTCCCTTTGGCTTTGGCATCCGTCACAGGATTGAAACATACAGCAAGTACTTTTCCCGACTTCATGTCCCATTCCATAATCCATACTCCCGACCCCGTGTCACGCTGTGGCTTCCCAATAATATCCACCACCTCGCTAAAAGTCATTCCAACTGTGATTTTTTCAGCCATCTCGTCACTTATGCCACCGTTTCTTGCTTCTTCATACCAAGTATTGTGGTCGTTTTTATCAGAAACGCCCGTCGCAGAACAAACAATCACGACTGCGATTGCGAAAACAGCGACAAATACTATGGTAGCAAGAACGGTTTTCTTATTTCTTTTCATTTACAACCATACCTTTCTGCGAACGGCACCAACAAGGAATAAAACGGTCGATGTATGTTCGCCCAAAAATTTTTAACAAAATTGTGATATAATATTTGAGTGGGAAGTTACACTACAGAGCACGAGGAGGTAGGTGCGGTGCAAAAATGTAACCGCGCCATGTTTTATGGGTTCAGTTCTCTCAATGAACTGTTTTACAAATAACGCATACTTTCCGAAGGAATAGTGGTAAAAATCAACCTTTCTGTTTTGTCTCTCGGAAAGCGTTATACATAGGTTGACAATTCGTCGAGGTATTGGTTACAGTGATGTATTTGTCAAGCCGTTATTTTGACTTTGTTAATGCTGCAACTCTATTCAATAAATCGTAGGATGTCTTTCACTGCAACTTCACGAGATATACCATCAACAAACAATGCCGACACTGGGACATTCACTGGGTTCGAAACGATCGTCTCAAATGTTGCGTCCCCGCCAAGTTGTACAGGATCAGTATTTATACTGATGGTATAGCTTTTTGTAAAAATTCGTAGTTTATAAAATGCAAATGAGCCATCACTATTATATTTTGGGCTATAGGATAAACAAGTATTACTTACTATGTGAAGAATTTCTCGGTTGTCGCTTAGGTTTTCATTTTTTGTTTTTTGCGCCTCCGCAAGAGTCGTATACTTATATGCTGTTTCTTGATTCTTACAGGCACTCACCATTTTACTTACAAACAATTTGTCTTCATCAGTGTTTGTAAATATTGACACGCTGATGCCTGTGTTGAAGTAATATGCATAATGTCTATCATCAAAAACCCATATTTCCTTTAGTTCTGAAATGAAATCCGGATTGTTAGGAAATATGTCGTCAATGAAAACAACTGCTTCATTGGATATATCGTAATGGGGCAAATTAAATGGGGGTGTATTTGTTGAATAGTCAGAGAGGTCATGAGAATTCGTGGCTATAAATAGTCGAAAATCATCAAGTGAGTAAAAAATGCTAGGGCTTTGATCCCAAATATTAGCTTCGCCGGAAAAATTCGTTGATAGACTGCTAACATCTTCGCTATTCTTGGTTTGTTTCTCAGACGTATTACTGATATCATTTTGTAAATATCCACATCCAGTAAATAGGGCGATAATTAATATCGCAACGACAACGAAAATGATTTTTTTCATATTATATTTTTTTGATGACTGGATAAATATTACTTTCATGCTACTTCCTCCTATCGGATTTAATAATTGAATAGTTCTGCTATCTTTATGCCATTAACTTTCACTTTGCATTCCGGACAAGTGGACAACCGCCTTTCAACGTCAGCATCAAATCGATTGTTTCCATGAACACAATCTTGCACACTGCTTGCGTTATAATGGTGCGTAACGGTAAACATATGCAATAATTCATGATAAACCACCCTTTTGATGCAGTTATAGTCCCTCGGATTGGAGAATTTTATTGGAAACACATCTGCATTTGATCCCCATCCGCCTCCAATGTTATTATCAAAATCAATATGCGTACCGTTGCTAACAGAGCAGGTTTTGTGTCCACAGACCAAGAGGCTTCCAAATATTTTTTTTGGTTGTTCGGGGGTGCTCAAACGAATATTATTACATTCTTTATGATGATTGCCTGCTTGACAATCTTGAATCAATGATTCAACATGACCGGTCGGCTTGTCACAATAATGGCATATTGACAAAGGATCATCTTTTTTTACACAATTACGCTGATAAGGGTACGAAGCATATACACTATTCACGAGATTATATTTTAAATGAATCCCAAAGCAATTAAGAAAAGCGTCAGGAATATTTTGATAATCCGATGCCCCTGTAGTATTAGTTAACATTATAGTGTCTATATATGCTTTAGGACTCATCCCTAAACTCTGTGAAAAATCTTTTAGCGCTTGATCATAATATACATTCAAGTTAAAGATCAATGGTTGAATCACCCAGAGTTGCTTGTCTCCTGTATTAGCAAGCGACCTTATTTTTTTCACCCAAAGCACTTCATGGAGAGACATATAATTATCAGGGTTATTTATTGCATGGTAATAGCTTTGAATCTTAACTGTGCCGTCGCTTTGCGGTATGAACCTCCATAGATTTTGTATGTATGCACTGCCAGCATAAGGTTGCATAGTTAAATTGGACGAAGTGTTATTATTGCCGTGTATAGTCTCACCGGTAATGTCTTGGTTTATCCAATAGTATTCGCCACTCCAATGAACGAAGTTCCACAAAGTATACTCTTTTTTCGACCCATTAGGAAGGGCAGTGAGCGTTACATCTGCATCTTCTGAGGTTTCTGACACAGTCAAGTAGTTAGATGAGTGTAAATTTCGGATAAAAAAGCAGCCGTTATCCCAACCAGACATCAAATAGTGATATCCAAATACAGCGGATCCAACATTAGCCTCAATTTGAATCTTCGTATTGCCGCCGTATTTAGGGGTAATTGTCAATTGTGCCGAATATGAAGGTCGTGTGGCAGTTGCAACATCAGGATCAACAGATGTTTTACTAAACCATGCCCGGTTCTCATTGATTACAGTAGAGTATATGTACGCTTCAATCGTGGCACTGCTACCATTAACAATATGTTCGGGCCATTCATCAATTTGTCCCCACCCTCTAAATGTTTCTCCGGTGTATTTGTGGAAGTTCCATTTAGCACCGCTAAGAGTCTTGTTGGTCGTCAATTCCAGATTTCCACTCGAAGGCATGTACATGTAGTATGTTGTTCCGCTTATTTTGCACGAAATGTTGTAAAAGCCGTCGTTAGTTGCGGTAATTTTCCATGCTTTTTCTGACGGAACAGCGCTATCACTGGTGTCTTTCAATTTTATCGACAATGGAGCGTTGTATCCAACATTTGCATATATAACAACCTCATTGTTGACCATGTTTCTTAAAACGTAATCGTCTGTTGCGGCTCTATAGGCGATTTTGAACATTGCATGTCGGTTAGACTCGCTTGCAGGAGGTGTTGAGAAAGTCTGTTGCGATAAATAAGTTCCCCCATTCACTGTATTGCATCTAGCATAAGAAGTTGTGTTCTGCATTGAGAGTGCATAAACACCCTGTTGGATTGGTGTATAGGTCACGATAAAGTAGGGCGCGTAGTCATTTTCCGCTTCGTATGAATGAAATATTACAGAACCGTTTCCAGACTTATATTTCAATGCAACGCCATAATTGCCGTTTGTAGCAGAAGTGCCGCCATTGTACCACGATATTGCTGCGTTAGTGACGTTGATAGACGCCCATTGGGGATAAGAGGTCGATGCTCCCAAATAAGTAATACTAAGCACTGTGGACGAAATTCCCAATGTGGTGTCCTGACCATTGTTGCTCATATCGTTCCAAGAATAAGTCTCCCGCCAGTCTTTATTTACCTGATGTGCAGTAACATACATACCGCCTGTAACGCCGGCATAATAGTAATAAGCCGCTTCTAATCTCGCATCAATTATAGTTGCGCCAGCAGGAATTGTGGGCATCGATAAGGATTTGACAAATGCAGTTCTATACAAATTACTTATCCACATCGTTGGCTCATATCCATAATTTGTATCTTTCGTGGTAGAATCCGTTGCATTAACATATGTATCGAATGTCATACCAGATCCTGAAGAAACAGTTGGATCTATAACAACGGGGAAAACCCTTTCCGATGCGTTAATCCACTCAGCATCAGCTATAATTATAAATTCGTATGTGCAGAGATCAACCTCCTTCAATTGATAGCTGACATTGTAAGAAATATTGCCGTCACTATCATACATATATGGCGTTGGGATTAAATATTTAACATCTCCGGTGAAAGAATCACGAAAATACACCACACCACTATCGTTAAGTTCTGCCACCAAGTTGATTAACTTGATTTTGAAAGTGTATGTGTAGTTGCTACATCTGCCCCTTACGACTATATTTTCCTTTACATCATTGGAATATAAAACATACTCCAAGTCTACATTGGTCCTTACATCATTGTATTTTATCGTGCTTGTGCTACTATAATTACTTGATTCCTCAATTTTTTTAGAAATACGATTGGAAAAGAGAAGGTTATTGCTTGACTTGGAATTATCAACCGTTGCCACAGAAGCCTCTCCCTTGTCTGGAGAAACAAAAGACATATCAATTATATAGCCGTTCTCACTCAATGTTACCAAACTCGCGGAAGATGAAAATTTAGATGCAAACTTGACACGCGAATCCTTGGTCGCATACATGACTGTCAAACCGGTCTTTTGAGCGAATAAGGTGTTATCAATATTTTGCCATTGTCCACTTGCATCTTTTCTGTGGACAGGACGACTATATGTAACAGCTTGATATGTCCCGTCACCCATATCAAAATGTTTTGTGGTTTCTGTTCGAAGTTCCGCTATTTCTGATTGTTTTATGCTCTCTTTTTCTTCATCTTGCGAACCGGTTGCTGGAATTGATTCATGTGCCTCGGTTGTGGTTAAATCTACAGGTCTTTCTGTGTCCACCCCTTGTGCAACAGCCGCAAGAGGGATTGTTGTAAAAATAAGCGCAATGATCAAGAACAACGAACAAACATGCTTAATACTTATTTTCGTTTTCATTCAAAACTCTCTTTCGTTATCAATATATCGTTATACTAACCCAATACCGTGTCTGCATATAGAGTTCAGCCTATATGCTCGCAATAACGAAAGAGCAGAGGGCATCTGCGGTCGGTGAACGGGTGAACACATTGATTGCATCTCTTCATCATAAGGCAATCCCTCCTTGAAAAATGATAGTCAATAAAACAGCGCATAAAGACAGGCAGACAACAGTCCCCACCATCTTTATGCGCTTATGATTTTTGCCAAATAGTCTCGCCCGGACACCTCGCTTCCAAGCGAGAACAACTCAGCAACAATACACATCACTGCACATTGCTTGCGGGGTTGTTGTTTGTTTTCTTTCGGCTATTATACTGCACTTGTATTATATCATATTTTCGATAGTATTGCAATAGGAAATATTAAAATTTTCCGGCAAAAAACAGCGATAAGTTGCTTGCAAATAGTTAAATATTTGTGAACATGCGCACTTGCCCCTTGACAAATGTGGTTCCACAATCACATCATCCTCAACTCGGTGAATATGGAAACCGGAAAGAAGTTTCATCAGACCGCCGACGATCTTGATCGTGTCAAGGAGTATTCCAACAGCCTCTGTCGGGAGTACGGACTGTCCGAAACCGAAACAAAATCTGCCTTCGGGGCAATACCGAAGTGGAAGCAACTGCTCCGCAGCAAAGCCTACACGGTGGCAAACCGCACACGGACAAAGGAAGAATTCATCTTTGAAATGGAGATGCACGGCTACTCACCTTCACGTATTGTGTAGTGTGTCTGCTTCCTCAAGTAATATTTTTACACATATTTTTGAATGCTGCGTGTCCGCACTCGGATTTCATATCCCTTTTGTGCCTTGTAGCGCAGCGGAAAGGAATGGTCATAATTGTGAAGGAAATTAAAGTTTTTCCGCAATTAATTGCTTACCCCATGTTCGACCAAAGCAATTTGTTCATCAACAAGGTTATCTAAACTATTTCTCCATCGAAAAAGAACATAGCTATTTGCTGATTTAGATAAGTGCTTGGGTATTTGTCTAAATCAGCAAATTTGAATTTATAAAATATCAGGTTCGTTTGATTGTTCTTTTTCCGCTATATAGATATATTCTCTTGTTATATTCACATTGTGGGTTCATGGTGAACCCACCCATAGACCACCAAATGGGCAGAGTTATCCCTTGGTTGTGCGGCGTTTTGAAAAATCCTTCAGCACAAACAGAAGCGAACTGTTTCCGCCGTTTTTGCGATACCGCCGTTCAACCGTAATATACCCGCATCGTTTCAGATCTTCGACCGCCCGCTTGACCGTTGACCTTGAAATCTTCAGATCCATCGCAATTGTACGCTCGGACGGCCAGCATTGACCGTCCGAGTTTGCTCTGTCACACAGATAACGATAGACATTCGACGCCCGGCTTGGCAGTTCGTAGTCCCGATAGACGGAGTCGTAGTAACTCATTGCCTCACCTCCGGCTTGTGTGGTTTGGTGTTGAGTTTGGGACTATTCTGCATTGCCATTTCTTCTTCCACACAAATGCTTCCGTCCGGTATGGTGTCGTCATCGTCCTTCTTTTCCTTGGGCGGATATTTGGCTTGGATCGCTTCAGTCAGTTCCTCACGGCTTGCATAGGTGACCATAGAGGAATCACGCAGAGGCACAACATACGGCTCTTTCTCAAATTCGATGCCCCATTTGAAATATAGTTTGAGTTTGACCTTCATCGGATAGAACCCCGTTTTCGTGACCACGAAAGTGCCTTTCGGAAGCGCTTTGAGTTCGTCGGGTGTCATCAGCGGACGCTCGATCATTTGAAGCGACCTTGACGGATCGTTCTTGCTTTGGCTGACACTGCCGGACAGCACAGTCTTGGAGCCGAGGGCTTTGGAGAGCGTCTGTGCCGATTCACTGTTGGGGGCAAAACCGCCGAAGACCGTCAGCTGTGTGTTGTCGATGATGATTTCCGCTCCTTCCTTGCCGTAGTTTTTCTCAAGCTGTGCGAAAGACTGAATGATTGGGACAATAGAGACTCTGCGGGAACGGGAGGCGGAGAACATCATTTCGGCAGATTCAATCTTCGGCAATAGCGATAGGTAATCCTTTGAAGTTATCTCCGGATTTTCCCCCGCTTCACACCGGACATGAGCGTTTCCGCTCATCCGGCGTTCCATCGTTCTATATAAGTTCAATAAACATATCTACTTCAACAACCGATTTGGTTTTCTTCAGATTGGATTCAGATTTAAGCGGCTTCTAAGTCTATTCAGTTTGTCCTTTTGCCAATAGTCCAGCGACAATTTCTCCGTATATGCTTTAATTGTGTCTTCCTTTGTTGCATGGAGGAGAGTATGAACATCCGCGCACACCAATACAAGGTTCGAGTATCCGTCATCGCCACCGTCTGCTTTACGAGTTTTATGATGACAATGAATATCTCCAATACAAAGCGCTCTGCCTGTAACCGCACATTTTCCTTGTTGTGCGCAGTACAGTGCCAACCGGTTGTCATTGAATTCGATGCTTTCACCTTGTACCGGGTTTTCCATCAAATAGTGCAGCATTCTCATATTCACTTTTTCAAGTGCCTTATGAATATCTGCACGACCTTCCTGCGTGTATATACACCAGTTTCTTGCCCGGTGCTTTGGCGGTATTGTTTGGACATATGCAATGGGTAGAACAAACAGTCCTCTGATATACCGTAGTTCTTTACTTCGCCCATACATTTTCTGAACATACTGCGGTAATGTGTTTCCGCTTTTCATTAACCTTTGACCCAATCTGCATTTCATAGTTCTTTTGACCGAAAAGCCTATTTCCGCAAAATCACGACTTACATGTGTCGCTATGCGATAGTAATTGTGAATTCCGAGCACATAGGAATTATAGTCCATAATAAATTTATGTTCTTCATTCTCATTAGCGGGAAACTTGATTTTTTCTACCATGTCCGTCGCACGCTTCTTGATTTTCTCTTTGCGCTTGTCTGAAACATGGGAGACAATCGTATACTTGACTTTTCCGTTTTTCCTACCTTTTGGCTTGACCTTTATTTTGAAGCCGAGAAATTCTGAATACTGCTTTTTCAGATTGACTATTTTTGATTTTTCGGGGCTGATATCCAACCCCAATCGCTCTTTCAGCCACTTCTGTGTTGCAATAAACAGCTTTTCTGCATCCTGCCTGTTACGGCAAAATATCCGGAAATCGTCAGCATACCGGCACATCCCAAACCTCTGCGAGTTTGATAAGCATAGCTGCGTCGGGAACAGACAATCCTTTTTCCCGTTTTGACACAGTCTGCCTTACCGGAACAGTTTCCATCACCAGGCTTATTATCTGAAAGATTTATTGTTGGAGAAAGTGGTGTTTATCAACCCCAGAATGGGAGTTCACAAATAATTAACTTTTACATATCTTTTTCTGTGTTAAATATTGATATTCCCTATTGCAAAACATTCAATTGTATGATATAATACAAGTGCAATATAATAGCCGAAAGAAAATGAACAACAACCCCGCAAGCAATGTGCAGTGATGTGTATTGTTGCTGAGTTGTTCTC
>ENA-ORPH01001912-ORPH01001912.1-human-gut-metagenome-genome-assembly--contig:-NODE-1912-length-18652-cov-3.321719_pt1 | contig 18652 bp, 18 predicted proteins | sample MGYA00242142_ERZ509074 | MGnify/ENA primary metagenome ERZ509074 (study PRJEB26280, sample SAMEA2338724) | human gut metagenome | biome: human gut; feature: human-associated habitat; material: faeces...
GCACCGAATGAGAAAACTCAAAAAAGTGGCGTTTAGCCACTTTTTTGACACTCTGAAAGGACGGCTCAAGCCGTCCTTTTTGTACTTTCGAGAAAGCGCTGCGCTTAATCCTCCGTATGGTCTATGTCTATTGCGAACAGGCCGCCCGCGCCGCCGGAATGCAGGAACAGTATATTGTCCCTGCCATCGAAATAGCCCTGCTGGTTGAGCTTTATGAGACCGGCGAAGGTCTTGCCGGTGTATACCGGATCGATTATTATGCCCTCCCTGCTTGCCATCATGCGCATCGCGGCAACGCCCGATGACGACGGTATGGCGTAGCCCGCTCCGAAGTTTTCGAATACGTTTATGTCGCTCTCCTCAACGTGTATGCCCGCCTCCAGCAGCTTGGAGGTTTCGTTTACGAGGTCCCGCACTATGGGCCTGAAGCGCTCATCGTCCACGGCTATGCCCGTGACGCGGGTTTTGGGGGAATATATCCTCGCGCCCAGATCCATACCCGCGTGGGTGCCGCCGGAGCCTGTGCAGCAGATAATATCGTCGAACCTTACGCCCAGCGCCGCCCCCTGCTCTATGGCTTCCCTTGCGGCGTTGACATAGCCCAGTGAGCCTATTGGCACAGAGCCGCCCACTGGCACGCAGTAGGGTTTGTGGCCTTTGGCCCGCAGTTCGCCGCATATTCTTTCCATCTCGGCATAAACATCGGCATAATCGTCGGTATCCACAAAGCGCACGTCCGCGCCCAGAAGGTCGTTAATTATCTGGTTGCCCAGCTTCTGCCATACGCCCCGCTTTTTTAGCACCAGCACCGAGCCCAAGCCCAGCCTGTCACAGCATGCGGCGGTCAGCATGGCGTGGTTGCTCTGCGCGCCGCCGGTGGTAAGCATATAGTCGCAGCCCTGCGCCATGGCGTCGGCAATTAGAAATTCCAGCTTGCGCACCTTGTTGCCGCCCAGGGCGACGCCTGTCATGTCGTCGCGCTTTATGTAGATATTTTTGCCCATCGCCTCGCTTATGTTTGGAAGCCTGTAAAGGGGAGTGGGCAGTATACCCAATGACACACGGGGAAAATCCGAAAACTGCTTCATAGAAATACCCTCCGTATAATGCTTGTTTATATTGTCTATTTTACAACATAACGCCACTGTTTGCCATGTCAAAATACGCTGCCCACGGCGACGAGGCCATTGGCCAGGTCCTCCCTGTAACCGGCGTCCTCCGGAAAAAGGCTGTTTATAACTACCCTGTCGTCACCGGCCCTCCCTGTGGCGTGAATGTATTTGCCGCCGCCAAGGTACATAGCCACATGTCCCTTGAAGTAGAGAAGGTCACCCGAATTCATATTGGCCGGGTCTATCGCCTTCACCGGAAAGCCCTCCGCCATGCGTGAGTTCCGGTATATGGCCACGCCGTTGAGCCAGTATGCCGTGTGGCACAGGCCGCTGCAATCCATCCCCACGGACGATCTTCCACCCCAGAGGTATGGTACCCCAAGATATGCTTTGGCAGTCTCCGTCACGGCCCGGCGCAGCTCAGCCTCCCTCAGCTTTCCCGGCAGGGCCGCTATATGGCTGCGGCGTATGTAGCCCTTTTCTCCGCCTATCAGACGCACCTGGGCAAAGCTGTTATCCTCACCCGTCATTTCGACTTTAGCGCCCCGGGGCAGCGTCACCACCGTCCTGCCCTGATATTTGGGTATATCCAGCACTGTGCAGAAGGGAGTTACGACCCGCATTATTGCGCCGTCATACCGCCGGATAGCAAGATGCCTTTCCTCTATCCAGCCTTCATAGCCGTATTCCGTGCGTATCTTGGCAAAGCCGTTGCTTCTCTCCAGCACATCGGCTTCCTCTCCGTAGAGTATCTGGTCGTCCAACTCTCCAACCGAAGGCTCTGAATAGAGGTTTGCTATGGGAGTGTTTACAAGCATACAAAGCTCCTTATACAAAAAAGAGCAAGCGGCCGTTGCCGCTTGCCCGTATTGTTATTACTGCTGTATGGGAAAATCGAAGTACTCGCCCCGCTTGTAATCGTATATGGCGCCGGAGGAGAAAGCGTCGATGTTCTCCAGTACCTTGCCCGTGCCTATGGCCACGCAGGATATGGGATCCTCCGCCACATAGCAGGGTACCTTTGTCTGCTCTGCTATGAACTTATCCATGCCGTAAAGCAGAGCTCCGCCGCCGGTAAGGCAGATGCCGTTTTCGGTTATATCGCTGGCCAGCTCGGGGGGCGTGCGTTCAAACAGCCCCTTTACGCTCTCCAGTATCATCTGAAGGGGCTCCTCAAGGGCGTCTATCATCTCATATGAACCTACGACCAATGTCTGAGGAAGGCCGGAAACAAGGTTCCTGCCCTTTACATCTATGAATACCTGCTCCTTTCTCGGGTAAGCGGAGCCGATGCGGATCTTTATCTCTTCTGCGGTGCGTTCGCCTATAAGGAGATTATGCTTCTTTCTCATATAGCGAACGATGGCGTCGTCAAATTTGTCGCCCGCGATCTTTATGGAATCGGACAGTACCGCGCCGCCCAGGGAAAGTATTGCCACGTCACTTGTGCCGCCGCCGATATCCAGTATCATGCTGCCGCGCGGGGCGGAAATATCTATGCCCGCGCCTATGGCAGCCGCTATAGGCTCCTCAATAAGATAAGTATGGCGTGCGCCGGCCTCTTCGGTGGCGTCTATTACGGAACGCTTTTCAACTTCGGTAACCCCGGAGGGTACGCAGACCACTACACGAGGCTTGAAGAATATCCTTCTGCCCACTACCTTGCGGAGGAAGTGGTTCAAAAGGCGCTCGGTTATGTCGTAGTTGGATATTACGCCGTCGCGCAACGGGCGCATGGCGATTATGTTGCCGGGGGTGCGGCCTATCATGCGGCGGGCTTCTTCGCCTACTGCAAGTATGTTGCCGGTTATCTTTTCTACCGCAACAACGGACGGCTCCCTCAGCACTATTCCCTTGCCTCGCACATAGACAAGGACGCTCGCAGTGCCAAGGTCAATGCCTACATCGCTGTTTTCCAAAAATCCCATTTTAAAGTATATCCTCCACAAGCGAAGCTATCGCTCAGACTGTTATGCCTACGCATAGGTGCACATACGGGTGCAAATTCTACATTATTGTATCATTCTATCACAACGTGAACAATAGCACAGTAACGAAAATTTGAATATTTTTTTAAATAATCGTCAACAACTGCCTGTTTTTGCCGAGTACGATGCGGTATCCGGCATATACGTATATCAAAAAGCCGTATAGACAGGCATGGGTTATTGTTTTTATGTTATAGTAATGCCCGGCTCGCCGCCGGGCATTTTATCCTGCGCTTATTTGTCTAAATAATCTTTTATCTTCCTATCTGCGTCGGCCGAGAGCTTTTCCTCGTCTATACTCACAAGGCGGCCCTCCTTTACGGTTATTTTGCCGTTGACTATAGTATAGTCCACGGCTCCCCGCACGCCTACTGTGCAAAGCACGCAGCCCGGGTCGTAGCAGGCCCCGGCAAGCTCTATGCGGCGGCTGTCTATCATGAACATATCCGCGCACTTGCCTTCCTCTATGCTGCCTATGTCATCCCGGCCAAGGAGCTTTGCGCTGCCCACAGTGGCCATCTTGAGTATGTCATAGCCTGTGGGGGCGGCGGCTCCGGAGTTTAGCCTGTGCAGCAGGTACGCTACGCGCATCTCCTCAAGCAGGCTGCTGCCGTCGTTGCTGGCGCTGCCGTCCACCCCGAGGCCAACGGTAACTCCCAGCTTCAGCATCTCCGGTATGCGGGCTATGCCGCTTGACAGCTTCATATTGGATATGGGACAGTGGGCTACGCCTGTGCCCGTATCCGCCAGCGCCTTCAATTCGTCCGAATTGAAGTGTATGCCATGGGCATACCATACGTCGGGGCCTGTCCAGCCCAGAGACTCCATATATGCATACGGCCGCATGCCGTATCTTTCGAGGGTATAGCTTTCCTCGTCCTTAGTTTCGCAAAGATGGGTGTGCAGCCGCACGCCGTACTGTCTTGCCAGCGCGGCGCTTTCCCTGAGCAGCTCTCCCGATACCGAGAAGGGCGAGCAGGGGGCGAGGGCTATCTGCCGCATTGAGCCCTTTGAAGGATCGTGGTACTTTTCTATGAGCCTGACGCTGTCCTTCATTATCTCGTCTATGGTCTGTACCACGCTGTCCGGAGGCAGGCCGCCATCCTTTTTGGAAAGGTCCATGCTGCCCCGGGAGGCATGCATACGCATTCCTATAAGGCCCGCAGCCTCGAACTGGGCGGCTATAAGGTCCCCGCCGTCCCTTGGGAACACGTAGTGGTGGTCAAAGCAGGTGGTGCAGCCGTTTTTCATCAGCTCTCCCATTCCTGTCAGCGACGAGAGGGTTATAAGCTCCTCGTCTATATTTTTCCAAATATCGTACAGGTACCTGAGCCAGTCAAACAGCTCAAAGCCCTGCACTTCGGGGAGGTTGCGGGAAAACTGCTGGTACAGATGATGATGTGTGTTTACAAGGCCGGGATAGCAAAGCATATGGCTGCCATCGACAGTAATGTCCGCTTTACTGTCAATACCGCGGCCGATAGCCCTGATAAAGCCGTCCTCGCAGTACACGTCCGCACCGCGCAGTATCCTGTCCTCCCCGTTGCAGGTCACAAGTGAATGTATGTTTTTTATAAGCAGGCTCCCCATCATATCCTCCTTATGCCCTCGCTGTATACGGCCTTTATATCCTGCCGTTCACCGAGGTAGATTATCCTCTCAAGCCGCTCGGAAAGATTCATCCTGGGATTGTCGGCCATCCCACGGTCATCGAACACCACCGCATGGAGCCTGTCTCCTATGCAGAAGCCGGGTCGTGCTCCGAAGTACTCCTGCCCCGCGCCGGTGATGAGATAGAAGGCCTCCGCAACGGTCAAAAACCGCTCCTCGTCCCGCTTTCCGCCAAACAGCCAGCGCAGCTTGGAGACCCGTATCGCCTCCGTGGCCACGTCCAGCATGGACAGCTTTGCTCCGCCGGCTATGTCTGACCCCATGGCCACCTTTACGCCCTCCTTCAGCATTGTCCTTACGGGGGCTATTCCGCTTGCTATGCAGGTGTTGGAATCGGGGCAATGAACCGCCCACACGCCGGCCTTCTTCATGGCGGCCCGCTCCCGCTCGTCTGAATACACGCAGTGAGCCATCACCGTGCGGTTTTTCCAAAGGCCGTATTTGTCGTATGTCTCCCAGTACTGGGCGCAGTCCGGGTGCAGCTCCTTTACCCACTTCATCTCGTCGGTATTTTCGGAAAGGTGGGACTGTACCGGGATATCCGGATACTCAGCAGCTATTTTCCCAAGCTCCTCCATTAGCTCATTCGTGCATGAAGGGGTAAATCTCGGGGTGAGTATGGGTTTTATGAGCTTTCTGTCTTTATTCTCCTCTATAAAGAGCCTCGTTTCGGCCACAGATTCCTCCGTAGTCTCTATAAGCTCCTCCGAACCGTTGCGGTCCATGTTCACCTTGCCCGCATAGCCGGTGACTCCCGCCTTTTCCAGTTCGTCCATAAGTATATTGGTCGCTTCCCTGTGCAGGCTTGAGAATATGCATACCCGCGTGGTGCCCCTCTCTATAAGAGCATGGGCCAGCTTTGAATATACCCTGCGGGCGTAGCCGGCGTCACTGAACATGGCCTCCGTAGGGAATGCGTATTTGTTCAGCCAGCCGAGAAGCTCAAGGTCCATGCCGAGGCCCAGCATAGGGTACTGGGGTGCGTGCAGGTGCAGGTCGGTAAAGGACGGGGTGATTATCATATCGCCGTAGTCCGTCGCCTCCGCTGCCGCATACCTTTCCGGTAGCTCGCCGAATATTCCCCGAATAATGCCGCCTTCCGTGACTATCCAGCTATCGGGCATTATGGTAAGCTCACCCGGCGTTTCGGCGTATATTATATTGCCCTTTATGGCCTCCAGCCTCTCGTTCATATGGTTCTCTCCTTTTCCCGCTTCAGCCTTTCCAGCTCGGAGGCCCTGTCCGCATCGAACAGCTCCAGCTCGTCTTCCACCTGGTAAAGCCTGAGCTTATCCTGGTTTTTACATATAACCGCGCTGCCACCCGTGTCGCCTGTAAGGTCGCGCAGTTCTATAAACATATCCTTGGGGAATATTACCGGGTTTCCCCGGCGGGCGCCGTATGCCATGGCGGCTATCTTGTCCGGCTCCTTTAAATAAAAGCTCACAAGGCCCTCCGTGCTCCACCGGCTCAGGCAGGGCTGATCCGCTACCATGAACATGGCGGCGTCTACATTCCCCAACGCGTCGAGGCCAAGCCGTATGGTGCGGCTGACGCCTTCCTCCGGCCTGTCGTTTCTTACCGCCAGGAAGTCAAAGTCCAGCGCCATGGACAGCGCCTCATCACACCCGCTCACCACCGCCGTTCGCAGGAGCTTATCCCGCGGCACCGCCTCCATCGCCCGCTCTATGAGGGTCTTTCCGAAAAAATCCGCAAGCAGCTTGTTCCCGCCGAAGCGGGAGGAGCTGCCCGCCGCCATGAGCACGCAGCCTATCCTGGTGCGCTTCATCTTAACTTCATATAGCCGGTACGGCTTATGTACCTGCCCCTGCCTTCAAGCTTTATGCTGCCGTTCTCAACAATATGCTCGCCGTTTATAATAACGTGGCGGGCAGCGCCCTTTACGTCAAAGCCCGCAAAGACCGAATTGTCGCAGTCATAGGCGTGGTTGGTATCGGTTATGGTACCGGATACGGAGGGATCCCATATAACTATATCCGCCGCTTTTCCCTCGGCTATCTCGCCCCGGTCCGGCATACCGAAAAGCCTTGATGGGTTGTAGGAAAGGTACTTTACCATATCCTCAAGGGTGAGCCTGCCCTCGCACACGCCGTAGGTATATATGAGCTGGCCCCTGTGCTGAACGCCTGCGCCGCCGTTGGGGGTCTTGAAGAATTTCCCGCCGCCGAGCAGCTTCTGCTTCATGGTGAAGGAGCAGTGATCCGTGCCTATGGTGTCCAGCGCGCCCTCCTTGAGCCCCTGCCAGAGTGCCTCCCTGTCCGCATCCTTGCGGAGAGGAGGGCTCATTATGAACTTCACTCCGTCGGGGTCCCTGTATCTGTCGTCTGTGAGGAGCAGGTACTGGGGGCAGGTCTCAAGGTATACCTCCTGTCCCCTCGCCCTCGCCCGCTGGGCCTCGATAAGGCCCTCCTCGGTTGAAAGGTGCACTACATACGCAGGGGTGCCCGCAAGCTGGGCTATGCGCATATACCGCGCGACGGCCTCAGCCTCCACCTCTGCGGGGCGGGAGATGGGGTGTCCCCAGGGCTCCGTCACGCCCTGGGCCTTCAGCTCATCTATGCGGCGAAGCAGCACTTCCCAGTTCTCGCAGTGTATGCCTATGAGGGCGCCGTGATCGCGGGCGGTCTTGAGGGCGGCATATATCTGGCCGTCGTCCACCTTGAGGCCGTCATACACCATGTACATCTTATATGAAGTGACGCCGTTGTCGCTCATGTAGTCCATCTCTTTTTCGGTCTCGGCGTCCCAGCGGGCTATGGCCATATGGAAGCCGTAATTGCAGCTGCTGCCCTCGGCCTTTTTGTGCCATGTCTCAAGTGCCTGCCTGAGCGTCCCGTCCCTGTCCTGAGTTGCGAAGTCCAGCACGCAGGTGGTGCCGCCCAGCGCCGCAGCCCGGGTGCCCGTCCTGAAGTTATCCGCCGTAACGCAGAGCCCGACATCAAGGTCAAAGTGGGTATGGGTGTCTATGAAGCCGGGCATGACGTAGCAGCCCGCAGCGTCTATCACTTCCGCGCCCGCGGCGTCAAGATTGCCGCCTATGGCGATTATCCTGTCGCCGTCGGTGAGTATATCCTTACGCTCCCTGCCATTTGCGTTTACTATGGTTCCGTTCTTGATGAGTATGCGCATTGCCTTTTTCCTCCTAAATGGTATAGGCTGTTGATTCATAAAAAACAAAAAGCGCCCGGCTGTACAGTATGCTGTACGCTCGGCGCTCATAGCAGGCCATTGCGGTGGCCCGTAGAAACTCCCGTCCGATAAAAATCACGAGATTATATGAACACTCTCTTATTGATTTTATATTATCATCCCAAAGAAGAAAAATCAATAACAGCAACGCGAACTTTAAAAAAATCCTATTTATTTTTTTGTTTTATATGGTATAGTTTACTGTAAAAAAGGGCTTTTCTGATAGGCCCGATTGTGCTATACTGCAATAAACAATTATCTAACAAACTTTGTTTAAACCTTAATGTTTTTGTTCGGGCGTCTATGGCGCCCATGTTGGCGTATCAACGGCATTTAAAATCAAGAATGGAGGAAACCGATGAAACAGTCCGAACTTATCACTGCGGCCCTTAAGGGCGATGCAACGCTTGTGGTAAAGAATGCCAGGGTAGTTAATGTATTTACAAACGAAATACTGGAAGGCGACGTCGCCCTCTCGGAGGATACCATCATAGGCGTGGGCAAGGGCTTCGCCGCCAGGGAAGAGATAGACGCGGGCGGCGCGTACCTCTGCCCCGGCTTCATAGACGCTCATGTACACATAGAGAGCAGCATGGTCATACCGGATTCCTTCTCCCGCGTGATAATGCCCCACGGCACCACAACCATAATCGCCGACCCCCACGAGATAGCCAACGTCTGCGGCGTAGCGGGCGTGCGGGCCATATACAAGCTGTCCGATGACCTGCCGCTGAGGGTGCTTTTCATGATGCCCTCCTGTGTGCCGGCGACCCCCTTCGAAAACTCCGGCGCTACCCTTACCGCCGAGGATATGGAGCAGTTCATGCGCAAGAGCCGCATACTGGGCCTTGGCGAGGTAATGGACGCCGTATCCACCATAAACTGCTCAAAGGACATGATGGATAAGCTTCGTCTCTTTGACGGTCGCCCCATAGACGGCCACGCGCCGCTGCTTTCCGGCCGCGCACTGAATGCTTACAGGGTGGCCGGCCCCTCCACGGATCACGAATGCAGCAACTTTGACGAGGTGCTTGAAAAGCTCCGCATCGGCATGAGGATACTCCTGAGGGTAGGCTCCGCCGCCAACGGCATGGAGGAGCTCATCACCGAGATAGTAAAGCACGGTCTGCCAACGGACAACATGATGTTCTGCACGGACGACAAGCACATCGAGAACATTCGCCGTGAGGGCCACATAAACTGCATAGCCCGCATGGCGGTAAAGTGCGGCATGGACCCTATACAGGCGGTAAAGATGGCAAGCTACAACGCCGCCCGCGCCTACGGCCTGCGCAACATAGGCGCCATAGCCCCCGGCTACAAGGGCGACATGGTGCTGTTTGAGGATCTGAAGGATTTCAGGGTGCTCAAGGTATTTACCCGCTTCGGCAGGCCGTATGACGGCAAGCCCACCCCCATGCCCATAATACCCCAGGCGGTGTACACCAGCATGAACATGGCCCCCATACCCGAGGACGGCCTCAGGCTCCCCGCAAAGGATATTATGCCGGTAATATGCCAGATAGAGGGCCAGCTGGTCACAGAGCGCAGGGACCTGCCCGTCTGCCGCGATGCTGAGGGCAACTTCGTATCCGGTAACGGCCTAAACAAGCTGGCAGTTATAGAGCGCCACCACGCCCTGGGCAACATAGGCCTCGGCATAGTTCAGGGCTTCAATATTCACGGCGGCGCCATAGCCTCCACCGTGGCCCACGATTCACACAATCTGGTCATGGTGGGCGATAACGACGACGACATGCTGCTTGCGGCCGAGTCCCTCAGGGAATGCGGCGGCGGCTTCTGCGTGGTGAGCCATGGCATAGTCCTGGCCCGCCTGCCCCTTCCCATAGCCGGTCTTATGACTGATGCGCCTGTTGACAGCGTGCTTGAGATACAGCGCGCCCTTCTGGACGCCGCAGCATACATTGGCGTAGACAAGAAGAGCGACCCGCTTGTGGCCCTCTCCTTCCTGGCGCTCCCCGTTATACCCGCCATACGCCTTACGGATAAGGGACTGTTTGACTCAGCCAGCTTTAAGTTTATAGAAATTTGATCCCTCAGCTTTAATGATAAGGAGGACAAGTAATGAATAAGGATAAGGAGGACAAGTCATGAATAAGGATAATTATTCCGTTCAGGCCGAGCACCTGGTTGGCAGGAGTGAAGTGCGCGTGGACGCCTTCGACAAGGTGACCGGCCGCACCAAATACTACGAGGACCGTATGCCGGGCGACGCGCTGTATGTGCGCATAAAGCACTCCACCATCGCCCACGGCTTCGTAAAGAATATAGATACCTCCTGTGCGGAGAAAATACCCGGCGTCGTAAAGGTGCTCACCTGCTTCGACGTGCCGGATATACCCTTTCCCACCGCCGGCCATCCCTGGAGCATGGACCCGGGGCATCAGGACGTTAAGGACAGGCTTTTGCTTAACCGCCACGTGCGCTACTACGGCGACGACGTTGCCGTGGTCATAGCCGAGAATGAGGTCGCCGCCAATCAGGGCGTCCGCGCCCTGAAGGTGGAATACGAGGAGCTGCCCTTCGTGCTTGACGTTCAGGAGGCCATGAAGGACGGCGCCCCACAGCTCCACGATAGCTGCCCGAATAACATACTCAAGCACACCTCCATTCAAAAGGGCAACTACGCCGAGGCTATAAAGGAGCCCGGCCTTATCAAGGTCGAGGGCTGGTACGACACGCCCACCGTGCAGCATTGCCACATAGAGAATCACGGCTGCTTCGCATATGAGGAAAACGGCAGGATAACCGTGGTCGCCTCCACCCAGATACCCCATATAATCCGCCGCGTTGTGGGACAGGCGCTGGGCCGCCCCTGGGCGGATATAAGGATAGTAAAGCCCTACATAGGCGGCGGCTTCGGCAACAAGCAGGACGCCCTCTACGAGCCCCTTTGCGCATGGTGCTGCACTCAGGTAGGCGGGCGCTGCGTCCGCATAGACTGCGCCCGCGAGGAGACCTTCGTATCCAACCGGGTACGCCACGCCATACGCTTCCATATCGTAACATGGCTGCACAAGGACGGCACCCTCGCCGCCCGCAAGGTGGAGTGCTTCTCCAATCAGGGCGCATACGCCTCCCACGGACACAGCATAGTAGCAAAGGCCATGGGCTCATTCCCTCAGATATATCCCTGCAATAACTTCGAGGGCGACGCATACACCGTATTCACCAACCGCCCTGCGGCCGGCGCAATGAGGGGCTACGGAATGCCCCAGGCATCCTTCGCAGACGATTCCAACATAGATGAGTGCGCAAGGGCACTGGGCATGGATCCCATGGATTACAGGGACAAGGTAATAATGCCCAAGGGCTTTGTGGACGGCTTCTCCAAGAACGAGAACTACTACGATTCCTTCCGCATGTGCCTTGAAAAGGGTGCGGAGGCCATAGACTACCGCAGAAAGGTTCAGGAATACGCAAAGGATACCGGCCCTGTCCGCCGGGGCATTGGCCTTGCCGCCTTCTGGTACAACACCGCCGTATACCCAATATCTCTCGAGACCAGCTCCAACCGCATGCAGCTCAACCTTGACGGCACCGTCACCATGCAGTGCGGCGAGACCGAGATAGGCCAGGGCGCGGACACCGCATACGCCCAGATGACCGCCGAGGTAATAGGGCTGAAAAGCTACCGGGACGTACATGTGGTAAGCTGCCAGGATACCGACATAACCCCCACCGGCCTCGGCGCCTACGCCTCCCGCCAGACCTACGTTGCGGGCTTCTCCATACGCCAGACAGGCGACCTGCTCCGCAAAAAGATACTGGAATACGCCTGCGAGGTAACGCGGCAGCCCATACAAAACATGGATATAGTGAACGGAAACATTGTGCGCGTGCCCGACGGGCGGGTGCTGATGAGCCTTTCCGAGCTTGCCATGACCGCCCAGTACAACCCCGTACACAGCGAGCATATAACTGCCGAATCCACCTACACCATACGCAACAACGCCTACTCCTTCGGCTGCACCTTTGCGGAGGTGGAGGTAGATATTCCCATGTGCAGGGTAAAGCTGGTGGACATGATAAACGTACACGACTGCGGCAGGCTGATAAACCCCGCATTGGCGGAGGCACAAGTTCACGGCGGCATGAGCATGGCAATAGGCTATGGCCTTTCCGAGCAGCTGCTCTTCGATCCTAAGACCGGCAGGCCGCTGAACAATAACCTCCTGGACTACAAGCTCTCCACCTTCATGGATCACCCCGACCTTCGGGCAGAATTCATACAGAACCCGGAGCCTACCAGCCCCTTCGGCACAAAGGCCCTCGGCGAGCCCCCCGCCTGCTCCGGGGCCCCCGCCATACGCAACGCCATATATAACGCCACTGGCGTAGCCATAAATACCATCCCCATAACCCCCCATGTGCTGTTCGCGGAATTCAGCCGTGCCGGGCTTATAAAGGACGAATGGACAAAGGAGGAAAAATAACATGTACGATCTTAAAGCGCTGTATGAGGCTTCCTCCGTTCAGAACGCCGTGGAGCTTCGCCTCGAACACCCCGAGGCACAGATAATAGCCGGCGGCAGCGATGTTCTCGTGCAGATGCGCGAGGGCAAACGCGCCGGCAAGGAGCTCATCTCCATATACGGCCTCGATGAGCTTCGTGGCGTATCCATGGACGAAAACGAGAACATACGCATAGGCTCCCTTACCAGCTTCTCCCACATAACCCGGGATCCCATTATCCAGAAATACATAAACGTATTGGGTCAGGCGGTGGATATGGTAGGCGGCCCGCAGATACGCAACATAGGCACCATAGGCGGCAACACCTGCAACGGCGTTACCTCCGCAGACTCCGCCTCCACCCTCCACGCGTGGGAGGCCATAGTCGAGCTCACAGGCAGCGAGGGCAAGCGCCTGCTGCCCATACGCGACTTCTACATAAAGGCCGGCCTTGTGGACATACACCCGGACGAGATACAGACCGCCATAATAATACCCAAGGCCAGCTATGAGAACACCTACGGCCACTACATCAAATACTCCATGCGCAACGCCATGGATATAGCCACCCTAGGGTGCAGCGTGAACGTCCGCCTTTCGCCGGATAAAAAGATCATAGAGCGCGCCCGCATAGCCTACGGCGTGGCAGGCCCGGTACCCATGCGCGCCGAAAGGGCGGAGGCTGCCGCCAACGGTCAGCCCGTATCCATGGAAACGGTAGAGGCCTTCGCACGCACAGTTCTCGACGACATCAATCCACGGGATTCCTGGCGCGCCAGCAAGGCCTTCCGCCAGCATATCGCCGTAGAGACTGCCAAGCGCTGCATGACAGAATCCATAATTCTCGCGGGAGGTGAGCTGTAATGGCACAGTATAAGCTTATTCACTGCAACATAAACGGCAAGGACGTAGAAAAGATGGTAGACGTCCGGGCTTCCCTCACTGACATGCTCCGCAACGACTACCACCTTACCTCCGTAAAGAAGGGCTGCGAGGTAGGCGAGTGCGGCGCCTGCAACGTGCTCATAGACGGCGAATGCTTCAACAGCTGCATTTACCTGGCCGTATGGGCCGAGGGCAAGCATATACGCACCCTTGAGGGGCTGCTTGGCCCTGACGGCGAGCTTTCGGACATTCAGCAGTCCTTTATGGAAGAGACTGCCGTGCAGTGCGGCTTCTGCACCCCCGGCTTCATAATGACCGCCGTGGAGATACTGGAATCCGGCAAGGAATACACCCGCGAGGAGCTGCGAAAGCTGCTCTCCGGCCACCTCTGCCGCTGCACCGGTTACGAGAACATACTCAACGCGGTGGAAAAGACCATGAAGAAGCGCTTGGGAAAAGCATAGCCACTTTTCCGAAAATATTAACTTTTGCCGCCTTGATTATCATGGCGGCATTGTTTATCATTGTGCTATGGAAACAAAAGCGAAGTATATGAAAAAAAGGCGGCGCGCCGCGAAAAAGGCCGTCAGGACAGCGCTCGCGCTGCTGCTTGCGGCAATAGTCACGCTGGGCGGAATATTCGCCGTAAGAGCCATACATGAGGCCCGCCTGAGGGCGGAGTATGTGCCGCTGACCCCAGACGAGATAGATATAGCCCGCCTTAAGGGCGAGGCCGCCGAAACAGACCCTGCAAGGCTGAGCGTTGCGCGCTCCGCCCTGTCCCTTGTTGGCAAGGTACACTACTTCTGGGGCGGCAAGAGCTACTCCATAGGGCCCGACCCCAAATGGGGCGAGATGACCGAGGTGGAGAGCGGCGGCAGCAGTACCACCGGCGAGATGCGCCCCTATGGCCTTGACTGCTCAGGCTTCGTGGCCTGGTGCTTCCTCCAGCAGGGGCTGACAAATGAGGAGCTGGAAAGCCAAGTAGGTCTCGGCACATGGGCTCAGTGGGAAAACAGCGAGGAGATAAGCTGGAAGGAGCTTCGGGTGGGCGATATTGTCTTTCAAAATTCCTATCCCACCAATAAGGGCAACCACGTGGGCGTATGCATAGGCTTCAACAAAAAGGGCAAGCCCGTTTTCGCCCACTGCGCCCTGGGCTTTGACAACGTGGTAGTCACACCCGCCGGAGACGTGTTCCATTACGCCCGCCGGCCCGGGTTTTACGAAAAAGGCAGTTAGGTGATCCTTCGGCGCCGCGTACCTGCGGCGCTCTTATTTTTTTGGTGACTGCAAGGCATATTCTATGGTAAAATAAAATTAGGAGATATATAGGCATGAAAAATTACTTAAAGGCAATTATCAAAATATTTTTAGTCCTGCTTGCATACTTTGCTTTACAGACGCTCGTTACGGCGCTATTCGCGGCGATAGGCGGCGCGGGAGCGGAGGGGGACATACAAGCCGCCATGAACGACTTTCTCGCGCAGAAGGCGTCCCTCATATCGCTGCTGAATAATCTTCTGGTCGTCGCCGTGATACTGGTATTCTATTTCAAAAAGCAGAGCGTCAGGGCTATGATGGCCATCGCGCCGCTGCCCGGCAGGGAGTATCTGTGGTGCGCGCTGTGCGCCGTCGCCTCCTCCATAGCGGTATCGCTGCTGATAACGCTGCTGCCCATACCCGACGATATAATGGCCTCCTACAACGACTCGATAACCGCAAGCAGCGGCGGCACCTTCATTGAGCACTTCATAGCCACGGCGGTGCTTGCCCCGATAGCGGAGGAGCTGTTTTTCAGGGGCGTGATATACGGCACGCTGAAGGGCGTATTAAAGCCGCCCGCCGCCATGATAATATCCTGCGCGCTGTTCGGCCTCATGCACGGCCAGCTTCTGTGGGTGATATACGCTTTTCTGATGGGCGTAGCCCTGACGCTGATATACGATAAGTACCGGACGCTGCTTGCTTCCATGGCCTTTCACATAGCGTTCAACATCACCGGCAGCTTCATACTCCCTGCCTTCGGCGACGGTCTGCCAATGCTGCCTCTGCTGCTCGTGATGTGCTTAGGCCTTTGGTACTCGGTACGGCATATTAAAGTTTACAATACTAAAGCTTAAAGCGGAGGCAATAATAATGTATCAGGAAACCAACGGCGGCAACGCCACAAAAAAGCAGGATCTGCTTCTGTTTTTCGGGCTGCTGGCCCTAGTCATATTGGCAAGGATGCTCATGAACGCCGTAAGCTCCATACCCCACGGCAGCATTTTGCAGATACCCCTATTCATAGGGCTCATACTCGTATGCCTTGCGATATACAAAAAGCGGCTCTGCTCCTATCGCTACACCCTGTTCAATATGGAGCCCGAGGAAGGCGACCTTGATCAGTACGGCAATCAGCGCAGGAACCCCTACCCTCTCGGCACGCTGGTATTCGAGCAGTTCAGCGGCGGTAAGGGCAGGATAGTGGATACCGTTGCCCCCGGCGAGATGCAGGCCATAGTGACCGACACCGGAACGGCTGCCTCGATAAGCGTGATAGGCGAGGATCCCGAGGCGCTGCAAAGCGCCGTTAAGAAGGCCGCCGTACTCTGCACGGGCAAAAAGAGCGGAACCAGCACCCTGATATTCAAGCGCGACGGCAAGTATCAGGCCATAGCCTTCAAGCCCAGCGATAAGCTTGTCAAGATGCTCGAGGAAATAATAGCCGCAGTGAACGCCGCATAAAGCTAAATTATTGAAAAACGCCGCGATCCGTTATATAATTATAAACACAGCAAGGGAGGTATAAGCATGAAGCTCGTATATGCGATAGTGCAAAACGATGACTCCAAGCGCCTTTTAAGGGAGCTTACAAACCACCGCATAAGCGTGACGCGCATTTCTTCCACCGGCGGCTTCCTCCATAACGGAAACAGCACGCTGATGATAGGCGTTGAGGCCGACAGGCTTCAGGAGACGCTGGATATCATCAAGGAAAAATCCAGCACACGAAAGGAATACATGGTTGTTCCCTCCGCAGTACCCGGATATATTGACAATTCCCCCGCACCTGTACAGGTGACTATGGGCGGTGCAACGGTATTTGTTGTGGACGTGGAGCAATTCTACAAGTATTAGAGCGCAGTAATGTCAAAAGGCATCAGTCAGGCGGAGGAATGGCTCCTTAGCGCAATAAAGCGGGGGCATATTCCCCACGCCTGTTTTATTTCCTGCCCGGACGGGCTGATAGCCGAAGGCATAGCCAGACGGGCCGCGGCTCTGTACTGTACAGGCGCGGCTGATGCCGCCATGCTTTCCCATACGGGAAACTGCATAATTCCCTCCGGCTACCGAAAGGATACCATTCGTGAGGAAGTGATCGAGGAGCTGGGCCGCAGCTCATTTTCCGGCGGAAAAAGGTCTGTGCTGCTCCTAAATGCCCACGAAATAGACCCCGCTACCCAAAACGTGCTTCTCAAGACCATAGAGGAGCCGCCCGATGGAGTTCTGTTCCTGCTTACCGGCAACGACGCGGGCATACTGCCCACCATACTTTCACGTTGCGCTACAGTGCTTTGCGGGCTGCCCATGTATGACGACACAGCCAGGGAGCTCATGTCCATTGGCCTTACCAGGAATGATGCTATGCGCTTCGCCAGGATGGGCGGAACAGTGCAGCGCTCACTGAAGCTTTATCAGGACGAGGACTACCGCAGCCTGCGGGGTACAGCGCAGGAGGTCATGGCAGCGCTGCTCCGGGGAGAGCTGCCCTTCGACAGGCTCAACGCCGTCGCCTCCATAGAGGGCGCCCACTTCATGCTCTCATATATGCGGGACATGCTCACATACAGGACGCTGGGCCGCATAGATCAGAATGCAGACAGGGCTGAGGATATTTCTTCCATGGCGCCGCGCTTTACAACCGGGCGGATAAACTGTATCATAGAATCGTTGGCGAACGCCATGGACAGGCTCAGCACCAACGCGCCGGCAGCCGGCACCTTTACGAGACTTTTTACCGAAATCACAGAGGAGCTTTAATAAATGACAACTGTTATCAGTGTAAAATTCAGGGGCGGAAGCAGGCTTTACTACTTTTCCCCCGGTGAGCTTGAGATAAACGCCGGCGATGGCGTCATAGTAGAGACTGCCCGAGGCACCGAGTACGGCGACGTGATGGTAGGCATTCACGACGTACCCGACGATCAGGTAATACAGCCTCTCAAGGAGGTTATCCGCGTGGCAACCGACCGGGACCGGGAGATGCGAGACAGCTACCGCGCCAAGGAAAAGGACGCCTACGCCACCTGTATGGAGCGCATACAGGCCCATGGTCTGGACATGAAACTGGTGGACGTGGAATATACTTTCAACGGCTCAAAGATAGTGTTCTACTTTACGGCGGATGGCCGGGTGGACTTCCGTGAGCTTGTGAAAGACCTTGCCTCGGTGTTCAAGACCCGCATAGAGCTGCGCCAGATAGGCGTCCGGGACGAGGCCAAGATGCTGGGCGGCCTGGGCATCTGCGGCCGGCCCTTCTGCTGTGCCCAGTTCCTGGACGAGTTCCCGTATCCATAAAGATGGCCAAGGAACAGGGCCTTTCCCTCAGCCCCACCAAGATATCCGGCATTTGCGGCAGGCTCATGTGCTGCCTGAAATACGAACAGGACGGCTATGAGTACATGCGCAAGCAAATGCCCAAGGTAGGCCGTGAGGCCGGCACTCCCGAAGGGCTCACCGGAACCGTTATTGAAAACAACGTCATATCCGAAAGGACAAAGGTCAAACTCATGCTGCCTGACGGCACCATCGATGTTAGGGAATACCCTTTCCGGGAGCTCACCTATACCCGGGGCGGAAAAGGCAAGCAGGCTCAGGATATCGACGTAGAGGCCGAGGTAGAACGGCAGATGATGATGGACGCAGAGCCTGAGGAGCTGGCCGAGCTTCTCAGCGAGGAAAAGGCGGACATGATGGAGCGCCGCATGAAAGACAACAACAGGTAATGTCTGGTTAATGGGCTTTAATCTGTTGACAATAAAAATATTCATGTTACAATATACATGAAAAATTGTGTGGAGGTAATCATTAATGGCATACGTAATTTCTAATGAGTGCATCAGCTGCGGCTCCTGCGAGTCCGGCTGCCCCGTTGGCGCTATTTCCCAGGGTGCTGATCATTACGAGATCGACGCCGGTACCTGCATCAGCTGCGGCGCCTGCGCTTCCGTCTGCCCCGTTGGCGCTCCTGTCGAAGAGTAATCTTTGGCGCTTACCATCAGCTGACAAGAGCACACAAGCCCTAAAGGCTTGTTTTGGGACGCT
>ENA-ORPH01001920-ORPH01001920.1-human-gut-metagenome-genome-assembly--contig:-NODE-1920-length-18613-cov-3.242860_pt1 | contig 18613 bp, 22 predicted proteins | sample MGYA00242142_ERZ509074 | MGnify/ENA primary metagenome ERZ509074 (study PRJEB26280, sample SAMEA2338724) | human gut metagenome | biome: human gut; feature: human-associated habitat; material: faeces...
GATTGCTATAGACGGTCGTAAATTGCAGGCAAGATATGGAACATAAAAAAGTATCTGATAAGGGGGTATTAGATCATGTCTGCTTATCAGATACTTTGTTTATGCTTCTGGCTGTGTTCGTGTCATCAGTTGATTAGTTTGATATTTACGATCAATTCTCGAAAAATGTGACAGTAAAACCATCAGTTCCTATAGTTACGTCAGAAATAGTATCATTATCCCAGAGAGCATCCGTAATGACAGACTTTAAGGCTTCGTCCAGAATAAGATTAAATTCTTCTTCGATAAGTGAGAATGGAACCAATTTCTGGACTTCTGCATATTCCAGAATAAAATTAAGTATTTTTTCTTCCATGATAAATCCTCCTCGTAAAATTCCATACAGCATATATTACAATAGACAAAGCAATCTGTCCACCTTAGATTTTATTTTTGATAATTCATTATCAATGCTTTGAATGTCATTAGTAAAATATTCTTTCATTTCATTGACTTCTGTTTCGTTTAATTCACTTATTCCTATTTGTCCATAAAGTAATTTTTCTGCTAAAACCTTTCTATTATTTTCCTGTTCAATTTTTTCTCTTAAATTATGGTCAAATCTAATATTACTACTTACTTGTTCTGTCTGTAAGGCTTTTTCTTTTTTCTCTGTCATATTTGTTTTCTTTAGAAATATATTTTTAAAGAAAGTCTTTATCTTGTACCATAAACTATTTGTTTTTATCAATTTATTATTCATTAATATCTACTCCTTGTTCTTGAGTTTCTATTACATTTGCTTTTCTTATTGCTAATTGTTCTTTATAATCTTTTTCTAATTTTTTTGCTTCTTGTAGTGCTTTCCTTTTTTCTAAATCTTGCCTAATTAAAATTGCAAGCTCTTTTTGTTTAGCATTTCCACATTGTATATCTAATTCACTAATTATGGACATTACTTTATCAATTTCAGGATGTTTCTCTCTAAATATTTCTCTTTCTTGTTCAGTTTGTAATTTCATATATGTACCAATTAAATCTTGTCTTATATAACTTAATTTTTTTCCTAATTTTCTTTCTTCTTCTACTGCTTTTGATGATCTACTTGGTAACTTTGCAAATTGATTTTGTTCTACCCATTGTTTTATATCTCTTGCATTTATTAAATAAGGAGAGATATTATTTTCATCTATCCAATTTATGATTTCCATTATTTCTCTAAATTCAGGATGTTCTTGTTCAAATTCTTCTTTTTCTTGTGTTCCTAATTGCATATATGTTTTAACTAAAGTTTGCTTAATATTTCCTAATGCTCTTCCAAGTCTTTTTTCTTCTTTATCTTTAGAATTAGAAGAAGGTGGTTTCGTAGTTTTTCGTTCTTCCATCCATGCCTTTATATTTCTAACATTTGTTAAATTTGGATTCACCTTATTTGTATCTATCCAATTTATTATTTGTAAAACTTCATCAATTTCAGGATGTTTTTCTGAAAATTCTAATTTTTCTTCTTCTGTTTCCAACTGCATATATGGTTTTATCAGATTTCTTCTAAGTTCAGTTAATGCTGTACCTAGTCTATTTTCTTCTGCATCTTTAGAGACTGCACTAGGTGATTTTGTTGTTTTATGTGTTTGCATCCATATTTTAATAGCTCTTGCATTTACTAAATTAGGAGACAAATTGCGCCCGTCTATCCAATTTACTATTTGCATTACTTCTTGTAATTCTGGATGTTTATTTTCAAATTTTAATTTTTCTTCTTCATCTACTATTTGTAAATATGGATTTAATAATCTAAGTCTTATACTTTGTAACGCAGTTCCTAATCGCTGTTCTTCTTTATCGTTACATCTTAATCTAGGAGGTTTATTACTATTTTTTTCTTCCATCCAAAATTTTATTTGCCTTGCATTTATTAAATGTAGAGAAATATTATTTTCATCTATCCAATTTATTATTTCAAATATTTTTTTGAATTCTGGATGTTCTTCTTCAAATATTTTCTTTTCTTGTTCTGTTTTTAATTGCAGATATGGTTTTATCAATGTTTGTCTAATATTACTTAAAGCTATTCCTAGTCTTTTTTCCTCAAAATCCTTTGAAATAGAAGATGGAGGCTTTATTGTTTTTCGTTGTTCCATCCATGTTTTTATATTTAATGCATTTGTTAAATGGTCATTATGTCCTAATATCCCTTGAACTTCATTGAATAATTCTAAAAATTCTTTAGTTTCTCCTTGTATTCTAAAAATATCAATATCTTCAGTTAGAGATTTTCCATCTAAACCACCAATATTAGTAGTGTTTCCTTTAAAATCCCCAGTTATATGTTTTCTTTGGTTAATCTCTGCATCTAAATTGTTTTTTAAATAATTATTTACCAAGTCAAATACTATTGTTTTTTCTCTTGATGTATCTGAAGATAGGGCTCTACCTAATTGTTGCAAATAGATTATTCTTGAGTCTGTAGGTCTTAACATTATTACCCCTGAAATATCTTCGACATGTAGACCTTCATTTAACATATCAACAGAAAATAACAATTTTAAATGTTTTGATTTTGAAGCTTCAAAACTCTTTATTGTGTTTTTATTTACCTTTTCACTATATCCTTCTCCTGAATAAACAGAATATATTTCTGGATTTGTATCTATATTTGCAAACCATTCTTTTGATGATTCTATTAATTCATCCATATGTTGTTTGTCTTTACAAAAAACAATATATTTTCCATCTTTTTTGGTCATATTCTTAGCAAATAGTGCTGGTATGCCTTCAGCATGTTCTACAATTCTTCTCATTTTGTCATATCTTTCCTGTAATTCCTTTTTTGTTTGAGGATTAGAACATTGTTCTATTGCTGTTTTTATGCTCTCCAAAGAATCTCTTAAAGAATAATCGCATTTAACATAGTTTGGTGCTTGTACTATACCTTTTTGTATAGCATCAACTAATGTTAACTCATAATCTACATTTCCACAAAACAAATCATCAACAATATTTTTATCATCCATTCTATCAGGAGTAGCTGTTAATCCTAAAATTTTTGCATTTGGATTGATATTAATTAAATCATCAATTTTTTCTCCCCATTTATCAGCACCTGTTCTATGTAACTCATCCATGATAATAATATCAGGATTTAAATTTTCCATAATCTCATTTTTCATTCTTAAAAGAGACGGATATAAAATTATTCTTAGATTTGGAAACTGTTCTTCTGCTATCATTTTTGCAGGTCTTTCTGTTGTTGGTTCTTCTCCTGCAATATATTTTGCAATATATCTATACATTTGGTCTTTTATCGCATTTGTTGGTGCCATAAATAGTATATTTTTATCTTTATTATCTATCATAAGTTGTAAAGATATAAATGATTTACCACAACCTGTTGGTATTACAACTGAAGCTTTATTTCTAATTTTATATGCATTTGTTATAGCTGTATATGCTTCTTGCTGATGTTGTTGCAAACCTAATTCTGGTTTTCCTTTTATTATCATATGTTTCTCACTTTCTATAATAACTTATTGTATATTATTTTCTATTTTTTTCCCATATTATTCTAATATATTTTAAAGATAATGTTGATAAGGTAAAACCTATTACTGGAACAAGAGAACTTAACAATACATTATCAAAGTATCTAATTATATAAGAATATGCAACCACAACTATGTATGTTAATATACATATACAAATCTTTCTAGTCCAACTTGTTTCCCATGCTTTATCTAGTTCAACTCTTTTATTTCTTTCTTGTATTTTTTTAATTTCTTCTTCTAAATTCATTATAATCAACTACTTTCTATTTATAATCTTTTATTCTTTAATAAGTTAATAATATGCCTAAAGTCTTTACCATTAAAGAAATATTTTTCTGCTTTAGTAAACGGAATATTATTTTTTCTTTTATAGTCTAACTTATCAATCACTGTAAGCATATCTAAAACCTGAAATAATCTTTTTTTCTTGTGGTCAAAATCTATTCTTCTTTCTACATTTGGATAACTTACAAAAAGAGTATCTAGTATTGTTGCTAGTGTTTCTTGACCATTGTCATAGTAAATTACAACTTTATCAAAAGAATTTATATATTCTTTATTTTCATTTATAAAATTGCTAATTTCTCTTGCTAATGCAACATTTAATTGCATTTTTTTATTTATATATTTTTTATCAATTACAACTGTTCTTATTTTAACTTTTACTTTGCTTGAAAAATAGAATATTGCCCAAAATATACTTTTTCTTCTTTCAAAATCAAAATGTGAATAATCTCCTCGTTTGGCTACTAAATATGCTAAATGTATCATTCCGCCATAATCAAGTCCGAGAAAGTTTTTCATTTAAGTATTCTAATTCGCTTTTTATTGAATCCGAACTTTCATGCAGTGTAAATGAAACGGCATATAAATCTGAACTTCCATCTACAAAACCAAAGTCACCACTTTCATCTATGAATATATTTTAATCTCTTTATTGTAATCACCTTTCATTCTTTAATCTAATATTGCTATTACATTTATAACATAAAAACACATTTTTCTCAATAGAACTGTTGGATTTTTCAAATTTTTATTGACATTTACATAAAGAGGTGATATATAGTAATTGTATTTTATAGTATACTGAAAAATTAATAGACACGAAACACTGGTTAGTAATGTGGTACGATAAGTTATTCTCCCACTTCCGAGACATAGAGAATTAAGATTTGTAATAAGCTTACTATCCCAATGCGGTGAAAAATATTTTGGCTGGTTTAGAAGAATAGTTTATAAAATGTCCAGCAGTGGTTAAGACCGATTAGCATGTTTCAAGTAAAATTCACTACTTTGCAAAAAAATTGCAATATTAGTAGTTTTATTTGTTGTGCCTAATGGGTCTTTTTGTTATGCTTACGAAAATAGCTAAATATGTATTGCCCTATTTTATTACAAAGCTTAGCAATAAGATACTGAAAAAATTTTATGCAGGTATGCAGAAAAATTTTTCAGTAGTCAAAATAATATTTGAATGGAGATGAAAAATATTATTTTGATTTGGCGAAGCCAAACATAAATTATCTATCGCAAGATTAGATAATTTATGAGCTCTCCGCTAGGAGCCCACGACATCTTTACAAAACGAAGTTTTGAAAGTGTCATAGTGGGTTACATACTTTCGTAAGAAAGTTATGTAACGGCTCCCTTTAGTCGCATCTTGCTACCTGCAAGAAAGGATATTTAAATGGACAAAACAAACTATTCAGTAGCTAGAGTAGAAACTTATACTAGAGCAAGTATTGTAAAAGCAGAAAGACATAATGAACGAAAAAACGAATCTTACTCTAATATGAATGTTGACTTAATTCAAACGCCAAACAATGTGCATTATAAAAAATGTAAAAAAACTTATAACGAAAAATTAAAAGAAATGATTGATGATGGAGAAATATCACTTAGAGGACTAAAAGATAATGCTAAAGTATTTGATGAAATTATATTTGATATTAACTCCGACTATTTTGAACAAAATGGTGGTTATGAATTTGCAAAATGCTTTTACGAAAAAGCATTTCACTTTGCTGAAAGAGAAATGGGTGCAGATAATATAATATCAGCAATTATGCACGCAGATGAACTAAATACTGCCCTATCAGAAGAATATGGAAAACCTATATATCACTATCATCTGCATGTTATAGCAATTCCTGTAGTACAGAAAGAAATTAAGTATTCAAAAAGATGTAAAGATAAATCTTTAATTGGTACTACAAAAGAAATAATCAATCAAGTAAGTCATAGTAAGAAATGGAAATCAGAACACTTAACTGATTTGGAATTTAAAATAAAGAAAGAAACTGAAAAACTTGAAAAAATAACAAATAGTGTTAATGAAAAACAATCTAATTTTGATAACTATATGCAATATGATAAACAAATAGATGATATCTCTAATTTAGGCAAGCAAAAGAAGTTTTCAAAGAAAATAGAATTAGAACCAAATGATTATGAAACATTGACTCAATATGCTAAAAAAGGAATTGTAGCAGATAAAGAAATTTATGAACGAGATACTAGAATTGAAAATCTAAGAAACACCTTAAATAAATGGATAGAAAAATATGATGGTTTAGTAGAAAAAACAAAAGACTACTTCCATGCCGTGAAACTTGCACCACAAAGAGTTGCAGATTTCTTTAAATGGTTATTCGATAAAGAAAAACAAGATGAATTAGAAAGACAAAGAATTGAACAAGAAAAAATGGAAGCTGAAAGAAAAGCTTGTGAAGAAACTAGAGAAAAAGAAATATTAGAAAGGCAAAAACTAAAGAACTCTCCTGAATACAGAAAAAGGAGGGCTAATTATGAACGATAATAATGAAAAATATAGAATCGAACTATCTAATGAAGAATATGAATATGTTGAAAAACTAAAGCAAGAATATTATAAAAAATTAGAAAATATGACTAAAAATGAAAGATTACAATATTTTAGAGATAATATTGCAATAGAAAATAAATTGAACTTTGAAAAGGAAATAAACGGCACAATATACAAAGTAAACACTTATTTTGATGAAAATGCTGAAGAAAGCATTTTAAATTAATTTTTTAGACTAACAAAAAAATCATAAGAATCACTTGCACTATAAAAACGAATATGGTATTATGTGAACACTACAAATTAAAACTTTGTAATAATTTATATCATATTCGGCTGTCTAAAAGAAAGGAGTTGCTATGGGACAGTCAAATAATGAAAAAATAACTGCTTTATACTGCCGTTTATCAAGAGATGATGAATTAGCAGGAGAAAGTAATAGTATTAAAAATCAAAAATCAATTTTAAGTAAATATGCAAAATACAATCATTTTACTAATACTCAATTTTTTGTAGATGATGGTTATTCAGGAACAAGTTTTACAAGACCTGCATTTATGGAAATAATGGAACTTGCTGAAGATAGAAAAATTGGAACAATTATTGTAAAAGACCATTCGAGACTTGGAAGAAATAGACTTATAGTTGGTCAATTATTAGAAGAAGATTTTGTAAGACTTAATGTTAGGTATATTGCAATAATGGACAATATTGATACTGATAAAGGATTAAATGATTTTCTCCCTATTCAAGATTGGTTTAATGAAATGCATGCCAAAAATACAAGTAAAAAAGTTAGAGCAGTAATGAAAAATAAGGGTAATTCTGGTATACCATTAACAACCAACCTGCCTTATGGATATAAAAAAGATGAGAACGATAAAAGTAAATGGATCATTGATGAACCAGCAGCGAAAATTATAAAAAGGATATTCTCTTTATTTATACAAGGCTCTACTCCTTCTCAAATAGCAAAAAAATTTACAGAAGAAGGAATAATGAATCCAACAGAGTACCATCAAAGTTTAGGTATGAAAACACAAAATCCAATATCAGAAGTAAAACATTATTGGTATCCAATAACAGTAACTAAAATATTAGATAGACAGGAATATATAGGAGATACAATAAATTTTAGATATACCACTCGTTCTTTTAAGGATAAAACAAAAATTAAACTTCCAAAAGAACAATGGAAGATATTTAAAAATACTCACGAGGCTATTATTGATGAAGAAACTTGGAATACTGCACAAAGACTTAGAGATAACAAACAAAGACCTACTAGAACGGGTAAAATTAGCATATTCTCTGGTCATCTATTTTGCAAGGATTGTGGAGCTAAACTTTATTATTGTACTGCTAATAATTTTACACCAGACAAAGATTTTTATAGATGTTCAAACTATAAAAACAATTCTACAAAATCTTGTACAAGCCATAATATAAAAGATTATGTATTAAAAGAATTAGTATTAGATAATATTAAACAAGTAATATCTTATATTTCATCTTATGAAGATTTATTTATAAAAGAAAAACTGGAAACTTCATTAGAAGAACAACGAAAAGAAGATATTTCAAATAAAAAGCTATTATCTCAATATGAAAAAAGAGTAAAAGATATTGATAATTTAATACAGCATATTTATGAAGATAATATTTCTGGTAAAATTACTGATGATAGATTTGCAACTTTATCTATAAATTATGAAAGAGAACAAAAAGACTTAAAAGAAAAAATAAATGAACTATCTACTACTATTGATAAAACCAATCAAGAAGAACTTGATTTAACAACCTTTATTGATAAAGTTAAAAAATATACTGAAATAAAAGAATTAACACCAGAAATTGTAAACGAGCTAATTGATAAAATATATGTATATCAACAAACAAAGCTGAATGGTAAACAATATCAAAAAATAGATATTCATTATGCAGGAGTTGGAATAATTGCTATTTCACTAAATGAATATGAATTAGAAAATGCTTTTCAGCAAAGTATTAAAAATATAAAAACAGCATAGCATTTAAACTATACTGTAAAATCAAAAGGAGTACTTTTCAATAAATGTCCTTATTGAAAGTACTCCTTTTGTGGGATTTTATTTATTTTTTTATTGATAATATTTTATACTTCATTATTCCAGCAGGTGCATGTACTTCTACTGTATGGTTTTTCTTTGCTCCTAATAATGTAGCACCTAAAGGTGATTCATTTGAAATTTTATTTTGAGCTAAATCAACTTCTGTTGAACCAACTATTGTATATTCTACCTCTTCATTAAATTCTATGTCTAATACTTTTACTGTATTTCCAATTTGTACTGTTTCTGTGTCTATATCTTTTGCATCTATTATTTTAGCATGTCTTACTTTATTTTCATATTCTGCAATTTTTGCTTCATTTTCTGCTTGTGCATTTTTAGCTTCATCATATTCTGAATTTTCTGATAAGTCGCCAAAACCTAATGCAACTTTTATTCTTTCTGCAATTTCTGCTCTTTTTTCTGTTCTTAAATAATTTAATTCTTTTTCTAATTTATCAAACCCTTCTTGAGTTAATATAACTTCTTTTTCTTCCATGTTAATTCTCCTTTACGTTTTATAAATTTATTTTATATATTACGGCAGTTTATTAATTTTGTCAAGTGGATTTTAAAATATTTTTATTTTACTTTTGTCTATTTTTGTGATATAATTTATGTATACTACAATACCTAAAGGAGGGTTTTATTTAATGAAAATTATGTATGTTAACGATAGTTGCTATAACTTCGTTGACAAAAAAGGAATCAACCAGGCACAATTGTTAGTTGAGGGGCGGTCATTAAACTTCTTAGATGTTAGAATATTTCAGCTTGCATCAATGATAAATGGAAAATGGTGTAAAGAAGCCCGCGAGGTAGAGCAATGCTTTTTCAAAATTCAAGATTCTCTTTCACCAGAAGAAATTGGATCTATTGTAAAAGAATTCCGGCTGTTTAGTTACAATTCCGGAACATTCATAAGCAATATATCTTTAGAAGTTAAAAAAATACTTTTTAAGCTAAATCCCAATTGTAATTTTTCACTATTTCTGGTCGAAAACTATGAAAAAGGTACTTTTCTTAACACTCCATTAAAGGATTTGTTTGGCTTTTATGAAAGCTTAAACCGCTCAGGTTTGTTTTATGTATACCAAATAGTCAACTTGACTGAAAAGCAATTGATGCAAATAAGATGCATTGGAAAAAATAAATTTTCAATTATCAAGAACGTCCTTGAAGAAAATGGGTTTTTGTTGAAACACTAAAATTACAAAAAAACAAAATGGGAAATTTCCCATTTTGTTTTTTATTTTAAAAGATTTTTCATATCTTTCATATAATCATATCCTGAAAATACTGTTGCAATTGCTTGAATAATCATCATAATTGTAGCAATTAAATTTAATGCAAATGCTCCATTTTGAAGTTCTCCAGAAAAACATGCACCAAAACTATTTAAATCTACAAAAGCTAATATTATAGCAATCATTTGTGTTACAGTTTTTAATTTTCCCCATTTTGAAGCAGCAATTACACTACCATTATTTTGTGCAGCAAGTAATCTATAACCAGAAACCAAAAATTCTCTTGCAACAACTATAACAGGTATCCATGAAGGAATTTTCCCCATCTCAACTAACATTATCATAGCTGTTAACACTAAAATTTTATCTGCCAATGGATCTAAAAATTTTCCAAATGTTGTAATTTGATTTCTAGACCTTGCAATATAGCCATCTAATTTATCTGTTATAGACGCAATTATAAATATTAAATCTATTATTAAATATGTGTATGGTATTCCTAAAAATTCTCCAGTAATATTAAAAAATGGAACTATAACCATTAATGGTACTAACATTACTCTAAAAATTGTTAATTTATTTGCTAAATTCATGCTAATTTTCCCTTCTTTTTATTTAAGCATTTCTATTGCTTTTTGTAATTGTGTGTCATCTTTTTCTTCAACTTGTGTTTCATTTGTAACAGTGTCTTTCAATTCAACATTTTCATCAGGTTCTATACCTTTTTTATGAATTTTATTTCTATTTGGAGTTTGATATTCTTCTGTTGTTATCTTTAATCCACTACCATCAGCAAGTGTCAATATTTCCTGTATTACACCTTTTCCATATGTTTTAGTTCCTACAATTTTGGCTTTTCCTAAATCTTTTAATGCTCCTGCTAATATTTCAGAAGAACTTGCAGTATTTCCATTTACTAATACTATAATTGGCATATTTACAATTGGGTCGTTTTCAGATTTCTTTACTGTTTCTTTTCCATTTTTGTCTACCTCATATAATAAAACAGAATCTTTATCAGCTATAAAATCTGCTATTTTTAATGCTTCACTTACTATTCCTCCACCATTATTTCTTAAATCTATTACTAATGATTTTATGTTTTGTTTTTGTAGTTCTTCAAATTTTGTTTTAAATTCACTACTTGTTGTTTCATCAAATGATGGTATTTGTATATAGCCTATATTATTTTCCAATGTTTTTCCTTCTACTTGATTTACTATTATTTTTTCTCTGCTTACTTCAAATTCTAATGTTTCTTCTCCTCTAATTATTTGTAATTTTACTTTTGTACCTTCTTCTCCTTTTATCTTGCTTGAAATTGTTTCTAAGTCTCCTGCTGTATATTCAACTCCATCTACTGATTTAATTAAATCTTTTGCTTTAATTCCGTGCTTTTTCAGCTGGTGAATTTTTTATTGGAGATAATACTTCTATTCTGTCTTTAGATGTATTTTTTACCATATATATACCAATTCCCACAAAGTTTCCTTTTGTGTCTTCTAAATATTCTTTCATATCTTCTTTTGAAATGTATTCTGTATATGGATCATCTAGTCCTTCTATATAACCTTTTATTGCACCTTCTTTTAATTTTTCCTCATCAACATCTCCAAAAAAATATTTATCTATTATAGTTTTGTATTTACTTAATTCGTCTGCAATATTTTCTTCATTTTCTGATGATGTAACAAGTACATATTTTCCTAATTGTTTTCCGTTTATAAAGTAACCATAAATTAAAAGTGATGTAATCATAAATGTTAAAAATATGGTTAATAACATTAACATTATTACCTTATATAAACTTACTTTTCTTTCTTTTTTCTCTTTCATTATATATGTCTCCTTTTAACATTTATAATAGCTTATATTTATAGCAATATAAATACAAGCTATTTTTTATTATATTTTATTATAATTTATGGCAAATATGATAATGGATTAACTCTACATGAATATGTTCCTGGGCTCTTTCTTACTTCAAAGTGTAGATGTGGCCCTGTTGAATTTCCTGTACTACCTACTCTCATTATTTGTTGTCCTTTTTTTACTGCTTGCCTTTCTGACACACATATAGATCCTGCTTGTCCATGTGCATATAGTGTATATAATCCATTATAATGTGCTATTATTACATAATTCCCATAACTTGTAGTTAATGCTGCTGTTGTATGTACTATTCCATCTGCTGCAGCATAAACTGGCATTCCATTTACCCCTGCTGCTCCAAAATCAACTGCACCATGATATGCACCGCTTGAATAATACATACCTGTTGTTACATAACTATTTACTGGTTTAATAAATCCTGATGAACTTGTACCACTATTGCTTGAACTATTATTTGATCCACTATTAGAATTATTTCTGTTTTGTTCTTGTTGCCTTTTTAATGCTGCTTCTATTTCAGCTTGCTTTGCTCTTATTTTTGCATCTATGCTTTGATTATCTTTTTTTAATTGATCAATTCTAGATTGTAATTGTTTTTCTTCTTCACTTAACTGTGATACATATTTGTCTTTTTCGCTTTTTGATGTTTTTAATTGTAATGATACACTTTGTTTGCTAGCTTTTTGTGTTGCAAGTTCTTTTTTACTGTTTTCTAATGTTTGTTTTGCTTGCTCTATTTCTTTCTTTTCTTTTTCTATTTTATCTAACAATTCGGCATCATATGATGCTATTTCTTCTACTAAATAATAATTTGATATTAAATCTGTTAAAGACTCTGATGAAAGTAAGAAATCTAAATATGATGTCTCTCCTGCTTCATATGAAGCAACTAGTCTTTCTTTAAGCAATTTTTCTTGATTTTTATAGTCTTTTTGAGCTTTTTGCAATTTTGTTTGTGCATCTTCTATTTTTTTGTTAGTAGAAACAATTTGTTCATCTAATGTTTCTATTTGTCCTTCATAATCTGATATCTGAACATTTAATTTTTCAACTTCTTTTAATGTTTCATCTTTTATTTTTTCTACTTCTTTCATTTTTTCTTGTGTTTCAGTAATTTTACTTTCATTTTGTTTTTGCTCAGCCTGATAATTAGATATTTCGTTTGCTGCATTTGAAACAATTAATGTATTTGTATACAATAAAAGTATTGATATTATTGTTATTACAATTATTTTTTGGACTATATTTTTCATATGTTCCTCCTAAATTTAATTTGTTGTATTTGTCGTATTTAATGTATTTTCATTTTCTGTGTCAGTTGTATTTTCATTTTTATTTTGTTTTGTTGACTCTGGAATTTTGTTTGTTGTTATATATTCTATTGGATTTGTTACTTCTCCATTTATTCTTACTTCGAAGTGCGCATGTGCACCTGTTGAATATCCAGTAGACCCAACCTTAAGTACTGCTTCTCCTCTTGTAACAGCTTGTCCAACTTGTACAAGAATTTCTGATCCATGTGCATATAAAGTTGAAATCCCACCACCATGATCAATAATTACCATATTTCCATATGCAGCATTATAACATGCTTTTGTAACTATTCCATCATTTGCTGCAACAAAGTTTGCACCAATTGGCGCTGAAACATCTACACCTGTATGTAGCTTGTATACTCCTGTAATTGGGTGTGTTCTCATTCCATAATTTGATGTGATTTTGGTATAACCTGGAATTGGCCATGCCATCACTCCCCCTATGTATTTATCTGATAATACATCTACATTAGAAAGTGCAAGTATTTCTTTGTTTACTTCTGCAAATTGATTGTTATATTCATCAATTTGTGTCTGAATTGCTTTTTCTTTATCAGACAACTTCGTTATGTAATTTTCCCTTAGAGCTTTTGTGTTTTGTAATACCTTTGATGTTGTAAGCTGTGTTTGCTTAATTGTCTTTAATTGCTCTAAATTTTCATTTAATCTTTTATTTGCAAGTTCAATTATATTTTTTTTAGTTTCTACCTCTTCTAAAAGCTGTTCATCATATGTTGCAAGTTCAGTTACTAGAAAATAGTTTGACAAAAAATCATCTAAACTTGCAGAAGATAATATTACATCTAAATATTGTGTATCTCCTGATTCATATACTGCGATTAATCTTGCTTCTAAAAGCTTTTTTTGTTTTTCATAACTTTGTGTTGCCGTTTTTAAATTTTCTTCTAGCTTATTTGTAGATTCTGTTAGTTTTTGTATTTTTTCATTTAACTCTTTTAATTCTTTTTCTGAACTTTCTATTTTTTCATCTAATTTTTGAACTTGTTGTAAATTTTCCGTTAATTCTTCTTGTACATCTTGTAACTGTCCATTTTGCTCTTCTATTTGTTTTTTTATTTCTTCTTGTTTTGTTTGTAAATCTGTTACATTATTTGCTGTGTTAGTTGTATTTGTTGTATTTTCATCTTCTGCATATGTTATTATACTAAAACTACAAATTACAAAAGCTAAAACACCACATAATATTTTACGCATGTTTTCTCCTTTATACTTTTAAATATTTTCTCATAGAAATAATACTTCCAAATGCACCAATTCCTATACCTAGCAACATATATGTAATTATTATTGAATTAAACATATCCCCAAAACTTACTAAACTCATATTTATAAGCTTCATAAATTGTGAATTTACTAAATTATCTGCAATAATGTTGTATACAATTCCTACTATTACAATGGAAATTGCACTTGCCATAATTCCTATAATCATACCTTCTACAATAAATGGCCATCTTATAAAATTATTTGTTGCTCCAACATATTTCATTATTGATATTTCTTTTCTTCTTGCATGTACTGTTAATTTTATTGTATTTGATATTATTGCAGTAGAAATTATTATTAATAATACTAAAATTACCCATGTAACAATTTTTATTCCTTTGGCTAATCTTATTATTTGTTCAATTATAATATTGCTTGAACGTATGTCATCTACATTTGGTATTTGTTTTAAACTTTCTTGAACATCTGAGCTTAATTCTAAGTCTGTAAGTGTTACTTCATAACTTGCTGGTAATATATTATCTGTTGTATAACCTTCTATCATTTTATCTCCTAATGTTTCTCTCATTGATTCAAGACCTTCTGTGTTTGAAATATATTTTGCATCTCTTACACCATCTATTTGTAATATGTCTTTTCCAACTTGTTCAATTTCTTCATCCGTTGCCCCTGTTTTTAGATACACCATTATTCCTTGTGCATCTGCTACACTTTTTACAAATGCGTTAATATTTTCTCCTATAACTAGAAATAATCCAAATATAAGCATTGTTGCACACATTATCATTAAACATGATATTGTTGATTTTTTGTTTTTGAATACATTTCTAATTCCTTCTTTTAATAAATAACTTATAACATTAAATCTCACAATCGTACCCACCTTTTTTATCATCTTTTACGATTACACCTTTGTGTATATGTATTACTCTTTTTCTCATTTGATCAACTATATCTTTTGCATGTGTTGCAACAACAACTGTTGTTCCTCTTAAATTTATTTCATTTAATAAATTCATTATATCCCATGCTGTATCTGGATCTAAGTTTCCTGTAGGCTCGTCTGCGATTATCATTGATGGATTATTTACTAATGCTCTTGCTAATGCTACTCTTTGTTGTTCTCCTCCTGATAATTCATTAGGATACATTTTGGCTTTTCCACTTAAACCTACTAATGATAATACCATTGGTACTTGTCTACGAATATGTCTTGGTGTAGCTTTTACTATGTACATTGCAAATGCTACATTTTCATATACTGTTTTATCTGGTAATAATCTGAAGTCTTGGAATACTATTCCCATACTTCTTCTTAAATATGGTACTCTACTTTGTTTTAAAAATGTTGTGTCTTTACCATTTATTATTATATTTCCACTTGTTGGTTCTTCTTCTTTTAATATTAATTTAATTAATGTTGATTTTCCGCTTCCAGAACTTCCTACTAAAAATGCGAATTCTCCTTTTTCGATTTTAAAACTTGCATTTTTTACAGCTTCAGTTCCAGTATTATATCTTTTACAAACATTCTTAAATTCTATCATTTTTCTTTCCCTTTCGAAATTTTACTCTCTCTTATCATAACAATAATACTCTTTTTTTGCAATAGTTAAAGAGCAAAATTTTGTGGAATTTTGCCCCTTTTTCTCTATTTATCTCTTATTTGTAAATTCTTTGTAAATTTTTTAAAATAGTCTCTTTTATCCAATAAAATCTTCGACAATCTTTAATATTTTTCCTGTATTTTTTACATATTTTTGAGGAATAAAATTTTTTACTTTGTCTAATGCTTCACCTAATTCACTTACATCATGTAGCCCTATTATATATCCTTTTTCATTAAATGATTCTATTATTTCTACTTGATGGTCATTAACATGTTCATTATATTTTCCTAATCTTGGAACTGCTATTACTTTTTTTCCTTTTGTTATAGCAGTTATTATTGAGCCTACACCTCCATGTGTAATAATTACATCTGCTTTATCTACTAATTTTGCAAACTCGTCTTGTGGTACTTCATCTAGTATTTTCATATTAGGTGAATTAAATTTTGTATATCCACTTTGTACAACAACTTCTTCTTTTATTTTTCCATTATCTATATTTTTTTGAACTTCTTCTAATAATCTATGGAAACTATTATTTTGTGTTCCTAATGTTACTAATATCAATATATTGCACCTCCATATACAGCTTTTGGATATATTTTTAGCAATTCTTCCCATTGTACAATAAATAAGTCTGCTATTGGATAAACTAACCTTCCTGTTGCTGTTTTTCTATTTCTATTTGCAAATGTTTCTATATATATTATTTTACTTCCAAATATTTTTCCAATAATACACATTGGACCTGCAGTATGTGTTCCTGTGGTAACAATATACTTAGGCCTTATTTTTACATATAAAATCAAAGTTAATATACAATTGTATATGAATTGAAATATATATTTAAATAAATGTGCTCTTGTTCCATATACTAAATATGATATTTTATCTTTATATTCTTGCTTATATTCTTTGGTTACCTCATCTTTTTCTGTCACAATATGATAGTCATATTTTTTAAATAATGGCTTTAACTGCATTAATTCGTTAAAATGTCCACCTGTACTTGATATAAACATTACTTTTTTCATTTACTCCTCCATTAGCCCTTATTCTTTTTGCTTATTCTATCATGTTATATTATAATTTTCAACAATTTTTTCTATTCTAAATAAAAAAAGACAAAGGTTTTGTATTAAATTTTATAAAAACAAAATCTTTGTCTTTTATCTATTGTTTCATTTGTTTAATCATCCATATTTTTTTAGAATATTCTAACATATATTCATCACACAAGCTTGAAGTCATATATTCATTATTTTGATCCGATAATTTCTTTATTGTTAATAATCTATCTAATATAATTTGCATATCTTGCATTACATTAGTAAATACATCATCTTCACATATTTTTTCATTTTCAGCCTCTGAAATTTTTGAAATTTGCAAATAGTCTTTCATTGTTCCCAATGGTTGATAACCAAGAGATAAAATATGTTCTGCAATTTCATCTATCTGCTCGTTTACTTCATTATAATACTCTTCCAACTTAGAATGTATTGTAAAAAAATTCTTTCCTTTTATATTCCAGTGGTAATTTTGTAATTTTCTATAAAATACATTTAAATCTGATAATAGTTCATTTAAATTTTTAATAATCTCATCCATAAAATCAATCTCCTTTTTTATTATTTATATAAATTTTTTCCAATATTAATTTTTTTATACATTTATAAATAATAATTTATAGTAAAAACAGCAGTATTTACATAAAATATTGATTTTTTACAAATTAAGGTGTATAATTAATATGATGCGCATATCGGCGCTGAACGTATTTTAAATTTTGGGAGGAATTCAAAATGTTTGGAAATTTTAACAGTTTAATTGCAGAAAAAAGCATCAAGACCAAAATCAGCACATGGCTTGAGCGGCTTCCAATTACTTACAAAGTTTTTTCGGAAACTACTCTGCCAGAAATGTTGCAGCTTGATTCACCCTTAACGGTAGTAAACTCTTTGGATAAAGAATCTTTTAGAGTTTTCTCGCCTGATGGAAGGGAAACAAGGATTGCCTTGCTGAAAGAAGATAATGACTATGATCTCAATCACATAGTATCAAAATCAGAAGAGCGTTTTTTCACATTTGAGTTAGGCGAAATTCATTTAAGAATGCTTCGCCTTAGGTATTTTGGCTATATCGTAGAAGAGGTAAAAACTCATCCAGATATTGCTGAGGTAACTTGGCAGATACCAAAGAATGGCCATTATTTAAAAATAAGTCACTCTTTACCAACAGCTTATAAGGAGCACTACACAGAGTTGGAAGGAACAATTGCGACCATGCTCAATAAGAATAATGAGCAAACCAATGTCTTGGAACTTTACAAAAAATATACCAAGTTCTTTATGGAGCTTGGAGGTGCTCCCACTTTTATGGAGGTATCTTACATCAAAAAGCCATCAGATTCAGATGGAAATGTAACAGAAGCAGGAAACGAAGAGAAAATTCTTAATAAGATAAGAGCCTGCAACGGCGAAGTTCTCGAATATCAGGTAACTGATGAAGAAGGAGTTTATAATCGTACCTATTCTGGATCGTGGATTTTTACAAGTGAGGACAAAGAAATTGTTTACAACGCTGGAACAAAAAAGTATTCTTATAACTTAAAGGATCTTTTAGGTTCAGACATTAACGATTTTAACTTGGCTGAGCTTACAGATTCACGGCTGGAAAAAATAGGGCGTGATCTTCTTCCTGCCTTTAAGAAGTAAAGTATTCCCAAAAAACCCTAGTCTTATTTGACTGGGGTTTTCTTTTTTTTATAAAAAAATAAGAGTTTAAGCAAATACTCAAACTCTATATTTTGGCTCCTCTTGTTGGACTCGAACCAACGACCTATCGGTTAACAGCCGAGC
>ENA-ORPH01001925-ORPH01001925.1-human-gut-metagenome-genome-assembly--contig:-NODE-1925-length-18583-cov-3.239259_pt1 | contig 18583 bp, 17 predicted proteins | sample MGYA00242142_ERZ509074 | MGnify/ENA primary metagenome ERZ509074 (study PRJEB26280, sample SAMEA2338724) | human gut metagenome | biome: human gut; feature: human-associated habitat; material: faeces...
TCCGATGCTAAGGTAATAAATCAACAAAATAATGTTGTTTTATCAAATAGTTATGTTTTATCTATTGGAGATGCTGAATATTATTATTCAGCTGAATATCCTCTTTATGCAGATATTTCTTTAAAAGCAAAATTAATTTCTTATGATTCTTTAACTGGAAATTGGATTCATGATGAAAATGAATCAGTTAATATACATGAAGACAGCAATAAAAATGTTTTGGTTTCTGGTGTTTTACCAACTAGTGATTCCAAAGGAATAAAATTTGAAAATGTTTCAGCAACTGTTACAGCAGAGCTTGGAAGTTATCTAATGTATTCTTCTGGAAAATTAATTGATTCTACAGATAAATATGAAAGAGTGTATTTCTCTTTTGTTGTAGATGGTACTAATTATCGTGTTTATGAACAAAGATTAGTTGATAGTACTATTAAATCATTTATTATGTATGAGGAAGAAGTTGACGGAGAATGGATTAAATTGACTGGTAACGTCAATAGTCCTGATATCGCTAAGATCTATTCTCAAACATTATTTGTTAGTGGCAATTTGGGTTACAGTATGAATCTAGAAGATCAAACTGCCATCGACATGAATGGAAATAAATATACATATACTATTTATAATATTTTATCTGCAACCTCTTCAGAAAAAAATGTTGGATTTACTTTATCTGATGAAAAAGGCAATAAAGTAGCTGAATTTTTATATCAAGATAAGAGTTCTATTGTTAAATATTATGATTATGAAAGTGGTAAATCTGATAAAACTATTTATACAATACCATATACGCCTTTTGAAGGTCTTTTGACTTCGGATAGTATCCCATCTTCTTTAAATACTATTGGTGTTTCTAATGCCGATTATTCATTTAAAACAAAACTTGAAAGTGATGGAACTCTTTCGGTTATTTATAATGGTGGTATATATACTCCAAAAATTGATATTTTTAGCGATGGATCTTATGGATATTATTTTGAAGCTGATGGAAAGAAATTTGTTTTATCAACACGTTTTGATTCTAATTCAGCAATAGGTGTTGCTATTTATCTTGAAGTTTTGGAAAATGATAAAACTATTTTTTCAAATGTGAGATTAAAGAATTACACAAATCTTTTTGATAATGAAACGTGGTGCAAAGGAAATGATGCTTCTTTAACTATCAATGATGAAAGCTTAACTTTTAATGGAAAAAATTATTCTTATGATTATGCTTTTATAAAATTAGATAATAAATCTAAAGCACAGATGGCGATTAGATTTACTGATGAAGGAAAAGAAAAATATTTAGTTCAAAATAGTTATAATTTTGCTTCTATTTATACTTTAGAAAACGGACAATTTGTTTCTGAAGGTCTTATTAATAAAGAACTAGCAGATAATGTTTTGAAAATTTTCAAACATAAATTTATTGCTTTTTCAGATAATTCTATTCTCGATGGTGTTGTTTCGGGTGAATATACTTATTCATTTGATTTAAATAAACCAAATGTTATTAATGTTACTTCTGGAAGTGATGTTCTAGCAATTAATATATCTAATAAAAACAATTATCGTTTTACTTTAAATGGTTCTGAAGTATTTGATTTAAATGCTAATTATTCATATATATTTGAAGAATTGGTTTTACCAGTTAGCGATTTTCAAAATTCAACTTATTTCTATGAAGATTTATCTTTTGCTATAAAAAGTATTGGTGGAAAAGAAAAATTAACTATGACTTATTACGATTTAAGTCATAATAAGAAAGAAGTTAATATTACAGTTGATAAATATGGTAATTTATCATTTACTGATGGTGGTAATAATTATCGTTTAGATTATGAACCAACTATCAACAAAGAAGTATATAGTGATACATTAGTTATAAATCTTATTTCTAGTTCATCTTCTACTCCTACATATTATGCAGTTTTAAGAAGCGCCTTTGATCAATATGAAAGCGATGTTACTGGAACTTGGAAAATAATTGATAGAAATGGCGACTCGATTGTTATTACTATCAAGCAAGATACAATTGCTGAAGATCCTGATGATGCCGAAAATCATTTGGTGATGACATTTAAGACAATTGTTGATGGCGTTGAATCTACTCCAATTGAAGCAAGTCTATTTTTTGTTAGTGAGAGTGTATCTTTTTATGCTCTTATTGAAGGGAAACCTGCTTATATTCTTATTGGTGATGGAACTGAGTTACTTTGCTATTATAATGCCGGATCTTCATTATCCAATATGACATTGCATAAGAGTTCATATTTTAATTTTTATGGAACTTGGATCGATTATGGATATGGCACAAATTATACATTGAATATTTCCAGTTCAGGTGCTGTTTTAGATGGTGGTGATTTGCACTATGAATATGAAAGCTTAGATTATGTTGTTGAAAATGGAATGACATATTTAGTTGGCCAAGATATTGTTAGTGTTGATTTAGATTCTGACAATAATGGAACTGCAATTATCAATCAATTATCGGTTTATTATTTCAATGAATTCGTTTATGTCTTGAATATTGATTTTACAGTTGAAGTTGTTTCTGGAAATATTGTTGGTACCCTCTCTTCTAATCCTATATTGTCTGGTGAAGTTTTCTATTCTGATTTCTACACGCAATTCAATGGAATTTATGAAATAGAAGGTGAAACTGATGACGTTATCTACACATTTACTTTTGAAGATGGTTTAATGTATTTGACCGGATATCAAATGAATGAGGATGGTACAACTTCATTTGATTGTGTTTCGTTAACTTCTGATAACATCCGTCAAAATATTGTAAGAAATGCAGATGGATCAGCGACTTACTCTATAGTTGTTTATATTGGAAATAGCAGCTTATTCATTACACTAACGCTAAGTGCTGATGGAGAAGTTACTTTTAAATCTAGTTGGGGTAAATAAAAAATTCCTTGGTTATATTTTTAACCAAGGAGTTTTTATATGTTAGTTATTGTTTTTTATCGTAATCTTCAATATATAAAGTTGCACCGCATTCAGCAGCATATTGTCTGCCGGCTTTAACGCATTCTGATTTAGTATTGTAGTGCTTTGATAAAACTTTTCCATTTGGGGCTTCTATCTCCCAATTGTTTTCTTCTTTACATGGTCGGCATGTAACTTTGGTTTTGTTTGCTTTTTTCATATTTGTCCTTTCTATTCAACCAAAGTTATTATGTTTGCTTTTATATTTTATATTCATTTTTATTTAATAAATGATTTTATTTTGTAATGCAGTTTAAAAATTTTTAATTTAATGATAATATACTTAAGGTAAATGAGGTAGATATTATGGTAAGATTAGCTATTGATATGATGGGTTCTGATCTTGGACCAACAGGATTAATTCCTGGTGTAAAAGCTCTTTTAAAAGATTATGATGATGTGGAACTTCATCTTTTTGGAGATGAAAATATTTTAAAAGAGAGTTTTACTGAAGAAAATGTTATTATTCATGGCACTGAGGAGATAGTCCCTATGGAAGTTGGAGCTCTTAAAGTGTTGAGAATGAAAAATTCATCTATGATGAAAGCTGTTCAATGTACAGTTGATGAAGATTTGGATGGCGTAGTTTCTGCTGGAAGCACAGGAGGCTTTTTAACTTTGACTACATTGATTGTAAAAAATGTTGAAGGTGTCTTACGCGCTGGACTTTGCGCTCCTTTTTTAACAGTAAAAAAAGGAAAATATGTTGCTATATTAGATATTGGTGCTTCTAATGAAAATACGGCGGAGGAATTGGCTTGCTTTGCAAAATTAGGTAAAATTTATTCTAGTACAATGTGGAATATTGAAAATCCTAGTGTTTATCTTCTAAATAATGGTGCTGAAGAAGGAAAAGGACCTGATTATGTAAAAGGCGCATATAAATTATTAAAAGAAGATTCATCGATTAATTTTCAAGGAAATGTTGAAGCAAGATATGTTATGGATGGAAAAAGAGATGTTGTAGTTTCTGCTGGATTTCCTGGAAATATTTATCTTAAAGCTAGCGAAGGAATGGCATCTAATATGAATATGCTTATAAAAAATGCTTTTAGCGAGAATATTTTTTCAAAAATTGGATATTTACTTGCCCGCCGTGGTTTTAAACATATGAAAGAAATAATGAATTATAAAAAAGTTGGAGGTGCGATTGCATTGGGATTGAATAAAGTAGCTGTTAAAGCACATGGCAATTCTGACGGATATGCTTTTGAACATGCTTTAATTATGGCTTATAAAATGTGCAAAAATCATATGGTCGATGCAATTAAAAAAGAGTTTCATGAATAGAAAATTTATAAAATTTTTTGAAGATATAGGTGTTTCTTATAATAATATTAATCTTTATAGTGCAGCTTTAACTCATATTTCTTATATCAATGAACATCCAGATGCTAAAAATGATTATGATAGACTAGAATTTATAGGTGATAGTGTACTAGATATTGTTCTCGCTGACCTTTTATATAAACATTTTCCTAATAGTCGTTCTGGAACTTTATCAAAATTGCGTTCTTATTTTGTCAATGGTGCTTCTCTTGCAAAATTAGCTGATAAATTAGATATTTTAAGGTTTGCACGTTTGTCTAATGGTGAACAAAATAATTCTTTAGATAGAAATAAATTAAAAGAAGATATGTTTGAAGCTTTTTTAGGGGCTATGTATTTGGATCATAATTATGAATATGTTTATAAGTTTATATCTGATTTGTTTTTGCCACAATTCGATAATGTTACAGAAGAAAATATCACGGATAATAAAACAAGACTTCAAGAATTATTACAGAGTCAAGGACATGGTAAAATAGAGTATAAAGTAATTGAAGAAAAAGGAAATGCACAAAAGAAACATTATAAAGTTGCAGTTATTTATGATGGCGTTATTCTTGGCGTTGGTGAAGGCACAAATAAAAAAATAGCACAACAAGAGGCTGCTGGTGATGCATTGACAAGAAAGGTGAACTAATGGGATTATTCAAATATTTAAAAGAAAAATTTAAAGGCAAAAAAGAACAAGAAGAAATAAGAGAAAAATATGTTGCAGGGCTTGATAAATCAAGGAAAAATTTTTCTTCAAAATTGAATTCTTTAGCAAAAAAATATGTCAAAATTAATTCTGAATATTTTGATGAATTAGAAGAAATATTAATCGAAGCTGATGTTGGTGTACGATTGACTTCAGAAATTATTTCTGAAACAGAAAAAGAAGCAGCAATGGAACATATTGATGATCCAGCTAAAATTAATGAACTTTTGGTTGATAAGATGTTTATTTCTTATGTTAATCGTGGTGAAGAAACAAGAACAGATATTCAATTTAAAGAAAATGGACCAACAGTATTGATGATGGTTGGAGTAAATGGCTCTGGTAAAACTACAACTATCGCTAAACTTACAAAAAGATATCAAGATCGTGGAAAAAAAGTTCTATTGATTGCAGGCGACACTTTTAGAGCAGCTGCAGTTGAACAGTTACAAGTTTGGGCAGACAGATTGAATTGTCAGCTTGTGAGAGGACCAGAGGGCTCTGATCCTGCAAGTGTTGTTTATGATGGTATAAAAAAAGCTACTCAGGATAATTATGATTTAGTTATTGTTGATACTGCTGGAAGATTGCAAAATAAAAGTTATTTGATGGATGAACTTCGAAAAATGAAAAAGGTTATTCAAAAAATAATTCCAGATGCACCACATGAAGTGTTTTTAGTTATAGATGCTAATACAGGCCAAAATGGTGTAGTTCAAGCCAAAGTTTTTAAAGAATGCACTGATTTAACTGGTGTTATAATTTCTAAAATGGATGGAACAGGCAAAGGTGGTATTATTCTAGCGATAAGAGATGAAATTGGTGTCCCTGTGCGTTTTATAGGATTGGGTGAAAAATTTGATGATTTAGATAATTATTTATATGGTTTGCTAATAGGAGAAGAAGAATGAATTTTTTTATAATGTTATTTCTTGTATTAGCATTAGATTTTGGACTGACTTTTCTTTTATCGCAATTTATTGCTTCAAGTGTATTAATTAATATGATAATTTCTTTTGTTATTTCATTTGTTTATGCCTTTTTAACGCTTCCAAAAGAAAAGAGAAAAGTATTTTATAAAACACAAGATTTTTATAGACTGGGTGGAATAATACTTGCTGTATTATTGGTTTGCACTTGTATAATAGAGCTTATTTGAAATGGAAGATTTAGAAAATAAAAATCAGTATTTATTATTAGTTGATCAATATAGTATATTATTGACTGATAAACAGAAAATGATACTTGATGAGTATTTTAATGAAGATTTGTCCCTTTCGGAAATTGCTGAGAATCATAATATTTCTAAGAGTGCAGTATATGATACTTTAAAGAAATCTTTAGAAAAGCTTAAAGAATATGAGACAAAATTAAGATGTGTTTATAAAGAAAAGAAGATATTACAAATTTTGAGTGAAAATAATATTTCAAAAGATATTGAAGAAAAAATAAAGGAGGTATTGACAGATGGCATTTGAATCACTTACAGAAAGAATGCAGAGCATTTTTAAAAAAATGCGAGGCCAAGCCCATATTACTGAAAGCAATATGGATGAAATGCTTAGAGAAGTTCGCTTAGCTCTTCTTGAAGCTGATGTCAATTATAAAGTTGTTAAAGAATTTGTTGGAAATGTTAAAGAAAAAGCAATTGGCCAAAAAGTTTTAACAAAATTATCCCCTGGAGAAATGTTTGTTAAAATTGTTAGAGATGAACTAGCAGAACTTTTAGGAAGCGGAGATACAGATTTAAAATTTGCTGTTGGAAAGCCAACTGTAATTATGCTTGTTGGTTTACAAGGTACAGGTAAAACGACAACTGCAGCAAAATTAGCAAATTTATTAAAACGAAAAAATGCAAAGAAACCTTTGCTTGTTGCTGCTGATATTTATCGTCCAGCTGCTATAGATCAACTTGAAATTTTAGCGAAGCAAATAGGAGTTGATGTCTATGTTGATAGAACTGGAACTTTGCCTCCTATTATCGCTAAAAACGCTTATAATCAAGCTTTAGCTAATAAAAATGATGTTGTTATTATCGATACTGCAGGTCGTTTACAAATTGATGAAGTATTGATGCAAGAATTACAAGATATTGAAAAAAATGTCAATATTACTGAGACTATTCTTTTAGTTGATGCAATGTCTGGTCAGGATGCTGTAAATGTCGCTACAACTTTTAATTCAAAGCTTCATATTACTGGATTAGTAATGTCTAAACTTGATGGTGATTCTCGTGGTGGTGCAGCTTTATCAATTAAGCATTTAACAAATATTCCAATTAAATTTGCTGGTGTTGGTGAAAAGGTTTCAGATCTTGAAGTTTTCCATCCGGATCGTATGGCTGATCGTATCATTGGTATGGGAGATGTTTTGTCTCTTATTGAAAATGTTCAAGAAAACATCGATGAAGAAGTCACAATGAAAACAAGTAAGAGAATTGCTAATGGCTTGTTTGATTTGAATGATATGTTAAATTTGATGAAACAAATGAAAAAATTAGGATCATTTGGAGGTATTTTAAAAATGCTTCCAGGAATGCCGAAAATTTCGGAAGATGACTCTAATAAATTGGAAAAAGAATTAAAAAAGACAGAAACAATAATTAATTCTATGACTTTGCAGGAAAGAAAAAAGCCAGAAATTATTAAAAATTCGCGTAAGATCCGTATAGCTGAAGGATCGGGAACTACTTCTACAGATGTCAATCGAATTCTTGATCGTTTCGATAAAATGAAAAAACAAATGTCTCAAGTATCAGGAATGATGAAAAGAAATCCAAATATGATAAATGAGATGATGAAATCAATGAATAAGAAATAAATTAAAGAATATGGTCGATAAGGCCATATTTTTTTGCTTCCATAGCAGTGAAGAAATTATCCCTTTCAGTGTCATTTACAATTGTTTGATAATCTTTTCCGGTATTATCGGATAATATTTTGTTAAGTGTTTCTTTTATTTTTAAGAATCTCTCAGTCATTATTTTTAAATCAGTTACTTGTCCTTGAGTTTGACCTAATGGTTGATGAATCATTATTTCAGTATGTTTATATGCATATCTTTGACCTTTGGTACCAGAGGATAATAAAAAAGCTCCCATACTAGCTGCTAATCCAAATGCGATGGTTTTTACTTCTACTTTTAATGATTTCATAATATCATATACTGCCATTCCAGCAGTGACAGATCCACCAGGACTATTTATATAAATTGTTATAGGTGATTCTTGGTCCTCGGCTTCAAGATATAGAAGTTCGGCTGTTATTATTTCTGAAAGTTGATCGGTAATCTCTCCAGAAATAATTATTATTCTTTCTTTTAATAGAAGTGAAAAAAGATCATATGAAGTTTGTCCTTCGTAATTTTTAATTGTAATTGCAGGTATTATTGGCATAAGATTCCTCCATATTTTAATTATATGCAATATGGAAATTTTTAACGGTTTAAATACTATAATTGTCGATGCGCATTTATCGCAAATAGGCTTTATTAATATGCAAATGCGCGTGCAATGCGAGCGAATAAGCGTATGTAAGCGGTTTCAAAAGCCCTTACACTTGCAGTAAATTGCTGGTAAATATATAATCAAATTGCAAAAATAAGGAGGACTTAATAATGTCTATTAAACTTGCAATCAATGGATTTGGACGTATCGGCCGTCTTGCTTTCCGCCGTGCTATCGATGAAGGAATGGAAGTTGTCGCTATTAACGATTTATCTTCTGCTGCTAACTTAGCTTACCTTCTCAAATATGACTCTGCTCAAGGTGTTTTAAAGGGCCACGAAGTATCTTATGAAGACAACAATATTGTCTTTGATGGAAAGAAGATTCCAGTTATTGGTCAAAAAGATCCAAACCTCATTAAATGGTCTGATTATGGTGTTGATATTGTATTAGAATGCACAGGTCGTTTCAAAGGTTATAACGATGCTAAAGTACATGTTGAAGTTGGTGGCGCTAAAGGTGTTGTCATCTCTGCTCCAGCTGATAAAGAAACTCCAACATTTGTCTATGGTGTCAATGATAAAGATTTGACTGCAGATATGAAGGTTATTTCTGGCGCTTCTTGCACAACAAACTGCTTAGGCCCTGTTTGCCGTGTATTGCAAGATAAATTTGGTATCGAAGGTGGATTCATGACAACAGTTCATGCTTATACTAACGATCAAACTTCTCTTGACTTAGTTAAGGAAAAAGATTTCCGTCGTGGTAGAGCTTGTGCACAAAATATTGTCCCAAGTTCAACAGGTGCTGCAAAAGCTATTTATCTTGTCATTCCTGAACTCAAGGGTCGTCTCCAAGGTGGAGCTATCCGTGTTCCAGTTCTTGATGGTTCCTTAGTTGATCTTTCTTTAACTCTCGGTAAGGAAGTTACAGCTGAAGAAATCAATGCTGCAATGAAAGAAGCTGCTGAAGGCTCATTAAAAGGCGTTCTCGATTATACTGAAGATCCAATCGTTTCCCGTGATATCATCGGTGCAACAGCTGGTTCCATCTTTGATGCTACTGGTACAAAGGTCTTCACTAACCCAGAAGGCAAACAATATGTCAAGGTCATCTCTTGGTATGATAATGAATATTCTTATACATGCCAATATGTCCGTCTTGCTAAGCACTACGCTCACATCCTCGGTGTTAAATAATTTAATCTTTTAAAATCTTACGGCACCATTTTCGGTGCCGTATTTTAATAATAAAAGGAAAATAAAAAGGAGAATTAATAAAATTAATGAAACAACACGTTAAAGACTTACAAGTTGAAGGCAAGCGCGTTTTAGTCCGTTGTGATTTCAACGTCCCACTTAAAGATGGCGCAATTCGCGATGATAATCGTATTGTCGCTGCATTACCTACAATTAAAGAATTGATTTCTAAAGGTGCCAAAGTTATTTTAATGAGTCACCTTGGAAAAATTGATTATAAGAAGACTCCAGAAGAAATAGAAGCTCTTAAAAAGAAAAACAATATGGCTCCTATTGCTGTTCGTTTAGGTGAATTACTTGGTAAAGAAGTTAAATTTTGCCCTGTTACACGTGGTGAACAATTGACTTCTATGGTAGATTCTTTAAATAATGGTGATGTTTTGGTTGTTCAAAACACTCGTTATGAAAAAGGTGAATCAAAAAATGATCCTGAACTCAGTAAGATTTGGGCAAGTTTAGCTGATGCATTTGTCATGGATGCTTTTGGTAGTGCTCATCGTGCCCACTGCTCTACATATGGTGTTCCAGAACTTTTAAAGGCAGAAGGCAAACCTACTGCTGTTGGCTACCTTGTTGAAAAAGAAGTCGTTTCTTTAGGTAAAGTTGTAAATCCAACAGATCGTCCATATTTAGCTATTCTTGGTGGACTTAAAGTTTCTGATAAAATCAAAGTTATTGATAGTCTTTTGAAAAAGTGCGATAAAGTTATTATTTGTGGTGCAATGAGCTATACTTTCTTAAAAGCTTTAGGACATACAGTTGGTACAAGTCCTGTTGAAGATAATCAAGTTGATTATGCTCGTAAATGCTTAGAAGAAGGCCATGGAAAAATTCTTCTTCCTGTAGATATCATTGTTTCTGATGACTTTGATAATGCAAATTTAATTCAAACTATTGATGGCCTTGATGTTCCAGATGGATTCATGGGAATGGATATTGGTCCAAAAACACGTGTTTTATTCCATGATGAAATTCAAAAAGCCAATACAATTTTCTGGAATGGTCCTGCTGGTGTCTTTGAAAAAGAAGAATATCAAGCTGGTACAATTTCTATTTGTAAAGCTATTGCAGAAAATGATCATTGTTTCTCTGTTATCGGTGGAGGCGATTCTGCCGCAGCAGCAAAACAATTCGGATATAAAGATTCTTTCTCCCATGTTTCCACAGGTGGCGGTGCTTCCTTAGAGATGATTGAAAATGATGGTCATCTTCCTGGCATTGATGTTATTGAAGACAAATAATCATGGCAAGAACAAAGTTTTTATTCGGTAACTGGAAGATGAATCATCTTATTTCTGAAACAAAGAAATTTGCATCAGAAGTAGGTGCTGCAGTTACTTTAGCAAAAGAAAAAAATATTGAAATAGGTGTTGCACCAAGCTTTTTAAGTCTTCAAACTATGGCTGAAGCTAATACCGGTTTAATAATTGCTAGCCAAGATGTTCATTTTTCTCCTAGCGGTGCTTTTACTGGTTTTGTTTCTATTCCAATGATTAAAGAATTGGGAATTAATTGGACTATTTTAGGACATTCTGAAAGACGTCTTTATGCCAATGAAGCCTCATTGACATGCAATCAAAAAATTCATGCTTGCCTTGAAAATGATGTTAAAGTAATCTATTGCGTTGGTGAAACATTAGCTCAATTTGAAGGTGGATTAACAAGAAATGTTGTCAAAGAACAAATGATTGTTGGTCTTATGAACTTAAAGAAGGAAGATGTTTCAAATATTGTCATAGCATATGAGCCAGTATGGAGTATTGGTACAGGCAAAAATGCTTCAGAAGAAATTGCTGAAGATGTATGCGGATATATTAGATCTTTAGTTGCTGAAATGTTTGATCAAGAAACTGCTGATAAAGTACGTATTCTCTATGGTGGCAGTGTTAAGCCAAATAACATTCATAGTTATATGACTTGCCCTGATATAGATGGCGCTCTTGTTGGTGGAGCTAGCTTAAAAGCTGAATCTTTCATTGAATTAGTAAAGAATATTTAATGTAAATAATGAGGATGTAAATATTAATTTATATCCTCTTTTTTTATGTTATTTTTTTGTAATAATTTTATAAAAATAAAATGGCATAAAAAAACACCGATTACTCGGTGAATATTGCAACATGGTGGGCCTTAAAGGGCTCGGACCTTCGACCTCGTCCTTATCAGGGGCGCGCTCTAACCAACTGAGCTAAAGGCCCATCCTTTTTTGCTGCCTTAATATTGTAAGGCAAAGTAAATACTTTTGTCAACAATTATTTTCGATTTTTTTGAAAAAAACAAAATTATATAAAATAACTTATTTATTATGATATAACCAATATTTTATTTTGCATTTTGGAAGCGCTTTAATTATAATACATGAGGAGGAAATATGAAAAAAACAATAAAATTATTAACTATTCCTGCTTTATTAGCAACAACTTTAGGTATGGTTGGATGTAATAAAAATGAAAATTCATCTAGTACTTCTAGTTCTTCAAATACATCTGCTACTACTTCAAGTTCATCTTCTAAAAACAATTTAGAAAATGCTGATTTAATTTTATATTTTTATCGATTCGATGAAAATTATAGCGATGTCGGTGCATGGTTTTGGGGAGATGGTCTTGATGGAAGGGGAATGATGTTTGATTCTTCATCTACTGTTACTCTTAATGAGACTGGTGAATGGAAATGGTTAGCTGTAGGAATAAAGTTCGATGAATCTTATGAAGTTTATACAGATTGGGGATTTGGTTCTAGTGAAAAAATGGTCTTACCAAAGGAGTATTGGGCTAATCTAATTATTAGAAGTCGTGATGGTACTAAAGATGTTGATGCTGATCGCAGTGTTGATTTAACTAAAGTAGATGATGATGGAATTATCAGAGTTTATTCTATTACTGGAAATGAAACTTTATTTTATGATGAAAAGGATATTCCAACATCTCCAATTAATGAAGTTTCAATGAATACATTGACAAGTATAAAAATGTCTTTATATTTTGCTTTTGAAAAATCTCTTAGCGTTGAAGATTTTTCTATTAGAGATGAAAGCAATAAAAAATATGCTATCAATAAGCTAAATAAAAGTAGTTTAATTTATGAGTTTGTTTTAGAAAATGAATTTTCTGATTTTACAACACAATTATATTTAGATTATGATGGACATAGTTATCCTATTAATTATAGAGGTGTATTTAATAAAGCTGCTTTTAATAAATTATATCAATATGATGGCAAGGATTTAGGTGCAAATGTAAATGTTGATGGATCGGAAACTGTTTTTAAGGTTTGGTCTCCATCGGCTAGTGCTATCACAATTAATTTTTATGAAAGTTCAACTAGTAATGGAATTAAAGAATCTTTTGATATGGTAAAAGGCGAAAAAGGCGTTTGGTCATATAAAGCTGATAGAGATTTACATGGCATATATTATACCTATACTATAGATGTTCTTGGAAAAACTAATAAAGAAGTTGCTGATCCATATGCATCTAGTTCAAATGCTAATGGGAAAAGGAGTCTAGTTGTTAACTGGGAAAAAATTGAAACTAATTTGACAAATGTCGCTCCAGAGGTAGTTTCTCCTTCTAGTGTCACGGTTTATGAAACACATGTTCGTGATTTTTCTATGAGCGATTCTTGGAATGGAAAAAATGAAAATAGAGGAAAGTATCTTGGAATGATTGAGGAAGGTACAAAATTAAGTACTGGAGAATCAACAGGCTTTGACTATATAAAAAATTCCGGAGTAACACATATTCAACTTCAACCGGTTTATGATTTTGCATCAGTTGATGAAACTAAATTAAATGATAAAAAATATCAAACTGCACATCGTGGAGGTATTTATAACTGGGGATATGATCCTTATTCCTATTCTTCATTAGAAGGATCTTATTCTTCTGATCCTAATGATGGATTAACAAGAATTAATGAGTTTAGAAAATTGACAAATGCCTATAATGCTTCTGGAATTGGAGTAATAATGGATGTTGTTTACAATCATGTGCCAAGTGGTGCTGATTCAACATATGAAAAAATAATGCCTAATTACTATTTTAGAACAAATTCTTATTCTGGAGCTGGAACGGATTTAGCTAGTGAAAACTCTATGGTAAAAAATATGATAGTTCAAACCACAGAACAATTAGTTAAAAGATATAATTTGGCTGGATTCCGTTTTGATCTTATGGGATTGATCACTAAAAGTGCTATGCAAATGGTTGAGTCAAATCTAAAATCATTTGATCCAGATATCATTTTATATGGTGAAGGATGGTCAATGTATGAGGGCGATAAGTATTTGGGGAAAGAGATGCAAGCTGTTCAAGGTGCTTTTAAGGCTACTAATAAAGATAATGAATCTGACATCGGTTTCTTTAATGATTCTATTCGTGATGGACTTAAAGGATCTGTTTTTGATGATTCTAGTAGAGGATTTGCCCAGGCTGCATATGATCCTGATACCAGTGGCTTAAATTCATTAAAGACTAAGATTTTATTTGGCTTAGTCGGTACACAGCAAAGTAATATTGCAAAATGGTCATATGATTTTACTGGTGTTTCTATCAATTATGCAGAATGTCATGATAATTTGACCATTCATGATAAGTTATATGCTTCTGATTATATGTTAAGTGAAAGTGAAAGAAATAAAATTCAAACTGAAATAAATAATATAATTGCGTTTTCCACAGGTGTATCTTTTTATCAATTGGGACAAGAATTTGCTAGAAGCAAAGAATTAGATCCATCATGGTTAGAAGGAGCTGATAAGGTAACTGAAAAATATTCTGCAATTAATAATGGAGAAACTACGAGATATTTTGTTTCAGATTCTTATGATTTCTCTGATGAAATAAATGCAATCAATTGGAATTTAATCCATGAAAATAATGATATGGTTACTGCTTTTAGAAAAGCAATTACTTTAAGGAATTCTGAAGATTTAGCAAATTTGAAGCCGACATCATTTGAAAATATGCAATATAGTGAATTGACATATGAAGAAATTGGTGTAGAAGAGTTGGATTATGAAAAGATGTTAGGATATAGCATTTCTAATGATTCTTCTCGTTCATTAGCTTTTGTTTTTAATACTAGTTCAAAAATTGTTGAATTAAATAATAGCGAATTAGTAAATAATGCTAAAAAGTTTATATATAATGGTGAAGAAGTTTCTTCTTTACCAACAACTATGGATTCTTGTAGTTATCTTATAGTTATATATTAATTGATAAAAGCATCCTAAACAGGATGCTTTTATACTATGGGAAAAGAAAAAACTTGACTTTATTGATTTGTTTTTTTATACTATCTAACGAGCCTTATTAGGCGTAAAGAAAAGGAGAGGCAAAAATGGCAGTTCCAGCAAGAAGAACCTCCAAGACTACAAAACGTTTACGGAGAACTCACTTTAAATTAGCAGCTAAAAACCTCGCTGTTTGCAGCAATTGTGGAGAAAGTATTAAACCTCATACAGTTTGCTCTCATTGCGGTTACTATAACGGCAAAAAGGTTATTGACGTTAAAGTTAAATAAGCGGCTGATAAGCTAAACTAAAAATTTTGGAGATTTTAATCTCCATTTTTATTTTAAATTAGTTTTTGCTTATTGTTTAGTGATTGCTATAATACTAATGATTTTTCAATGTGAGGAAAAATGAATAATACAATAAACAATACAAGAAAATACTTATTAGACCATCCAAAATTAAAAATATCATGTGAATATTTCTTTAATATGGTCTTAACTATAACATCATCTTTTTTATTTGCTTATGGCTTTAGATCTTTTATTGCACCTACCGGTGCTGAACATATGGTTTCAGGTGGTGCTTCAGGTATATCTCAGGTTTTAATTCAAATATTGCTTTTTCCATTTCCAAATTTGGATAGTACAATGCTGCAATCTATTTTTTATTTCTTAATAAATGCACCTTTATTTATTTTATCTTGGTGTCGCATAGGAAAGAAATTTACTATTTTTACATTTATAAATGTTCTATTAGTTTCTGTTTTTATAGATCTTATTCCAGAAAGTTGGACAACTATTTTTAATATTCTAGATGATAATATTGCTAGAGCTCTATTTGCAGGAATTCTTACTGGATTAAGTGTAGTTTTAGCTTTATATGCTAATAGTTCAACAGGTGGGATAGATTTGATTGCGTTATATATAGCTGAAAGAAAATCGACATCTCTTGGAAAATATTCAACTGGAATTAATGCTACTATTGTTTTACTTTATGTATTCTTGAGAATAATGCATGATCAAGCAAATGTATCGCAAGTTGTTACGATGGCTTTATATACTGTAATTTACTTTTTTACTTCAGGTACTGTTGTTGATCTTTTAAATAAGAAAAATAAGAAAACTGAACTTCAAATATTTACTTCTTCAACCCAGATGTCCCAAGTTTTGATTCATTCTTTTCCACATGGATGTACTATAGTTGATGGAAAAGGTGGATATACAGGTAATGATAGATTAATTATTTACATGGTTGTTTCTTATAATGAAGTAAAAAAGGCTATAAAAGTTATGCGTGAAGTTGACCCAAATTGTTTTGTAACAGTTATTAATACATATCAAGTATATGGAAAATTTTATATTAGACCAATTAAATAAGATATTTTAGGAGGAAATTATGACATATAGTGAATTAGCAGATTTGATTTTTCCTGATGTAACAGGAACAATAGAAGATCTTGAAAAAAGATACCCGAAGAGAAATTTAAAAGAAGGAGCGATGGTTACAAGATTTGCTCCAAGTCCTACTGGTTTTTTACATACTGGAAGTTTATTTACTGCATTAGTTGCATACACTGTTAGTAAACAATCAGGTGGTGTATATTTCTTTAGACTTGAAGATACTGATCAAAAAAGAGAAATTGAAGGCTCTGGAAAAGAACTAGTCGATCAACTTAAGTACTTTGGAGTTGTGCAAGATGAAGGATATTTTGGCGACCATGAAGAAGGTATTTATGGACCTTATGTTCAATCTAAAAGAGCTGATATTTATAAGATAGTTATAAAAGAATTAATTAGAAGAGGAAGAGCTTATCCTTGTTTTTGCTCTCAAGAAGATTTGAATTTGTTACGCCAAACACAAGAAGCTAATAAAGTTATTCCTGGATATTATGGATTATATGCTAAATGTCGTTATTATACTCCTGATCAGGCAGCAGAATTAATAAAGCAAGGAAAACCTTATGTAATTCGTTTTCATTCTTTAGGCGATCATACAAAATATATTAAAGTTCATGATTTAATTCGCGGTGATTTAAATCTTTCTCAAAATGATCAAGATATTGTCATTATGAAATCAGATGGACTTCCTACATATCATTTTGCTCATTTGGTTGATGACCATTTCATGGGAACAACAACAATTACCCGTGGAGAAGAATGGTTATCCTCACTTCCTATACATCTAGAATTATTTGAAGCTATGGGATGGAAAGCTCCTGATTATGCTCATCTTCCAGTTATTATGAAGGTAGATGAAAATGGAAATAGACGTAAATTATCTAAACGTAAAGATCAAGAAGCGGCTGTAAGTTATTTTATAGAACATGGTTATCCTGTTGAGGGAATCATTAAATATTTATTAACTATTGCTAATTCAAATTTTGAAGAATGGCTAAGAGCAAATCCAAAAGAAGATGTTTCAAAATTTAATTTTACATTTGAAAAAATGAGCTTGGATGGTGCCTTGTTTGATTTACCTAAACTTCGCAATATTTCCAAAGATGTTCTATCTTATCTAGATGCTCCGACAATAAGTAAAAATGCAACCGAATATGCTCAAAAATATGATCCTAAGTTATATAATTTAATATCTAAAGATCCAGCTAAATTTGAAAAGATTACGATGTTTATTCTGATATTTATGAAAAGATTAAATTCTTTGATTGTGATATTTACGATGAACTTTTTGAAAATACTGAATTACCATTTAACCCATTTATAGATAAAAATATAATTAAAACAATTCTTGTTGAATTTAAAGATAGTTTGAATTTAGATCAAGAAGAAAGCAGTTGGTTTGATAGTCTTAAAAATTTAGGCGCTAAACATGGATTTGCTTTAAGTTTTAAAGAATATAAAAAGGATAAGGAACATTTTATAGGACATGTAGGTGATGTTGCTGAAATGGTAAGAATTGCTCTTACAACAAGTAAAAATAGTCCTAACCTTTTCCAAAGTATGAAAATTCTTGGAAAAGAAGAAGTTTCAAGAAGAATTGATAAAACATTAAATTCTAAAGTATTAGCTTAAACACTGCCTTGGCAGTGTTTTTTGTTAATTGCTTTTTTATGAATTTTTGATATACTTGTTTTACCAATAAATATTTAACATTTATTCTTTATATAATGAAGAGTGTTAAAGTTATTATAGGAGAGCACTTTGAATACTAATGATAGAGCGGAATTATATTTAGAAAAATATATGACTTTAAAAGACTCTTCAGCGTTAGGAGATTTATATGTTCTTTTATCGCCTGCAGTCTTTTCTTTTGTAATGTCTATTATTCATGATGAAGAAGAAAGCAAAGATATAGTTCAGGATACTTTTATGATTGTTGCTAAAAAAGCTGATCAATATCGCTTTGGAACATCTGTAAGAAATTGGATTTTTGAAATTTCTAGAAATATCGCTCTTGCAAGATTGAAAAAGAAAAAAGATTTAATTTCTTTGGATGATGCTGATCCTATTAATAAATTAGGATATATTGATCCTGAAGATTACAGACTTAGAAACTCAAATAGTGTCTTATCAAATGAATACTATAACCCATTAAATATTTACTATTACTTAGGATATTGACCTAAAGAAATCTATCGTTTTGGAGTAGTATATATCTTTAATGACGATTCT